>OJRT01001030.1_pt1 | contig 11850 bp, 3 predicted proteins | sample 1599281 | NCBI WGS metagenome assembly OJRT01 (sample SAMN03922458, study PRJEB24848) | human gut metagenome | isolation source: stool sample | host: Homo sapiens | place: Germany | collected 2009-11 | reverse complement strand
GGTTCTTCTTTTTCAGGCTCAGCAGCACGCCAACACCGGCCACAACCAGCAGCACACCAATGCCGCTGAACAGCAGGGTGCCGAAACCACCGGTGGTGGGCAGGTCGAAGCCCTTGCGGTTGATGACAGTAACCGTGATTGTAGCAGTGTCAGTAACGTCTTTTCCCTTATCATCGGTAAACTTCGTTGTTTTCTGATCCCAATCATGCTTTGTCAAAACGCCATCTTTGTACTCAAAGTTTTCATTCCAAGACGTCTCTTCGCTAATGTTCAGCGTAACCTTGACAGGACCGTTCAGCAAATTATAACTATCAAGAGTCTCTTTCTCAACCAAGTAGTAATCACCATTTGCTAAGCCATCCTGATGAATATTACCTTCGCTATCTGTTACCAACGTATCTGTGTTTACTTTAACCCACACTTTTCCAGCTTCTGCAGTAGGCAGACCATATGCTTTCACTTCATCCGCTGTCAAAGCCTTATCTCCGGCTTCCTGCTCCGGAACCTGCTTGTACAAGTCAAACTTTACACCGACTAGATTCTTTTTATCATCACCGTCTTTATGCACATTGATTGTATAGCTATAAACAACGGTATCGTCATGAATCTCGCTGTTAGAGCCGTCATCCGGCTGACCATCGACATTAATCTTATTGGTATACTTCAACTTTGCAGTATTGTGATTACCATCTTTCGGCGTGCTAGCAGCAGCCGTCATTTCGGCAGTATAAGAAATCACAATATTCTTCCCTGCATAATTTTCCATAGCAGCAGGGGTAAATGTAATCTTAAAGCCATTTGCAGGAACATCTTCACCCTTGGTAGTAATCCTATATACCGCTTCATCCACAGCAATGCCTTCGCAGGTCAATGTAGCATTCCCATCATACTTCAAGTTGTTAGGCGTATCCGTTACTTCAAAGGTACTAAGCTTCGTAATGTTATTAGGAACACTTACTGTAATCGTATACGGAACATGGTCGCCTACGCTGTAATCTGTATCTTCTGTTTCGGTATTGTCTTTATCAATTACTTTCTTTTCCAAATCCGGCTTTTCATTGATAACTTCAATGGTAACATTTGATTCCGTTTTGCTACCATACGTAATCTTGCCCTCGCTGTCAACTACAAACACAATCGGAGTCTGATCAAGAATATAACCAGTATCTGGATCATAGCTCTGTTCGATAAAACGGTAGGTACCCTGAGACAGACCGCTTACAGTAATCTTGCCATCAGTCGTCTTTAACGTTCCAAGATCTTCATCCGTTTGCTCATTTTTGGTTACTTCTTCCCATGTTTCGGGATCATCTTTTACCTTCTTTTCAAGCATGTATGTAACGCCATTCAGATTCTCTGGAGTTCCACCGCCCACGCGGCCTTTTTTCTCCATGGTCACTTTGCCGTAGGTCGTTGAATTTTTAGGGAATACATACACATCGTACATCCACTCTGCCTTATTGGTTGGATTTGCCATAGGAAGCGATACCAGGAACGGTTCAACCGGGGTCGTTACCTTAGCGGGGGTTTCAGTTTCGATAATAACATACAAGCCAACCGGCAGGCCCGTCTCGCCATCGCCAAACTTTACAATGCCATTCTTGCCCGTCTTATCAGAGCCATTTGGCTTATTAGCATAAGCAGAAAGAATCTGACCATTCTTATCAACATAAGTGTTGATGCCTACCTTCTCTGTGCTTTTACCATTATAGTACTCGACCAGTTCATCCGCAGTCATTACCTGATAATAGGTAAAGGTTGCACCTTCCAAGTCTTTTGCATCTGTGGGCACATTGTTCTCGTCTCCTGCTACACCTGTGCCGGCTTTATCCTCGTTACCATTATATTCATACTTATGAATCGTGATGGTACCCTTTGCATCTTTATCAATAGCGCTAGCCAGGGGAGTTGTGGGTGTAGTTTCACCTGTACCCTCTGCCATTGCTGGCATGGCGCACAGGCTGAGGGCCAGGGCGGCGCTCAACAGGCCTGTGAGAAAACGTTTTGCTTTTTTCATTTCAGTACCTCTTCTCTTAAAAAAATCATCGGATGGGCGGCGGGGCCGCCCGGCTTAAGGGTTCTGCATCAGCACGGCGTGCAGTGCGGGGCGCTGCAGCGGGGAAACGCTGCCGCGCCGCCCGCACTGTGCCGTGAAGAAAAAAGGAGGAAAAACTGGGCCGCTTGCCCACTTGGCTTAAGGTGCATCTGAAACCAAAGGAAATAACGGATATTTCGCAGCCACAAGCAGGATGTAAGGCAAAGAGCCGCCGGAATCCTTTCCGGATCCCAAGGCTTCTTAACACAAAATCCGGCTGCGCTTATAGAAACAGGCGATATTTTCCGCTTTTCAGTTACACACCCCGGCTTATGGCTGCGCCCTGCCGTAAACGGGCGCGCACTGGCGGGCTGTACCCTGGGGGTTGCTGGGTTTCCGGGGGATGGTTAATGTCGCCGGCCCCCTTTCCTGTTGTAGCGGAATGTGAATATCAACAGCCCTGCCACCGCCAGCGGCATGCCGATCAGCAGCCACAGGCTTGGCGCGTCTGCACCCGTGTGGGGCAGCTCAGGCATTTTACGGTTCAGAACGGTAAGGTTCATGGTGTAGGTGTTGTCGGACTGCACAAACGTTTTTGTGTCCGTAATTTTCTCCCCATCAATAAAACACTCGCCGCCTTGGGTAAATTGGATCACAATTGGCTGTGCCAACAGGTTGTACCCCGGATGTGCCTTGGTTTCCGTCAGGCGGTATGTACCGGGTTCCAGATTTGTGAACGGGTTATCTATAATCTTGCCGTCCGCCCCGGTTATACCGGTAATGGAACCTTTGTTTGTGCTATTGAATGGGTAGTTTTTATCCACTACCCACTGCGTTTTTCCTTCGGTTGTTTCGACCAGCTTTTCCAGCTTGAACTCAACACCACTCAAGAGCACGTCATTGCTATTTTCGTCTTTTTCCGCGTCCTTCTTGATGATATCCAGTACAAACTTCGGGTTCTGCAGCTTGTTGGTCAGCACAATCTTGCCGCTGCCGCCGGTGATGGTTCCATCGGTGGCTGTGGCTGGCGTTGTAGTTGCGCCGGTTTCGCTGTCCTTTTCGCTTTTTGCTGTTGCTTCAGCCGTTACAACATACGTATTGCCGTTAATCGTAATGGTTCCGTTTGCCTGGGTAAATTTACCTTTATCGTCCACCGTACCTTCCACAATGCGGTATTGGTAGTTCGTGTTGGTATCGTCAACCGGGTACTGATCCAGGTTGCTAAAGGTAAACTGCCAGCCGTTATCACCGCGGGTAATGGTAACATAGTCTGGGCTGTCTGCGGTCGGGTATTTTACCGGTGTCCAGTCTGCATCGTTTGTGCTGGTTTCCAGGCGGCGCTGGAGCTGGATGCGGATTTTATCCGGCTGGTTCGCAGTACTAAGGTCCGTACCATTTGCATCTTTCCAGAGCTTATCGAACTCAATGTTGATCAGTTTGCGCCGGGTGTTGGTAAAGATTGCGGTAACTTTCGGATCGTTGCTCTCCTTAATCACGCCTTCCACCATGGTGTTGTTGTTGATCACATGGGCAGAATCGCAATCAGCCGGAACGGTTACGCTTTGCAGTCTGGAATCATCACTGGCTTTGACTTCCTCGATGGTATAGCGGGTGCCAACGGGGATGCCGGTGATGGTTCCGGTGTGTTCTGAGTTATTCTCATCGCTCATGTTGATCTCAACATACTTTATGATGGGCTCTTTTTCCAGACCCTCACCGCCAACATCATTAAAGGTAACTTTGAAGGTGTAGGTACCTTTAATGGTATTTTCCTCACCAGCTGCGGCCTTCTTTTGGATTTTCAGCCCGCCGGTTTTGACGGTGTTGACGTATTTTACCTTTAGCTTTGTCAGCGTGGAGCTTGTTTCGTCCGGGTCCTTATAGGAGCGGAAGACGATGGTGTTGGCTTCTTCGGGCTTTTTGCTCACCTTGTAGCCATCATTCTTTACACTATCGTCATAAACTTCCGTTCGGCCATCATCGGGGCCGTCGGCGGGGGAGCTCTGGCTAACCAGCGACTTGTTCGCGTTGTCAACTCTCACGGATTTGCTATCGCCCTTCATCGAAGTAACCGCCTGCCCGTTCTCGCACACCGTCCATTTGGTGTCGTACAGGTTTTGGTTCAGATCCTCTTTGAGCGAAATGTAGCTGCCGCGGCGGAACTGGTCGCTGAAGGTAACGGTTTCTCCATCTTCCAGAACAAAGCGTCCGTCATCGTCCACTAACTGGGTGTCGTTGTCCTTGGTGGAGGTGTACTGTGCGTTTATGGCGTTTTGCAACTGACCGCTTGTGGCGGAGCCGTAATCCGGGATTTCCTTCTGATCGGTTGTAAAGCCGGTCATCGTTTTTGGCACCGCTTTGGGAATGAAGGTAAAGTTCCTGAAATAGATGTGGCGGCTATAGTTATCGCCCACGCGGATGGTTTTGACGTTGCCGTTAAAACCGTCCTGCGCTTTCATCTTGTTCAGGTCCAGCTTTACGGTGACCCATGCGCCTGTCTTCACTTCGACCGAGCCATACGTTGCGCCGTTAATGCCTGATGTGCCAAGGCTGCCTTTTTGGACGCCGTTTTCATCCAGCAGTTCCAAATACAGGTTGTTGAGGGAAAGTTCACCTCCACCATCCTTTGGATCAACGTAAACCTGGAACGTAAGGAAGCGCATGTTGTCTTTGATATTGATGGGGGCATTCAGCGTCAGGATGCCATAACGTTGCTTACGCGCTGCACTGACGGGTTCCGTATCCGTATAGCGTGCGTACCAGTGAAGGACCTGTTCGGTATCTTGCCCGGAATCTGGATGGGGGTTTGTATCCAACTTGAAAATGTACTCACCTTCGGTTGAATTGGTTGCGGGTTTAAACGTGTTACCACTTTCCGCAGTCAAATCCACCTTTTGGGGCTTAATACCGCCCGTATCCGGGTCAGCGGCCGGTGTTGTTCCATAATGGGTTGCCTGGTTCTGGATGGTGAAGTTGAAGATTTTCTGGCCTGTAAAGCAGTTTTTGAAGTCATCATCAGTAACGTTGGTCAGATCGACTTCTTTTTGAACCTGCAGCTCGTTATTATCCGGGAAGTTGAACGCCACCGCCATGTTGGACTCCCACATACCGCGTTCCATGTAGTACATGGTAAGGGTGTGCTTTTTGCCTTTGTCGAGGTCATTAAGAGTAGTGCCTTGCGCGTAGAAATAGATGGGTTCACCATTATATGTTACGGTCTTGACAGAATTTTTATCTTGATCACTACCTGACGTTCCGCCTTGTTTGACCTTACTGACATAGGCTGTTACACTATTCTTTCCCTGGCTTCCCTCGCCAAATTCCAGCAGGCCGGAAACCTTACCATGGGCGCCGCCAACGTCAAGCGCCAGCTTGCCATCAATGAATACCCAAACGTCATCGTCACCGGAGAAGAAGAACTTGATGTTGGTTTTTTCCTTTTTTCCATCTTCACCCGTCTTATTGGTTTCTACCATACCGTCATCCGTCAGGGTAAAATCCATCTGCAGCTTGGTGCCAAAGCCGTAATTGTAGGTAGAAGCCACACCACCGGTTGCTGTTTCATTGAACGGGAAGTAGCCATATTGGCCTTGCTTGTCCGATGACGCATTCACATTCTCAGAAGACCCTCTGTTATTGGTACTTTGGAGAAAATATTTTGAATCCGAATTTTGTCCCGAATCTTGTTTTAGATACAAGGTTGTATCCTTGCTGTCAAAGCACCAATAATCAACGCCGGTATCGTCGTTAAAAAGGTTCTCCTTTTTAGTAAATGGGAACTTTACATTCTCATACACTTCACCAAGCTTTGCATTTTTACTATTCTCTCCTAAGAGGAAGTCTTTGTTAAAGTGCGGCTCTACTGTTGCTGTTTTTGTTCCGTTTAACAACGGTGCTCCATCTGCGTTAGTTGTATTCGCAACCAATCCCTGATAGGCATAGTCATAATGTGTATTTCCCTCGTGATCTTCATTATACTGAGAGTTATTGATTGCCATAAAACGATTAACGTTGTCGTACCCAAACAAATTTAATGTCCCAGCAATATCGCTAAAGTTAGTTCCACTATCAGGCTGGAAATGTCCGGTATAAAGCGGGTATTGGGCATTTGCATCCTGATAATAATCGCTCAGCGCCTGATCAAATTCACGGAAGGTTACCCAGGTGCGGTGACTTTCACCAGTCCAGTCACCGTAGCTATCACGGTTCTTGCCATTCAGTTCGTAATCTGTATAATAGTCATACAGCGTACTGGTAACATATTTTGTGTTTGCTTCTTCCGTAAAAGGAGCGGATTCAATATCTACTACTTTAGTTTTAGTAGTGTCAGTAGTGTCAGTATTTTTCCACGTTTCGGCATCACGCAGGGTACCTTTTGGAGCCCAGTAGCCATCACGAGTGGCACCGTTATATACAGCCGCGTCATTCGTATCCGCATAGAAGCAATTATTGTCATCTGTGGGAATCGTCAGCCACGCTGTACTTACTCCATTTCCTCTTGTCTCCTCGTCACCGTTAATTGCTTCACCGGAAAAGATGATTGAACTATATCCTTGGGGAATGTCAATATAATAAAGATTTCCGTTCGTACCATCTTTTACCAGCGTGCCGCTTTTGGAGTCTTTGCCTCCTCCTTTTATTCGATAATAAATGGTCGCTGGATTATTATTGGCTTTGGGGATTGAATAGTCGTTGGTATCTCCATTCAATGCCATCTTGGAAAAAGTAGCATCGTAATAGATGCGGGTGGCACCGGGACACCCCCATGTTGCATCATTAATACCATTGTACATGTAGCAATAGCATTGACCATCGGAATACTGGAAGCTTTTCTGGTTTTCTCCTTTTACTTCCTCATTATAAAAATTGTAGTATTCACTTATTTCTGTATCATTATCGCCCGCGGTAAAGCGAACAAAAGAGCAAAAAGCGTCAGGAATGGTAAAGGTTGCTGTGGAAGTAGGAGCAATACCAGAACCCGACTCAGCACTATTTAAGGGTATTGGGTCACCGACCGGCTTAAGCTCTCCTTTATCATCTTTATCCGGTTCATAAAACCAGGCTTTGACGTTCGTTAGTGTTTCACCGGTTTTATTTTCAAAGGCCATCGTTTTTTTAGCGAAATGCTTATGGCCAATCTTATAGATTTTCCACAGCTCTGGATGCCAGCCATCTCCGTTCTCTCCGTCATAGTAGTTGCCGCCGATATAATTCGGATTAACTGGATCGAACGATATATCCCGTAGCTGATTATTATCATCTACTTTAACAATGGTTACTGTGTATGTATGTGTTTCTCCTTTATATCCGCGAAATTCAAGTCCACCCAACACTCCATATTTATAGTGGTCTTGATAATTCAGGACCACAGAATAAATTTTTCTTCCGTCATCCGTTTCGCTAACTTCCTTCATAGGAAGTTCATATTTTGGATCCGTTGGACTTTTTCCAATAATGGCACGTATTGTCACCCCTGTATAATCGATCCAACTCTTAGGCACTGCAAAATAGAGCGTGTAAGTATCCGGCACTCCCCCCTCACTAACTGCCTGCACATTATCCACGCTTCTTGCGGCGTACATCTTCTGCGGCTGTTCGGTCGGTTCCGGGGTGGCGGTGGGGGTCACGGTCGGCACAGGGGTGGCCGTTGCGGTGGCTGCCGGTTCCGGGGTGGGGGTGGGTTCTGCCGTGGGCTCCGGCATTTCGGTCGGGGCGGGCTGCTCCGGCTCGGCGCTTTGTTCCGGTTCCGGGGTGGCGGCATCCGGCACCGGGGTGGCGGCGTTCTGCTCCGGCGGAACGGTATCCTCCCCGGAGGCCGTTCCCTGCTCATCCTCCAGCAGCTCTACTTCGTCAGGTGCGTCGGGCAGAGGATCCACCTCGGCGTATACAGGCAGGGCCATTGCCATAACCAGGCAAGCGGTGACAAGCAGCGCTGTCAGCCGGCGCGCCCAACCTGTTGTGTTTTTCCCTGTTCTATTCAATCTGCTCACCCGTCTTTCGCGCTGGCTTGATGGAAGCACATTGTTCCACAGGGGATCCCTGTGAAACAGTAAAAGAAGCCAGCTTCTTTTACTTGCGCAACCGTTGCCATGTTGTTTTCAAAAAAAAACCGCATCGAGTCTTCTCATTGCGCATTTACTTTTCAGTGTTAAAGTATAGCACCTTTATACCAGAAAGGCAATACAATCCACGTAAATTCCTGTTTTTCAGCACTTTTACTGATTGCGTTTTCCTCCAATTATACAATGTATTCAAAGCCTTTGTATAATTTATTCCTGATTTTCTTTTTGGCAGCGGTTATTTTTATATACTTTAACCGCGCGTTTATGATCCTCTGCGCACACAGAGCGCAACTTTGCGGCAAAATTCGCCTTTTTTGTTGCATTTTCCTGTTTTTGCGCAATTATTTGTTTCGCATGCGCCTGTTTGCGGCGGGGCATGGCGGCTGGGTGGGCGCCTTGTGGGAGGGATGGCAGGTTTGCGGCGCACGGTTCCCGTTTTTTTGCGGCGCGATGGGTACACCGCGCCCCTGCAAAACGGTTTGTGGTGTTTGCGGCGGCGGGTGTGTGTGGTGGATTGCACGCCCGCCAACGGGACGCCGTTCTCTCTTTACAACGGGGTGCGGGTTTGCTGCAGATATGCCATTCGCTTTTTTGTCCCCCCTGCCCTGCCCCTGATTCCCGGTTTCCCCTTGCCGATCTCTATCTGCTCCAGCTCCTGAGGTGCATCTGAGAGCAACGAAAATAGCGGATCTTTCGCAAGCACAAAATCCGGCTGCGTTTACTGAAACAGACGAGCTTTTTCTTTGTTTTCAGATACACCTCCAGCTCCCAGCTTTCAATCTATCCTGTGTAAACTGCAACCCCTCACGCGCCATTCTGTGCGGCACTTACCTTATAATATAAGGGGTGCTGCCCTGTGTAAATTTGCAACTGATTTATTTGAAGCAGTTGTGAGCTGTTGCAATTTTGCACAGGGTATTGCCCGCATTCTGTGCCGAACATTCCCGAAACGTGTTGGAAAAACGCACAGGATTGCCTTGTTTCCCTATGCCTCTTACCGTTGGAAAAACGCACAGGTTACCCCCGGAACAGTTGCATTTTACACAGGGTATTCCCGCTCCCCTGCCCCGCCGTGACCCGCGTACCTGTTGGAAAACCACACAGGATAGGCCCGTTCTCCGTGTTGCAATTTACACAGGTTTGGCTGTTTTTGGCTTATTTGCAACTTTACGCAGGTTGCTTTCCGCACAGGAAAATGGTGGTGGAATGCACAGGCTGCAGTTGGTTGAACACACAGGTTTGCGTTGTTAAATTACACAGGCTCTACCTATTACTAATATAGAACTAAACATCTAAGCCATAATAACAACCAGAGGTAAGCCGGGAGATGGGGGAGAACGGGAAAAAATTGGTGTTGCCATTCCATCAGGTTACAGAACCCTGAAACAGCAGGACAGAAAAGCACAAGAAAACCCTGTGTAACCTGCACCCGGGCTGCAGCCCCCACAGGATATATGGCAAACCATAACGCGGGTGTTGCATTTTGCACAGGGTAATGGCGGTGAAACCCTGTGTAAATTTGCAATTCTTGCGCTGGACAACAGGATGTGCTATAATGTTTAGCATGATGTGCGTGACCACCCGGGATACAGCAACCGATATAGGAGGCCCCTGCTTATGGCGGCAAGTAAACAGAAAAAAGATGATCCGTTTGTCGTTACGTTTGAAGAACGCGGGGACCAGACCATCGTTCGCAAATCCAATGACCTTGTACAGATGACGCGCAACAACCTGACGCTGAGCCAGCAGCGCCTGATGCTGCATATTTTTTCGATGATTAAGCCGGAGGATACGGACCTGCCCTCTTATGAGCTGAGCATTTATGATTTTATCAAGATGACCGGCATGGACCCGCACAGCGGGGCGCTGTACAAGCAGGTGCGCAAAAATATTGAGGAGCTGGCCAACGCGCCCATCCAGTGGATCAAGAATAACGGAACTTCCACGGTGGAAACATTCCGCTGGATCGATAAAGTGCGCATTGATGAGGGCCGCGCGCGCATGACCATCACGCTGGATCCGGTGCTGAAACCGCACCTGGTGCAGCTGAAAACCCTGTATACCACCATGGATGTGACCTACACCATGCTGATGCGGTCCACCTATTCCATCCGCATTTACGAGCTGTGCAAGAGCTACCAGAGCCTGTACCTGAAAAAGAAAGCGGCCGGGGAACCGCTGGTATGGAACCTGAGCATGCTGTATGAGCAGCTTTCGTATACGGCCAACCGATGGTCGGATTTCCGCCGCCTGGCACTGGAAAAGGCAAAGGCGGAAATTAACGAAAAGACGGATATTATTTTTAATTACGATGTGTACGAAAAAAAAGGGCAGAAGGTTCTTTCGCTGGTGGTAACGATTGACCCGGTGGATGATGCCGCCGCACAGGCCAACCTGGACAGCATCAACAGCACAGTGCGCAAAAAGAGCAAAAAGAAGGGCCGCCCCACCGTGGCGATTGAGGATTCGCTGCTGGATGATCCCAGCGTGATCACCTTTGATTATGTTTCGGCACCGGAAACAACGATCCCCTATTCCTTTGGACGCCACCGCACCGAGCTGCGGGAGGAAATTGTTGTGAAAGCGCGCATGGATCAGCTGCGCGCGGAGATTACGCCCGAAGAGCTGCACGCGGTGGAAGTGATCATTGATGTGTTGGCAGATGCCTGCTGCACCATCCAGGCAGGCGATGGCGAGCAGGACGGCGGCAACAAAACGGTGTTTGGAAAGATGAATGCCATCATCCTGGATTGCGGCGGGCTGACCAGTTGGCTGGCCGGTGTGGCACCCCGTTATGCACAGGAGATCATTCCCCGGTCGCAGACGATGCGCAGCCCGGCGCGGTACCTGAACAAGGTGCTGCGCGAGGATATGGATAACTATCGCATTTATATTTTCCGCAAGGCAAAGCCGGCAGCAGAACCCAAAGAGGAGCTGTTGGAAGCGGAGTACCATGTGATGGACGAGCCGGTGCAGCAAACGCTGCCGGAGCCTGAGCCGCCCAAGGTAGAGCTGATTCCCGAAACGATTGTAAAACGGCAGGATATGCGAAAAGAGTTTGCAAAGTTTGTGGATGATGGATACCTGGAAAAGACGTTGACGAGCGGCCAGCGCGGCGCTTACCACGAAATTTACCGCCACCTGGCAGCGCGGTGCGTGCCATCGCCTTCCAGCCTGCGCAATGGGCTGAAAGACGAAATGCGGCTGCATTACCTGGCCTGCATGAATGAAGTGATTGAAAAGTATGGCAGCCTGACCCCATTGATGGAAGCTATGGCGCATGAACTGGACTTTGATGTGTTCTGGGCAAAGGCCGCCAAGGACCCCAACGTGAATAACCCGATGGGGCTGTTCTACCACATTATTGAAGAACGCGCGCTGAACCCGATCGGCACCATAATGAACGACCAGGCACAACGGCAGAAGGTTGCCGCCAAGGAAAAAGGTGAAAAAGATAAGTGGCACAACGAAAGCTGGATGGATGCTTTTGAGGAAGATATCCCGGATGACAGCGAAGAGTAATTGAGATGAAGCGGAGCGGAACATCCGGGAGCGCTATTATAATAAGGTAAGCAGCGGCTGGCAGATTGCTGGCCGCTGCTTTTTTGTTGGGGTGCAGCTGAGAAATGGAAATATCCGGCGTTTTTTGATTTCAGATAGACCTTGGGCAACACCGCACAATTCCCGCCTAGCGGCTTAAGCACCGCTCCGGCAGCTGCGGCACGGCATCTGCGTTGCCAAAATGCTCGATAA
>OJRT01001020.1_pt1 | contig 11926 bp, 8 predicted proteins | sample 1599281 | NCBI WGS metagenome assembly OJRT01 (sample SAMN03922458, study PRJEB24848) | human gut metagenome | isolation source: stool sample | host: Homo sapiens | place: Germany | collected 2009-11 | reverse complement strand
ATCCTGCCTTATGCAGTCCTAAAGAAAGACCACCACATCCTGAAAATAAGTCTATCACTACTGGATGTATAGAGTTGCCCATATATTTACAATTTTATAATAAGATAAATAATATATATCTATGCAAAGTTAATAATTTTATTTCTAAAGATGAGTAGTTCCTGTTAAAAGAATTTATAAAATGACACTATTATAACTTTTTATTGTATTAGATTCTTGAAATAGTTATTATATCGCCTTATTACCCTATAGTATATATGAAAATAGACATTACTTGTTTAATGTAGTATTGCTTTATATCATGTGCTTTTGTCAACTGTTCAGTCGGTTCTAGCTGGACAGTTCCGTGATTAGTGTTTGGGGGTATGATGTGGCTTATTATATACGGTAAGTAATATTTATTCTTCTTTCATTTTCTTTCTCCACCTCTGAAACCCTCTCATCAAACTTTCCTCTTCCACCGACTCCGCCATATCATACCTTACCACAAACTCATGCATCGACTTTATATACATCACTCCGTTTTTGAACTTATTCTCCAACAGAAACGAATAAAGTTCCGCTTTCATTTCCACCTCAATTTCCTTTTCAACAGCTTTCCAGGAGACGCCTTGCGGATGAGGAACAGATAATTGATGCAGGAAGTGATAAATGGGAGTGAGGTGGGAGAGGTGGATTGGAATGGGGAGCCTTGAAGGTGGATTGTTGTGCGATAGAAGTTCTAAACTTTGTCCGTACCGGACATACATATACCTCGCCAGATATGGCTTGATGGCAAACGTGACTGTAACCATGGGATTTGAATTTTGAATTGTTGAAATTTGTTGTATACTGATTGCCGCTTCGTGCGGCAGATTCCGCCGTGTTTGTTGGAAAAAATCCCATGGGTTACGGGGACGGAATTCTGATTCGGTAAGAAGTTGAAATTCAAATGGTTACAAATGCCGGTTTTTCCTTTAAAACCAACGGGCCGTTCCTTTAAAAGGAACGACCCGTTGCACACCGAGGAATGACCTCTTCCTTTTAAAGGAACGGACGGCTCCCTAAAATCCATAGTGCAAAGCTATGCCTAATATTCTGATTTTTCAAAAGAAAAAATAGCGGTAGTCTTTGTATAATGTAAAGAAATATCATAAATGATATACATCTCTAATTTATGCGTATGCATATTGGAGATATGTAATAAAAATATACTGATTACTAGAACGTGTATTTTAACTATATTTATCAGATAACTATTCTTAAAGTGGAAAAACTTTTTATTTCATTTCTTGTTTCTTGCGTAACAGGCGGAAAAATAGTTCTGATAAGTAAGGTGAACTTCGTACTTTTACGTCTCAAACAAAAAAAGCAAGATATGATAACATCAGTGAAACTTATGCTGAACAAGAGCAGGATATTGAATAATGGCAGTTATCCTTTAGTATTTCAGGTGATCCACAATCGGAGAAAAAAGTTACTGTATACAGGCTACCGGGTGAAAGAGGAGGTGTTTGACGAGCTGGAAGGGAAGATTATGAATGGCGTAGGTTCTACTTTTACGGCTACAGAGGTCGTGAAAATGAACCGCGAGCTGCGGAAGATGCGGAATCGGATTGATACACGGATCAGGCAGCTTGAGCGGACAAGGGAAGAATTTACAGTGGAGGATATTCTGGCTCAAAGTGCTTTTGGTACAGGAAAACCACAGTTTTATTTATTGCGATATATCAATGCGCAGATTGAGCGTAAGCAGGAACTGAAGAAAGTGGGGATGGCTGCGGCCTACAAGAGCACCCGCTCGTCGTTGGCAAAATTTATAAGCCGCCCCGATGTCCGGATGTCGGAGGTCGATTCGGCGTTCGTCAGGAGATACGAGGATTTCCTGTATAGTAACGGCTCTTCCGGAAATACGGTAAGCTATTATCTGCGCAATTTGCGCTCTTTGTATAACCAAGCGGTAACGGACGGTTATCATCCTCGTGGCGAATATCCGTTTGCGAAGGCGCAGACCCGCCCGGCGAAAACGGTGAAACGTGCTTTGTCACGGACGGATATGCAGAATCTGGCGGACTTGAATTTGGAGAATGAACCTGAACTGGAGTTTGCCCGCGATCTGTATCTGTTCAGCTTTTATGCGCAGGGAATGGCTTTTGTCGATATTGTCCTTTTGAAGAAGGCTGATATTTGCAATGGTGTATTGACCTATTCCCGTCATAAATCGAAGCAGTTGATTCGCATAGCGGTGACTCCGCAGATGCAGGGCTTGATTGATAAATACAAGACAGAAAATGAGTATCTCTTTCCGATCATCAGCGGTGAATATGCTTCGGGATACCAACAATACCGTCTGGCGTTAGGGCGTATCAACCGTCATTTGAAGAAAATCGCTGTTGTAGCTGATATAAAAGTTCCGTTGACGACGTACACCGCACGACATACTTGGGCTACTCTTGCCCGTGACTATGGAGCTCCAATTTCTGTGATTAGTGCCGGACTTGGTCACACGTCGGAAGAAATGACACGTGTCTATTTGAAAGATTTCGATGTATCCATGCTTAATCAGGTGAACAGCATAGTTACAAACTTATCCAAGTAAAATGATTATTTGTAATATAATCCGTTGAAAATTAGAAGATATAATATTTTTATTTATCTTTGCGGTATTGTAATCTATTCCGTAATAGAGATTATATTAAAATCTCTTTGTTGTTTTGAACTATTTCACGCTGCAAAGTAAGCTTATTTTTTTATAATATAAATTGTCATAAAGTACAATTTTTTATTCATTTTGTACACGTCGCGTGGTTATCCTCATAAATAGGGCTGTTTTCAGTCTGGCAGCGTTCCATTAACTGTTTGGCGGTGCATCCGAAATATAGTTTGCAGTGACGGTTAAAGTTACTCTGCGAATCAAATCCCAATTCTTCAACGGCGTCTTTTATACATACTCCCGGTTCGGTCATTTTTTCGAGTATCCTTTGGTTCTTTTGTTTCAGCATCCATTGTTTGGCAGTCATTCCGAACACCTTGGTGAATTTGGAGAAAAAACGGCTTCTTCCCAGGTTTGATAGTGAAATGAGCTGTTCTATATTATCCACTTTGGTATGGTTGCGCATGACAAAATCCTTGAAGTCCATTTCTTTTCCGATGATAGGATGAAGCAGGGTTGCAATCTCCTGCTTTTCATAAAATCCGCGCAGGAGAAAGAAGAATTCCCGTTGCATCAGGGTGTGCAGGTGAGCGCAATTCATTCCGTTCTTGATACAGTGGGTCAGCACTTCGAGGAATGGTGTCAGCGGGTAGTGTATTCTAATCGGTGAGAAGTCATATTCAATGTTGTCGCAAAGGTCTGATAAAGATTGCAATATGAGCTTGTCACAGTTTCCTTCGGGCATATCGAAAAACATGGAGAGCAGGCTTGAACCGTTTTCTCCAATTCCCTTCAGCCGGGAAGAACGTGGGATGAGTATCATCTCTCCGGCATGAAACAGTCTGTTGTGGAACTGGTTGCAAGTTATGGTGAAATCACCTTTCAGGAAGAATAGAAGATAATTCTTACTTGTAGTGTCTTCCTCAAATTTTGTGTTCTTATCGAACTCAAGATACTTGAATCCGGTTTCAATCGTTGTCATGTAGTTTTGGCATGACAGGTGTTCTTCGATGTACAGCAATTCGCTTTTCATAAGTTTTGTTTCCATGGCAATAACTGTTTTGATTGTTTGGTCTGTTACCTATCTGTTTGTTTCACAATTGTTTCAGTATCTGTATTTTTAATGAATTATATATCAGAATATTATTTTCTGTTTTGTTTGCTATGATTCATTTTATCATGATACTGAAACGTTATATGGGTGCTTTATGTGATATAAATCATTGGTAATTAGGTTTTTATTGTTTGTATTCTTTTGTTTCATCTCTATTACGGAATAGAGATGAAACAAAAGCAATTATAAATAATAAGACGACATGAAGAAATATCTATGTTTAATCGGAGTCTTGGGAATACTACTTTGTAATACGGCCAACTCTTACGCCCAAAAGGTTGCAGTAAAGACTAATTTGCTTTATGACGCTACTACTACAATGAACTTGGGGCTGGAAATAGGTTTGGGCAAGAAATGGTCTCTCGATTTATCCGGAAATTATAATCCCTGGAAGTTTGATGATGAAACGCGCCTGCGCCACTGGGGCGTACAGCCGGAACTTCGCTACTGGCTTTGTGAGAAATTCAACGGTCATTTTCTGGGTCTGCACGGACATTACGCCAAATACAATGTGGGCGGAATGTCATTTTTGAGTGATAACATGGAGCGCCACCGCTATCAGGGGCATTTGTGGGGCGGCGGAATATCCTACGGTTATCAGTGGCTGCTCGGTAACCGCTGGAGCATGGAGGCTGTACTTGGAGTCGGATATGCGCGGCTGGATCATTCCAAATATCCCTGTGCCACATGTGGAACCATTCAGAAAAGTGAGAAGAAAAACTACTTCGGCCCGACAAAAGCTGCAGTGAGTATCATATACATTATAAAATAGGCTAATGATGAAAAGAATCTGTATATACGTGACCTTGGGACTGCTAGGCGCAGTTTCCGCCCATGCCCAGGAGATAAATATCGGACAAGCCGTTGCCCGGAAAATAAGCGATGACAAAGTGGAAGTCTCATTTAATATGGATTGCAGCATACTGCGGCTTCCTTCACGCCGACAAATGATAATCACTCCCTTGATAATCAGCCGTTCGGAAAGCGATACGCTTGCCCTGCCTTCTGTTTGCATTGCAGGTAGAAACCGTTATCGCATGAACAAGCGGAAAGAAAGTCTGTATGGCAAAGAACCGGCTGCGGGAGAGGGACAGGAAATGATTCGTTTTAACAGGAAACGGGATATGTTGTTAGAATATAACGAAACAGTCCCGGCACAGGAGTGGATGTCCGAAGCACGTGTCGAGATATTCCGTGAATTACAGGGATGCGCAGGTTGCGGAGAAGCACTGGGTAATGCCCCCGTTGCGGAGCTTCCTTTATTCAAAGAGGTAGTGGAACGCCCGAATCTGGAAATAATGGTGGCACAGGCAGAGGAGAAACGTCGTTCTTTCACCCGCAGCGCATATCTTAATTTTAAAGTGAACCAGTCGGCATTGCTTGCCGATTATATGAATAATCCAGCCGAACTGGCTAAAATCCATTCGTCCATTGATTCTATCCGTGAAGATGATAACTATCGTATTGCCCGGATTAAGATAGTGGGCTACTCATCGCCGGAAGGCAATTATGACGCCAATGCCCGCCTTTCCGAACAACGTGCGAAAGCGTTGGTACAAAACCTGAAACATGCCTATAAGCTGGACGACAGTATGATAGAATGCCGTTCGGTGCCGGAGAATTGGGAGGGACTAGCTGCATGGTTGCGCGAATACCGTCCTTCCTATATGCAGAAAGTGCTTGATATTATCGGGCAGACTCCCGAACCGGATGCACGCGACGCGAAGATAAAAGCTATCGACGGCGGAAACATCTATAATGCCTTACTGCAAGAGGTATATCCGAAGCTGCGCCTGGTGGAATATACAGTCAGCTATACGGTGGTTCCGTTCTCCGTGGAGCAAGGGCGGGAAATAATCAAGACGCGCCCCGACAAAATGAACCATAACGAAATGTATCAGGTCGCAGTCAGCTACGGCAAAGGTTCGGACGAATACAACAGGATTATCCGGATGATTGCCGACCGCTTTCCGAGTGACAGGATGGCTAACAACAACGCCGCTATCGTAGCATGGGAAATGGGAGATTATGATGCGATGCGGATGTACCTGAAACGTTTGGAAGGTATAAAAACTGAATAATATAATCTGAAACTTATACTTAGTAATTAACATTTTAGTATTCATTAAATTTTAAAACAATGAAATTGGACAAATCTTTTTTAACGCTGTTTGTCGGACTGGCGATGGCAGCATGTAGTAATGATGAAGAGATGGCAACCGGCGGACAAGACCAGTTGCCGGTAGACGGCAGGGAGGCTTATATGTCCGTATCTGTGACAATGCCTAAAAGTACGGGAACACGTGCTCCGGGAAAAGACCATGGCAGTGTGGAAGAACAGAAAGTAAACGAAGTGCTTCTCGCATTGTTTGATGCGTCGAATGTTTGCTTGGAAACAAAGACATTGGGTACAACCGACTATATCTTGAATGTAGGTGGTGCTGATAAGCCAGGATATGACGGAAAAGCATTCAAAGTTCCTTCCGCTACCGCCAAAGTACTGGCAGTAATCAATCCGAGCGGCAAGTTCAAGGCTGCCTGTGTAGCTTCCGCTCCCTGGTCTGTCATCAATGGTGCTGTGGAGCAGACACTTGATGAAGTGATTGGAGCATCAAAGGACAACTTTATGATGATTAATGCCGGCGACAATACAAACCCTACTAACGGAGCATTGGCGGAAGCTAAAGTAAAAAAGGTTGGCGACGCGGGTATTTCTGACGTTGCTGCCGCGATAGCCGCAGCCGAAACTGACCGTTCAAAGATTTTTGTAGACCGTATAGTTGCTAAAGTTTCTTTAGGAACAAATCCGGCCGGCGTCATAGTTCCTGCCGGAGTGACTTGTACATTCGGTAACTGGGCATTGAATGTAACCAACAAGAGCATGTTCCCATATTCTGAAATAGTAATGCCTGCCGGAGGTTCTGCTGATGCAGATTATAGAATTGACCCGAACTATGAAAAGGCAGGATTCAATGTGTCGCAGTTCAACTACCTGAAAGTATCTGATAAAGGTGTTTTGCCTGCTGACTTCTCTCCCATGACAGACAGCAAATACTGTCTTGAGAACACAATGGAACATGACGCGCAAACCCAGGCACAGACTACGGCTGCCGTAGCAAGTGCGGTTTACACTCCTAATTCATTTACTGTGGGCGAAAGCTGGTTCCGCCTTTTGGGTGTCACTTACAAGACATTGGCTGATTTGCAGGCAGTATATAATGCTGCGGCTGCTGGTACATCGGATGCGGCACAACAACAGATAATCGATCTTTGTGACCAGTTCTATGCACGTATTGCCAAAGCCGCCACTGCACAAGGCAAGACTGTCGGTGGTGATTTTGCCTCTATTACTATCGCCGAACTGGACGACCTTAAGAGCGGTGGCGAATACTCCAAACCTGATGCAACAGCCGGCGAAACAGTAGGTGTGGAATACTTCCAGAAAGGCGTATGCTACTATAACATCCTGATTCGTCATGATGACGAAATCACTGAATGGATGGCACATGGAAAATATGGTGTTGTGCGCAACAACTGGTACACATTGACTATCAACAGCGTGAAGCAACCGGGTACTCCCTGGATTCCTGACAAGACAGATCCTACTAAACCTACAAATCCGGGTGAAGACGATGATGATAAAGAAGCATATCTCTCTGTAAATATTACAGTTAACCCATGGACTACTTGGAGCCAGGGAGTGGATTTGTAATGACTGATATATCGGGCTAAAATAACAATTAAAATTATAAGAAGGCGTTATGATACAGCGCAGTTTGTCTTGTGACGCCTTCTTTTTTCTTTCTTTTCATTTTTTATTCAGCCGGCGGAGGCTTATTTCCGTGAATCAAGACCTTGATATGAAAAACTTGATAAAAACAGGTCTTGCCATACAGACAAGTTTTAAGACTTGTCCACTAAAGCAGATTATTCCGAGAAAAGCACAAAGGCGCTTTTCCACACCATATATGAAATTAGAAAAAATAAATAGACCCATAGATTATGAGAAAGATAATGAATACAAAAGGTGCCGTCCGGCAGATAAGTTATGGAAGTTGCCTGTTATTACTGCTTGTACTCTTTTCTTGCACATCCATAGATGAGACACTGTCGGAATGTCAGTTATATGTTAGTTTCCGGTATGACTATAACATGGAGTTCACCGATGCTTTTGCGACTCAAGTGAATCGTGTCGATGTGTTTGTATTCGACAAGGATGGCACGTTTATCATGAAGAAGAGTGAACAAGGGAAAACTCTGGGCAGTGGCAGTTACCGTATGCAGTTACAACTGCCAATTGGGGAATACCGGATAGCTACGTGGGCGGGAATGAGCGATGCCTTTGAAATGCCGGAACCGGTTGCCGGAAAATCGACACTGGAAGATTTGACGGTAAAAATGAAACGGGAAGAATCCTTGATACATAATAAAGTTTTGGAGCCTCTCTGGTATGGTGAGATACAGACCGTAAACTTTACCGGCAAACAGGAACAGACGGAAACTGTCCGGCTGATAAAGGTTACCAATAAGTTCCGCTTTATTCTGCAAAAGTCCGGTCCGGGAGAAGAACTGGATATGAATGATTGCCTGTTCGAAATCCGTGCGGACAACGGATATTACGACTGGAATAATGACTTGCTGGATGACGACATGATTAGTTACCAGCCGTATCATCTGGAAAAAGTGGAAGATGTGGGCATTGTGGCAGAAATGAATACCATGCGCCTGCTCGAACATAAAAAGGTATACCTGACGCTTACACGCAAGTCGGATAGTAAGGAACTGATGAAGGTTGACCTGATACCTTACCTGCTGCTTACTAAAATGGAAGGGCACAATATTCCGGCGCAGGAGTACCTCGACCGTCAGAGTGAGTATGCGATTGTCTTTTTCTATAACCCGGAATTATTGAATTTCCTTTCTACTAAGATTATGATTAACGGCTGGACTATCTGGCTGAAAGGCGAAGATCTCTGATAAATAAACAAAGATTGATGAATATGAGATATAAAGGCTGTATATGGTGGGCGTGGTTGCTGTTGTTCTTGTTTTCCTGTACGGAAAGTGGACAGACAGTTGATCCGCTAAATCCGGGAGAAGTACGGATGAGCATGAATATCAGCACACGTGTCACGAGTGACCCGGAAGTGTTGAACGCGAATGAAACCCGCATCAGCCGGCTACGCATCTATGTTTTTGACGGCACGTCACTGGACAAGATGTATTACTGGCAAGGGCTTTCCGCTATCGACGGGACTTATACTACTCCGGTTTTTACGGTGAAAGCCGCCACCGGGAAAACATTGTATGCCATTGTAAACGAACCTGTTGACTTTGATACCCGTGCTATATTGGAGTCTGTGGATCATCCCAATGACTTGGTGGACGTACAGTATCAAATGGCGGACTACTTATCCACAAGAACCAATGTGGTGGAATACACTAAAGACTACTGTCTTCCCATGTATGGAGAACTGGCAGGAGTGGACGCGGCGGAGGGAACGACGCAGACAGTCAACATGCGTGTAGACCGTGCTGTGGCACGTGTGGATGTTTATATGCGGAAGGAGGCAAAGAACTGGGAGGAAGTCTTGATGCCTACCACATTGGTTGTGACTGGAGTTTCCAAGACAGGATTCGTATCCCCAAAAAGAACAGGAAGTTATGCGTCTTCCGTTCTCAATCTGTTATCGAGAAAGAAAGTCAGTGAGATCCCTGAAGAAACTTCTCCTGAAGACAAGGGCGTGCTGGCTTACTCGTTTTATATTCCGGAAATGGAGTGTAAAAACAATAAATTGAATATCGGTTTTGATGATTACGATATGATAGAGTTGGGTGTGGATTCGGATAATTCCGGCAAAGCGCCTTTGGAAAAACTGGAGCGTAATCATGTTTATCAATTACTGTGCCGGTTCATGCAAAAAACAGTCTATTTGGATATAAACTTGACAGTGTGTCCGTGGATAGCGTTAGAACCCCAAGTAGAAGAAGTGAACGATATACGTATAACAAACTGTTATGTGGTATCGCCCGGCGGAAGGGTGCACATTCCCACTGACGGGGTGTACAAGGCATGGGCACAAATGGATGAATTTGAACGTACACCTATTCCCGATGGTGAGGTTACGGCCGAAGTACTTTGGGTAGATAGAATAGGGGTAGTGCCGGCTTCCGGAGTGAAGGTTATGAATGCGGAAAAACGTGATAAAGCTTATATCAGTGTGGAAACGGAAAATCAGTCTGGCAATGCAGTGATAGCGATGAAAGTGAATGGAAAGATTTACTGGAGCTGGCATATCTGGTGCACAGACTATGATCCGAATTTAGAAGAGGGACAACAAGAGTTTAATGGTTATACTTGGATGGATCGTAATTTGGGGGCAACATATAATAACTATGATGAGAAGCAGGGAGGAATTGAGTCTAAGGGATTTCTATATCAATGGGGGCGGAAAGATCCGTTTCCACCAGCTAAGGGTTGGCTTTATACGGAGCCTGAAGAAGAATTGTATAGCGTCACTGGCGAAATTAAGCCTATTACTAAAATTAGTGTATCTACGTCGGATATTAATAATATACCGGGTTCAGTGAATAATCCGATGGCATATTATACAGCACCCTCACAACTCCTCTGGTTTTCGTACTCTACCAAGTATCCTTATTTATGGAATACGAAATCTGGAAAGAAAACGATTTTTGACCCTTGTCCGGATGGTTGGAGAGTTCCTGCCGGCAAAGATGGCATATCTACTCCATGGGAAGATTCTGGTCTGGAGCAGGTTTTCTATGAAGAAAGATATGGTGGCGGATTTGCTGGTAGGAGTGATATTTATTATCCTGCAACAGGATATAGATACGGGGGGACTGGGGAGCTGTCAGGATCCTTGGGGCAGGTTGTTATGCTTCGTGCAGGAAACCTTGGTCGAGATATGAAGTGTCGGAACATGTGTCTGTATTGGACAGAACGTATTCACGGTAAGGGTGAAAGTGTTATTTGGGATGAAGCGACTGCAGGTGCTGTACGTTGTGTGAAAGAGTAAAATGGAGGTTACATCTATGACGAATAAAATGGTAATAGGATATAAGTTTGCTTTTATACTGCTTTTATTATCTTCATGTGTGGAAGATATTAGAAATTGTGATATTGGCAATGTGGACAACATGATACCCGACGGCAAGGAACGGATGGAACTCCGTTTGGTAATACCCGGGGGAAAACAACCGGTTGTCCGAAGCATAGAGAATGGGATGGCCGGTGAGAACAAGGTTGAGCGGCTTTTCATGGATGTTATGAATAGCGGGACTGTGATAGCATCCCGTTCCACAGCAGACGGAGCATTGACATTGACCCCTACGGATGTTGATAGTGTCTATGCGGTTTCTACACTGTTTGATATAGGGACATTGGAGGCGGGTTACACCTTGCGGGTACGTGCCAATGAAGACACTCCCGCAATAATCTCCGGACAGCCGGTTTCCCCTTTCTACATGTCAGGTACGGGAGTGATTGAGGACGGCATAAATAGAAATTTCAAAGCTTCCGTGCATTTGTTACGGGGAGTCGCCAAACTACGGACTACTGTTCGGACAACCTCATTTACTGTTCCGCAGGAATTGATGATAGGAGATGTAAAAATACAGGTGATTCATGCTGCAGATAGGATTCGTAAGTATGCTCCGTTCTCTTCTCATGCCAATGAGGCTGTTGTTGAAAATCTGCCGGCATCTTCATTAAATTATCCGGATTATCCGGAAGTGAGCTTATATGATATACTTGCTCATGAACAAGTGGAGATTAACGGTGAAGCTATTACTTTTTATCCATTATTCGTTTATGAAAATTATCTGGAACAGGAAGAGGAGTATGACCCGGCTATTAACGTGACATCATTGAAACTGACTATTCCTGTGACGGACGGAATAGCTAGTCGGGTGATAGAACGCACGATACCTGTAAAAGCGGAAGATTCTTATCGGATGAAACGTAACCATATTTATTCGGTGGACGTACAAGTGCTAAGTCTTGATGAAGTGAAAGTATTCACGGATATGCTTGATTGGGAAGATGTAGGGGTTACGGGTGATATTGTAGGAGGCGTTGACTTTGATATAGACAGGACAAAAATAACTTTGATTAAAGATATTGTCGACCCGGTGAAACTGCTGAAAGTGGACTGTCA
>OJRT01001007.1_pt1 | contig 12015 bp, 7 predicted proteins | sample 1599281 | NCBI WGS metagenome assembly OJRT01 (sample SAMN03922458, study PRJEB24848) | human gut metagenome | isolation source: stool sample | host: Homo sapiens | place: Germany | collected 2009-11 | reverse complement strand
CCTCATTGCCCGCGAAGACAGCGTCCCGGAGCGCGACATGTTCAACACCTTCAACATGGGCGTGGGCATGACGATTACCGTCGCCCGCGAAGATGCCGACAAGGCGCTTGCGATCCTGCACCAGAACGGCGAACCCGGCGCGTATGTGTTGGGTGAAATCGTGGCGGGGGAAAAGGGCGTGGAACTGTGGTAAGAGCAGCTGTTCTCGTTTCCGGCGGCGGCACGAACCTGCAAGCCATCATCGACGCGAAACGGGCGGGCAAAATCCCGTCCGCGGAACTGGCGCTCGTCGTGGCGTCAAACGCATCCGCCTATGCGCTGACTCGCGCGGAAAACGCTGGAATCGCCCATGCCGTCCTGCGCAAGGAGAAGGGCGAAGCGCCGGAGAATTACGGCGAGCGTCTGCTGACCCTGCTGCGTGAAAACGCGATTGATGTCGTTGTGCTGGCGGGCTTCCTGACGATTCTGCCGGAGAACGTCATCCGCGCGTATGACCATCGCATCCTCAACATCCATCCGAGCCTGATTCCGTCCTTCTGCGGCGACGGCTTCTATGGACTCCATGTGCATGAAGCAGCGCTCCAGCGCGGCGTGAAGGTCACGGGCGCGACGGTGCATTTTGTCAACGAAATTACCGACGGCGGCGATATTATCGCGCAGAAAGCCGTTGAAGTGCTGCCGGGCGACACGCCGGAAACTTTGCAGCGGCGAGTGATGGAACAGGCGGAGTGGATTCTGCTGCCGCAGGCGCTGGAGCAGGTGGCAGGCGAAATCGCAAAAAAGCGGGAGGAAAAGCAATGAAGAAGCAGAAATTGAACGACGTGCTGAGCAATAACACCTATCCGGGGCGCGGCATCTGCCTCGGCGTGGACGAAAGCGGCGAATATGCCGTGATTGTCTACTTTATCATGGGCCGCAGCGTCAACAGCCGCAACCGCATTTTTGAGGAGACGGACGACGGCATCATCACCAAGGCGCACGACGAAAGCCTGATGACCGACCCGCATCTGATTATCTACGCGCCTGTCCGTGCGCTGCCGGGCGGCGAATACACCATCGTCACCAACGGCGACCAGACCGACACGGTCTACGACTTCATGCAGAATGGACAGACGTTCGAGGACGCGCTGCGTACCCGCACGTTCGAGGACGACCGCCCGAACTGGACGCCCCGCATCAGCGGCTTGGTGCGCGTCGCGGACGGCAAAGCATCCTACAAGCTGTCCATCATCAAGTCCGACGACGGCGACGAGAACAGCGTCCTGCGCTATTTCTATGAGTACGCGCAGCCCAAGGCAGGCGAGGGACATTTCATCCACACCTACCAGTGCGACGGCAATCCGATTCCGTCCTTCGCGGGCGAACCGGAGAAGGTGGCGCTGCACGGCGACATTGAGCAGCTGGCACTGGATACATGGATGAATCTGAATGAGGACAACAAGGTGTCGCTGTACGTTTCCTATATCAGCTTGGCGGACGGCAGCAGCGATACCATCATCATCAACAAGCATGATCAGGAGGAAGAGGCATGAAAGAGCTGGAATTGAAGTACGGCTGCAACCCGAATCAGAAGCCGTCGCGGATTTATATGGAGCAGGGCGAACTGCCCCTGACCGTGCTGAACGGCAAACCCGGCTACATCAACTTCCTTGACGCGCTCAACGGCTGGCAGCTGGTCAGCGAACTCGAGCGCGCGACGGGACTGCCCGCGGCGACGTCGTTCAAGCATGTCAGCCCGGCGGGTGCGGCGGTGGGTCTGCCGCTGAATGATACCCTGCGCAAGATTTATTTCGTGGGTGAACAGGAACTGTCGCCCTTGGCGTGCGCCTATGCCCGTGCGCGCGGCGCAGACCGCATGTCCTCCTTCGGCGACTGGATTGCCCTGAGCGACGTGTGCGACGAAAGCACCGCGCGGCTGATTAAGCCCGAAGTGTCCGACGGCATCATCGCCCCCGGCTACACCGACGAGGCGCTGGCGCTGCTGAAAATGAAGAAGAAGGGCAATTACAATATTGTTCAGATTGACCCTTCCTACCGTCCCGCGCCCATTGAGCACAAGCAGGTGTTCGGCATCACGTTCGAGCAGGGGCGCAATGAATTTGTGATTGATGAAAATCTGCTGAACGACATCGTGACCACGAATCACGACCTGCCGGAGGACGCCAAGCGAGACCTGATTGTGGCGCTGATTGTGCTCAAGTACACGCAATCGAATTCCGTCTGCTACGCCAAGGACGGTCAGGCGATTGGCATCGGCGCGGGTCAGCAGAGCCGCATCCACTGCACGCGTCTGGCAGGGCAGAAGGCGGACAACTGGCTGCTGCGGCAGCATCCGCGCGTGCTGGCATTGCCGTTCGTGGAGAAAATCGCCCGTGCCGACCGCGACAACACGATTGACGTGTTCATCTCCGACGAGCCGGACGAGGTGCTGGCGGACGGCCGCTGGCAGCGCTTCTTCACCGAGCGCCCCGAACCGCTGACAAAGGAAGAAAAGCGCGCGTGGCTGAATCAGCAGACGGGCGTTGCGCTGGGCAGCGACGCGTTCTTCCCGTTTGGCGACAACATCGAGCGCGCGCACCGCTCCGGCGTGACCTACGTCGCCCAGCCCGGCGGTTCGATTCGCGATGATAACGTGATTGACGCTTGCAACCTGTACAATATGGTCATGTGCTTCACGCATATGCGCCTGTTCCACCATTGATTGCATTCAGAAAGGTCAGGGAAGCAAGATGAAGGTACTCATCGTCGGCGGCGGCGGACGCGAACACGCCATCGCGCTGAAAATCAAGGAAAACCCGGAAGTGACGGCGCTGTACGCCGCGCCCGGCAACGGCGGCATCGCGCAGATTGCGACCTGCCTGCCCTTCAAGGCGACGGACGTGGATGGTATCGTCCGCTGGGCGGCGGAGAACAAGGTGGATTTCGTCATCGTCGCGCCGGACGACCCGCTGTGCCTCGGCATGGTGGATGCGCTGGCGGAGCAGGGGATTCCCGCGTTCGGCCCGCGAAAGAATGCCGCGATTATCGAGGGCAGCAAAGTGTTCTCGAAGAACCTGATGAAGAAGTACGGCATTCCGACGGCGGCGTATGAGACGTTTGACGATTATGACGAGGCGGTCAAGTATTTGCAGACGGCGGATATGCCCATCGTCGTCAAGGCGGATGGTCTGGCGCTCGGCAAGGGCGTGCTCATCTGCCCTGACCGCGACAGCGCCGTGGAAGCCGTCGCGTCCATGATGAAGGAAGCGAAGTTCGGCGCGTCCGGCGCGCGGGTCGTCATCGAGGAGTTCCTGACCGGCCCGGAAGTCAGCGTGCTGGCGTTCACCGACGGCAAAACGGTCAAGCCGATGGTGTCCAGCATGGATCACAAGCGCGCGCTTGACCACGATGAGGGCCTCAACACCGGCGGCATGGGCACCATTGCCCCCAACCCCTGCTACACGCCCGAATTGGCGCGGCGCTGCATGGACGAAATCTTCCTGCCGACGATTGCCGCCATGAACGCCGAGGGGCGCACTTTCACGGGCTGCCTGTATTTCGGTCTGATGATGACGCCCAAAGGCCCGAAGGTTATCGAATACAACTGCCGTTTCGGCGACCCGGAGACGCAGGTGGTGCTGCCGCTGCTGAAAAGCGACCTGCTGACCATCATGCGCGCGACGGTGGACGGTACGCTGGCGGATACACCCGTTGAATTCGCGTCCGGCGCGGCGTGCTGCGTTGTACTGGCATCCGGCGGCTACCCGGTCAGCTACAAGAGCGGCTACCCGATTTCCGGCTTGGATGAAGCGGGCAAAACCGCGACCGTCTTCCACGCGGGTACGAAGCTGGTCGATGGGCAGATTGTCACCGCGGGCGGACGCGTTCTGGGCGTCACCGCGACGGCGAATACGCTCGAAGCTGCGATTGACAAAGCGTATCAGGCAGCGGACAAAATCACCTTCACCGACATGCACATGCGCCGCGATATTGGTCAGCGCGCCTTGGCATCACGAAAGGAGAGCCATTCATGAGCGTCAAACGCATTTATGTGGAAAAGAAAGCCCCCTACGCGGTGGAGGCGAAGCAGCTCCTGTGGGAAATTCGCCATATTCTGCAAATCAAGACGGTCACGGGTCTGCGCCTGCTGAACCGCTATGATGTCGAGGGTGTCGACGACGCGCTGTACCAGAAGTGCCTGCCGGTCGTGTTTTCCGAGCCGCAGGTGGATGTGACGTACACGGAACTTCCGCAGGGCGCGAAGGCGGTTTTTGCGGTGGAGTACCTGCCGGGTCAGTATGACCAGCGCGCAGCGTCCTGCGAGGAGTGCATCCAGCTGGTGGGGCAGTGCGCCCGCCCGACGGTGCGCAGTGCGCGCGTGTATCTGCTGGACGGCGATTTCACGGCGGATGAGCTGGCGCGCGTGAAGAAGCACGTCATCAACCCCGTGGAGGCGCGCGAAGCCGACTTGGGCGAAAAGACGACGCTCCAGCAGCAGTACGACACGCCCGACCATGTGGAGACGCTGAACGGCTTCACGGCGATGAATGCCGATGAGGTGGATGCGTTCGTCAAGAAGTACGGCTTGGCGATGGATGACGATGACCTTGCGTTCTGCCGGGATTATTTCGCGTCCGAGCACCGTGACCCGACGCTGACCGAAATCCGCATGATTGACACCTACTGGTCGGATCACTGCCGTCACACGACGTTCCTGACGACCCTTGATGCGGTGGATGTGCGCAAAGCGGCGGTCGAAAAGGCGTTCCAGCGATATTTGGCGGCGCGCAAAACCGTCTACGGCGACCGCGAGCGCCCCATGAACCTGATGGACATCGCGACCATCGGCGGCAAGTACCTGAAGAAAATCGGGCAGACCCCCAACATTGACGTGAGCGAGGAAATCAACGCCTGCTCCATCAAGATTGATGTGGATGTGGACGGCGAGAAAGAGCCGTGGCTGCTCATGTTCAAGAACGAGACGCACAACCATCCCACGGAGATTGAGCCCTTCGGTGGCGCGGCAACCTGCATCGGCGGCGCGATTCGCGACCCGCTGTCCGGGCGCACCTACGTCTATCAGGCAATGCGCGTGACCGGCGCGGCTGACCCGCTCGTTCCGGTCAGCCAGACCATGCCGGGAAAATTGCCCCAGCGCAAGCTCGTCACCACGGCGGCGGCGGGCTATTCCTCCTATGGCAACCAGATTGGACTGGCGACGGGGCTGGTGGATGAAATGTACCATCCGGGCTATGCCGCCAAGCGTCTGGAAATCGGTGCGGTGGTCGGCGCTGCGCCGGAGAAGAACGTCCGCCGCGAAGTGCCTGCCCCCGGCGACAAGATTGTCCTCCTTGGTGGGCGCACCGGGCGCGACGGCTGCGGCGGCGCAACGGGTTCGTCCAAGTCCCATAAGCTGGAATCCATCGAAACGTGCGGCGCGGAGGTGCAGAAGGGCAATGCCCCGACCGAACGCAAGCTCCAGCGCCTCTTCCGCAACGGCAAAGTCACCCGGCTCATCAAGCGCTGCAACGACTTCGGCGCGGGCGGCGTATCCGTGGCAATCGGCGAGCTGGCGGACGGCCTGCTGATTGACTTGGACAAAGTGCCGAAGAAGTACGACGGTCTGGACGGCACGGAGCTGGCGATTTCCGAATCGCAGGAGCGGATGGCGGTTGTGCTTGCGCCGGAGGACGTCGACGCGTTCCTTGCGGCGGCAAACCGCGAGAACCTTGAAGCGACCGTCGTGGCGGAAGTGACCGCCGAACCCCGTCTGCGCATGACGTGGAAGGGCGTGACGATTGTCGATTTGTCCCGCGAGTTCCTCAATTCCAACGGCGCGGAGAAGCACACGACTGCGTCTGTCCCGGATGATGATGTCAAGCCCTACGAGTTTGCGGGCGATACGGTGACGGAGAAGCTGGCGGATATGCTTGGCAACCTCAATATCTGCTCCAAGCAGGGCTTGAGCGAGCGGTTCGATTCTACCATCGGCGCGGCGACGGTCTTGATGCCTTTCGGCGGCAAATATCAGCTGACCCCGAACCAGACGATGGTTGCAAAGCTGCCGGTTCTGCACGGCACGACGGACACCGTGTCCGGCATGGCATACGGGATGCACCCGGAAATCCTGTCGCAGTCGCCGTATGAGGGCAGCTATCTGGCGGTCATCGAGAGCGTGACGAAGCTGGTCTGCGCGGGCTTTGACTACAAGCAGGCGTATTTGACCTTCCAGGAATATTTCGAGCGCATGGGCACGGATCCGACGCGCTGGGGCAAGCCGTTCGCGGCGCTGCTGGGCGCGCTGGATGCGCAGCTGGATTTGAACATCGCGGCGATTGGCGGCAAGGACTCCATGTCCGGCACGTTCGAGAAGATGGACGTTCCGCCGACGCTCTGCTCCTTCGCGATTGCCCCCGGCAAGGCGAGCGAGGTCATTTCGCCCGAATTCAAGGAAGCGGGGCACGCCATCCGCCTTGTCTCCTGCGACCCGCACGACACCGCCGCGCTGACCGCGAATTATGATGCCGTTCTGTCCGCCATTCGCGCGGGCAAGGTGGTTTCCGCGTGGGCGCTGGGTCTGGGCGGTGTGGCGGAAGGCCTGTTCAAGATGGGAATTGGCAATCAGATTGGCACGCGTATCGACGATGATTACGACGGCAATCTCTTCGCGCAGCAGATCGGCGCGATGCTGCTGGAATGCACCGAAGATATCGACCTCGGCGTGAAGGTGGGCGACACCGTGCCGGAGTGGGTGCTGGAGTACGAGGGCGAGCGCATTGATTTGACCGCCATGCAGGAAATCTACGAGGGCAAGCTGGACAAGGTGTTCTCCTACCGCGGTCATACCGGCGAAACGACGGAGAAGTTCTCCTATTCGGCGGAAACCTACCCCGTGCCCGCCGTCAAGACGGTCAAGCCGCTGGCGTTCATCCCGGTTTTCCCCGGCACGAACTGCGAGTACGACACCGCGCGGGCGGTCGAGCGCGCAGGCGGCGCGGCGGAAATCCTCGTCATCAACAACCTGACGCCTGAAGCCATTACGCAGTCGATTGCCGAGGCCAGCCGCATGATTGCGCGCAGCCAGATGATTGTCCTGCCCGGTGGCTTCTCCGGCGGCGACGAACCCGACGGCTCGGCGAAATTCATCACGGCGTTCTTCCGCAATCCTGCCATGAAGGACGCGGTGCATGATTTGCTCCAGCGCCGCGACGGCCTGATGCTGGGCATTTGCAACGGCTTCCAGGCGCTGATTAAGCTGGGGCTTGTGCCATATGGCGAAATCATCGACACGTCCGATCAGTGCCCGACGCTGACGTTCAACGAAATCGGCCGTCACCAGTCGATGCTCGTCCGTACGCGCATTGCGTCGAATAAATCCCCGTGGCTGTCCCGCTGCAAGGTGGATGACATTCACACGGTCGCCATCAGCCACGGCGAAGGCCGTTTTGTCGGCCCGGAAGCGCTGATTCGCCAGCTTGCGGCGAACGGGCAGATTGCCACGCAGTATGTGGATTTGTCCGGCGCGCCGTCGATGGATATGCGTTTCAACCCCAACGCCAGCTATTTCGCCATCGAGGGCATCACCAGCCCGGACGGCCGCGTGCTGGGCAAGATGGGGCACACCGAGCGCAGCGGCGAAAATCTCTACAAGAACGTACCCGGCGACAAGTATCAGCCGCTGTTTGAGGGCGGCGTGGACTACTTCCGCATCTAATTCGTATCCCTCCTGTTGCCTTTTGCCGCAAAATCTGCTATGATAGAGGGCAAACGGCGGCAGGAGGGAATCACCATGCTTTTGACGGATTTTGATGCGTCGCGCCAAGCAGTCATCAACCCCGATATGCTCTTTTCGCCTGTGCCGGATTTGCCGGAGACGGTCGTCAGCTGCTTTTCGCACGTCACGTTCGAGCGGATGCTGAACATGGCGGCGGATGTGCGCGTGCTTGCCGAACTCGGCGACGCGAACGCGAAATACCCCATTTACCGCGGCGTGTGGCAGGGGACACCGCTGACATTTGCGCTGGCGATGGTCGGCGCGCCGTCCTGCGTGGCGATGCTGGAAGAGCTGCACGCGCTGGGCGCAAAGCGGTTCGTCGTATTCGGCAACTGCGGCGTGCTGAATCAGCAGATTCGCGACTGCGGCATCATCATCCCGACCGCCGCCGTGCGCGACGAAGGCACGAGCTTCCACTACGCGCCGCCGTCGGACGAAATTCCGGCGAATCCGAAATACCGCGGCGAGTTCGAGGCGATTCTGCGAGAAACGGGCGTGGACTTCACCGAAGGCAAAGTATGGACGACGGACGCCTTCTACCGCGAAACCCGCGCGAAGGTGGCACTGCGCAAGGCGCAGGGGTGCGTCTGCGTGGATATGGAGTGCTCGGCGCTGATGGCGCTGGCGCAGTTCCGTGGAATCGACGTGTTCGAGTTTTTCTACGCGGGCGATAACCTTGACCGCGAGCAGTGGGATCCGCGCAGCCTGTCCACCCATGCCAAGCTGGATGAAAAAGACCGTGCGGCGTATCTGGCGCTGGAATTGGCGCGGAAAATCACCCTTTGAAATGAAATCGGAGGAAAGCATTATGCCTCATGATAGCTATATCAGCCCATTTTCGACCCGCTATGCCAGCAAGGAGATGCAGTTCATCTTCTCTGAGGACAACAAGTTCCGCACCTGGCGGAAGCTGTGGATTGCGCTGGCAAAGGCGGAAAAGAAGCAGGGGCTGGACATTACCGACGAGCAGATTGCCGAGCTGGAAGCTCACGCGGACGACATCAACTACGACGATGCGCAGCGCCGCGAGAAGGAGTGCCGCCACGACGTGATGAGCCACGTCTACGCTTACGGTCTGCAGTGCCCGAAGGCGGCGGGCATCATCCATCTGGGCGCGACGTCCTGCTATGTGGGCGACAACACCGACGTGATTATCATGCGCGAGGGCCTGCAGGTCGTGCGGCGCAAGCTGCTCAACGTGATGAACCTGCTGGCGAATTTCGCGGATAAGTACAAGAACATGCCCGCGCTGGCGTATACGCATCTGCAGCCCGCCCAATTGACGACGGTCGGCAAGCGCGCGACGCTGTGGCTGAATGAATTGTACATGGACTATCGCGAGCTGGAACACCGCCTGTCCTCCCTGGCGCTGCTGGGCAGCAAGGGCACGACGGGCACACAGGCGTCCTTCATGGAGCTCTTCGGCGGCGACAGCGCGAAAATCAAGGCGGTCGAGCAGGATATTGCCGCGGCGATGGGCTTTGACAAGGTCGTGCCGGTGTCCGGGCAGACGTACTCCCGCAAGATGGACTATCAGGTGGTTTCCGTGCTGAGCGGCATTGCGCAGTCCGCAAGCAAGTTCGCCTATGACCTGCGTCTGCTGGCGAATTTCAAGGAGATGGAGGAGCCGTTCGAGAAGAGCCAAATCGGCTCGTCCGCCATGCCCTACAAGCGCAACCCCATGCGCTGTGAGCGCATCAACGCCTTGGCGCGCTACGTCTGCGTCGATACGCTGAACACCGCAATGACGTCCTCCCTGCAATTCTTCGAGCGCACGCTGGATGACTCCGCGAACAAGCGCATTGCCGTCGCGGAGGCGTTCCTCGGTGTGGATGCTATCCTGAATATCATGATGAACGTCTGTGATGGGCTGGTGGTGTACGACAAGGTGGTGCGCGCGCGCGTGATGAACGAGCTGCCGTTTATGGCGACGGAAAACATCATGATGGACGCGGTGAAGAAGGGCGGCAATCGTCAGGAGCTGCATGAGAAGCTGCGTGTGCATTCGCAGGCGGCGGCGCGCGTGGTGAAGGAAGAGGGCGGCAAGAACGACCTCATCGACCGTATCTGCGCTGACCCGGCGTTCATGATTACCCGCGAGGAAGTGGAAGCGATTCTGCGTCCGGAGCAGTTCACGGGCCGAAGCTGCGAGCAGGTGGAAGAGTACCTGCGCGACGTGATTCGTCCGCTGCTGGCGGAAAATGCAGATTTGCTGGGCGAAAAGCAGGAATTGAGCGTCTGAGCATCGAATATTTCATCCGAAGCCCTGTTTGCGGGGCGGAAACGGCGATAACGCCGATATGAATGAAAGGAACTGTTATGCCTTACATAGAAACGACCTCCAACGTGTCCATTCCCGGACGAAAAGAGCAGGTCATCAAGGATCGCATGGGCGATGCCATTGAGAAAATCCCCGGCAAGACGGAAAGCTGGCTGATGCTGTCTTTCCGCGATAATGCCGCAATGTACTTCAAGGGCACGGACGCCCCCTGCGCCATCTGCCAAGTGAAGCTCTTCGGCGGATCTGCGACGGAGGAGGATTACGCCGCGCTGACCGAGGCGCTGACGGACATCCTGCGCGAAGAACTGGACATTGACAGCGACCGCATCTATGTGACGTATGAAGAAATCGGCTTCTGGGGCTGGAACGGCGGCAATCTGTAATCATTTTCGCCCTGAAGAGGGCACGGTAATTTGGGGAAAGGGGAAAGTATGCCGTCAAAGCGGCTGCGTTTCCCTTTTTTCATGTTTTTTCCGCCCATCGGGAAGAAAGCAGCTGCTTCATTCGTTATCTGCACTGTGGGGTGTTCTGAATGTTCACGGATGCTTCACGGAAAATTTGTGAAAAGGCATTCATATTCGCGGCAATTTGTTGTATAATGGAGAAGCAGAACGCATGAAATCATTCAAGATGCTAAAGGAGGCGGAGCTGGCGTGACAACGTTCTTGCAGACGCTGGAGACCTTTTTCTGGAACGTGCTGAACCGCCCCGGTCTTTCCGATATTGCGGATATTCTCATCGTTGCCATTATTATCTATGAACTGCTGATGCTCACCCGCGACACGCGGGGCAGCGCTGTTTTGAAGGGGCTTGCCATGCTGCTGCTCATCGTCGGCATCAGCAACCTCTTCGGGCTGACGGCACTGAACTGGCTGCTGATGAGCGTGGTGAACAACGGCGCGCTGGTGCTGGTTATCCTCTTTCAGCCGGAATTGCGCAAGGCATTGGAGCAGATTGGCCGCGGCGCGCGCATTGAAACGAAGCGGCGCGACACCGATAAGGATGAGGCGACGCGCATTATCGACGAAATCATCCGCTGCCTGCAGGATTTGAGCCGCCGCCATGTGGGGGCGCTGATTGTCTTTGAGCAGAAAACGGGCCTGCAGGACATCATCGAGAACGGCATCGGCATCGACGCGCGGATTACCTCCGGCTTGCTGGAAAACATCTTCGAGCCGAACACGCCCCTGCATGACGGCGCTGTCGTCATCCGCGGCGAGCGTGTGATGAGCGCGGCGAGCATCCTCACGCTGACGGAAGCCAGCGGCATCAGCCATGACCTCGGCACGCGCCACCGCGCCGCTATCGGCGTGTCCGAAACGACGGACGCGATTGTGCTGATTGTCTCCGAGGAAACAGGCATCATTTCGATGGCGAAGGGCGGCAAGCTCACCCGCCACCTTGACGCGAAGTCGCTGCGGACGATTCTGGAGGGCATCTATGTCCGCAAGCCGCATCAGCGTCTGCTGTCCATGCTCGTGCGCCGCAAGGGAAAGGAGGGTGCCAAATGACGCAGACCCCTTCCGCAAAGCCGCAGAAGAAGCGTGACCCACGCCTGACGATGCTGCTGGACGGTCTCAAGCGGATTTTCATCCACAATTGGCCGACAAAGCTGCTTGCGCTCCTGCTGGCCATCATTCTCTGGGGCGGGCTGATTACCCAAGACCCGACGCTCACGCGCGAAAAGCACTTCTCCAGTGTCAGCGTCTCTGTTTCGGGCGAAGAATCCGTCAAGCGCAACGGCTTCATTGTCACCAGCGATTTGACCAGCCTCCTTGGTGACGTCTCCCTTACCGCCGACGTGCCGCAGATGCAGTACGCCAACGCTAAGGCGACGAACTACAACGTCCGCATTGACCTCTCCCGCATTTCGGCGGCAGGGAAGCAGGAAATCCGCATTCTGTCCACCAATTCCAGCACTTACGGCACGGTTTCTTCGATTCAGCCGTCTACCGTGACAATTGATGTGGAAGAGTACATC
>OJRT01001002.1_pt1 | contig 12063 bp, 10 predicted proteins | sample 1599281 | NCBI WGS metagenome assembly OJRT01 (sample SAMN03922458, study PRJEB24848) | human gut metagenome | isolation source: stool sample | host: Homo sapiens | place: Germany | collected 2009-11 | reverse complement strand
GGTGTATCCTTTCATCGTGGCCACAAGATAACCCCTTTCCCCGAACGCCCCACCTTGGAGGAACCCATGAGGAAACTGATTTCCCTGCTGGCGATGATTTTGCTGCTGCTGTCCGCTGCGCTGGCGGAAGTGAGCACCCCGACCTGCACCACCGTGACGCTTGCAGCCGGCAGCGTTCACGGCGGATTTCACCACGAAGATGTACGAGGTTTTCCCGGACTATGCGGGCGAAAACTATCTGGAAATGACGGCGGGATTCCTGTTCCCGGCGGAGTAAGCAGCAGAAAAAAACAGGCTGTTCGAGCGTTTTGCTCGGACAGCCTGTTTTTTGTCAGTATCCCGCTTTCTGCAATTCGTCCAGCAGTGCGCACTTGCGCTTGTAGTCCCTGCGCCACTGTTCAGCAAGGTCAGCAATTATCTTTCTTCCCTCGTCGGTGCCTTTCATGCGTTCCAGCTGTTGGATGACCTCGCAGTAGGCGGCGCGCGACGAAGCCGCTTGCATAGCGCGATTCACCATGTTGCGGTAGAGTGCCAGCGTGCGGGCGGAATCCCATGCCATCAGCGGGTCAAAATAGGTACACAGTCCCTCAAAATTGCTGTGTTGCTGAATCCGCTGGAGCAGCTGCTCCCACTGCTCAATGGATGCCAGCAGGGGCAGGTGGATAGTGCTTGTCGTCGGCAGTTTCAGCAAACGTTCCGCCTCGTTGCGCCACGCATCGGCGGGAAGCGTCGCTCGAAGCGCATCAATCTGCTCCATGGTGTACTGATTGTACTGCTCAATGTACTGCCGAATCGCCTGCTGCGCAAGGTCAGGCTGATTCGCGCGCTGATAGAGCAAAATCAGCTGTTCGCGGCGCTGCTTGCATGGCATATATTCCCCGGCGAACGTCTGCAAATCCGCCTTGACCTGCTCGATGGCTTCCGTCCACTTTTCCGCCGCCATCAGCGTTTTCAGTGTCCGGTCATGCGCATACGGCACATCCCAATGCGAATGCCAGAAGCTGATGATGTCCTCCTGCGAAGCGTGCAGCTGCTGCATCGTTTTTTCACGCTGATTCAGCAGATTCACCATCGCGCCTCCACCGCGTTCCTGCGCATTCGGCTTCCATTCGGCAATTTTCTCGTCCAGCAGCGCAAGATTCCGCTGATGAATTGCTTCGTCCCACGGATACGAAAACAAGAACGCCAGCGGCGCGGTGAAATACGGCAGCGGCTGCCACGTCCGGAAGGCAGCGGCGAACCACTCGTACATTGCTGCCTGCTGGGCAGGTGCTGCGATGGCAAGAATCTGCATCCATGCATCGCGGCAAGCGGCTTCGATATCCTCCTGTTCAAGAATTTCATCGGCGGATTCAAACATCATTGCCGTGTCGCAAACGAGTTCAAACGCCAGCATCGCATGTTCCGGTGTCAGCAAATCAGCCAATTCCGCGTCCAGCAGCTCCAGCAGTTCCTGAACGGGTGATTCCGCGTATTCGTCATACTCGTTTTCGGAATAGCGTTCGGCGGCGTGAAGCGTCTGCGTCAGGGTGCGCTGCCAATTGAGGCGGCGTTCATCCGCACGGACAGGTGCATTTCCCTTGCACAGCATCAGCCGATTTCGGAGTGCTTCGTCCTTTTTCAGTAGCGGGCGAAGAAAATCCCGAAGCGTTTCAGCGGACAGGCTGTTCAGCTTCTTCTCCCACTCCGGCGCGGGCAATTCCGCTTCCGGCAGATGGGTCGCCGCAAAGAGAACCGCCGCCATATGCTTGCAGTTTGCGCCCTCTTTCGCAAAGGGGCAGGTGCAGGACAGAGTTGCCACGGCATCGCCTGCCAGCGTAATCTCAATCCGATACAGCCGCGTGCCTTCTACATCAGCAGTGATTTTCTCCTGCGTGCAGTGCAGCTTTTTCACTGCCCCGGCACGCCAGTAATCGCGCCCGCGCGTAATCATCTTCGAGATAAAACTCTCTTTCCAGTCAGTGATGTGCATCGGCATTCCACCTTTTGCAAAAACAGGCTGCCCGTTTTTCTCGGACAGCCTGCTTGCTTATTCCTTCGTCTCAATCTCAATGCCGCGTTCTGCCAGCCAGTTCGGCCAGTAGTCATCGGTGTAGAGCAGTGCCTCGCGGGTGGAGGGCATCGGGGGCAGCGAGCCGCCCGTGGCGTAAATCAGCGCGGAAATCGGCAGAACGGTGTAGCCCTGCTCCTCGTAGTAGGTCAGGACAGCATCAAGAATTTCCCAGCTGTGATTCGCGTCGAGATGGCAGAGCAAAATATTGCCGGGCGCGAGCTTGGCGCGCGTCGTACCGTTCTTGATGCACTCCTCCACCGTGTATTTGCCGATGGAGTCCTTTGTGCTCATGTTCCACAGCACGCACTCCATGCCTTCCGCGCGCGAAACGCTGATGACGTTGCTGTTCACGTCCCCGTACGGCGGGCGCATCAGGCGCGGCGAGACGCCCAGCGTTTCCGCCATGGTCTCCGCCGGAAAAACGATTTGGCGCATCATGCTGTAGGGCCGTTCCTTCGTCAGCTGCGGATGCGTGTTCGTGTGGTCGCCGATTTCATTGCCCGCCGCCAGCACGCGCTTGGATTCCTCCGGGAACGTGCGGACGAAATAGCCCGTCATGAAGAAAGTGATATTCGTGTTGTGCTTCGCCAGCACTTCCAGCACCTGATCGGTGTTCTTGCCGCCGAAACCGCAGTCCATGCCGATGCCGACAAGTTTCCGCTCCGTCTCCACGTTCTTGACGGCGCGCTGTCCCTTCGCAACGACGGTCAGGTAACCGCCATCCGCCACACAGCGGTCGCCCAGCCACACGCTCAGGCAGGTGTAGCCCTCCATATCAGCGGTTGGGGTGATGGAGAAGCTCATGTCGCCGCTCGGATTCGACCACTTCGCTTCCGCCAGCACTGTACCCTTGTCATCGCGCAGTTGGAAGGTGTTGTTGCCCTTAACGATGGTGGATGAATTCGTCACCGTCATGCGGACGCTCATCTTCTTGTCCACCGTGCCGAAGTTGATGCCCAGATAGAACTGCACGTTCGGCAGGCGCTGGATGGTCAGCGTATGCTTGCCCGTGCCGGTGTAGCCGTCGCCGCTCTGCAGCTCAAAGACGACCTTGCCGCGTTCCTCCACCACCTGCGTCGGAACGGTCAGCATGGTACTCTTCTGCCCTGCCGGGATGACCACGGAATACGCGCCGTCCAAGCCGTCGCAGGTCAGGGAAACCGTCAGGTCTTTGTCGCTTGCGGGCGACACGTTCAGCTTCAGCGTATAATCATAGCCGCCGTTGATTTGCCCGTTTTTCTCGGCAAAGGTGACTTTCACGCCGTCCGCCAGCGCGACGGACATCAGCAGCGCCAGCATCATGCCCAGCGCGCAAAACCATTTTTTCATGTGCAGCCTCCATTGGTCGTCGATCGTTGATATATCTGCTCGGACATACACGTCCACTTCTATTATACCATTGATTGAAAAGGAACACAAGTGCAAAAAAGCGCCGCTCCGCTTGACCATATTCAATCAGCGGGGCGGCGCGATGTGTCAGGGGATTACTGCTCTGCCAGCTTGTTCAGCATCTCAACGATGCTGCGGCTGTTCTCCAGCTGATTCTCCATGCCTTCGACAATCTGCTCTTCCGCAGTCGTCTCATCCGCATCCGCGTGCAGGACAACCGGCAGCTGCTTGCCGACGAACTGCTCCGCGAAGGCGTCCAGCATTTCCTGCATCAGACCTTCGACTTCATTTTCCAGCGTCAGCTTCAACTCCGTCACCACATTGTTCGCATCCAGATGCAGTTCAACATCAAGCGTGTATTCGTCCGGCAGCATAGACGTGATGGTGGTGGTAAGAACTCTTCCTTCAGCAGCGGGTTCTTCCGTTGCTTCGGGTTCAGCGGCGGGTTCTTCCGTCGCTTCGGGCTCGGCGGTGGGTTCTTCCGTCGCTTCGGGTTCGGCGGTGGGTTCTTCCGTCGCAGCGGGTTCAACAGCGGGTTCTTCCGTCACAGCGGGCTCGACAGCGGGTTCTTCCGTCGCAGCGGGTTCAACAGCGGGTTCTTCCGTCACATCCGGCTCAGCGGCGGGTTCTTCCGTCGCTTCGGGTTCAACAGCGGGTTCTTCCGTCGCAGCGGGCTCGACAGCGGGTTCTTCCGTCGCGGCGGGCTCGGCGGTGGGTTCTTCCGTCGCTTCGCCGTTCAGCGCGCTCTGCGCCAAGCCAAGGTTCTGCATCAGCTCATCCAGCTGCGCGGACACGTTGTCGAGGTAGCCCTGCGCCGCCGCCTGATTCGCCTTTGCGGTGTCCAGTTCAGCGGTCAGCGTTTCCACCTGCGCCTTGTTCGCTTCGTTTTCGTCGTTCAGCACAACCAGCTGGGCTTCCAGTTCCGCCACCTTTGCGGTGGATTCTTCCAGCACCAGCTGCGCTTCGCGGAGGTCGTTCTGCGCGGTGGTCAGTTCCGCCTGCGCCGTCTCCTTGTCAGCGATGGTCTGCTGGAGTTCGGTGTTGCTGGCTGCCAGCTGACCGTTGACCTCATCCAGCTGACTGGACAGGTTATTCGACCGCACGAACAGCGCGACCATCACGATGACCGCCACGACCAGCACGACGATGAGTGCAAACAGGGAGACTTTCTTCTTCTCGCTGTTTTCCGGCGTGTTCTGTGCCGGTGTCTGGGACTTGTTTTCGGACATGGGAACTTCCTCCTTGCTTTGTCAGTCGAATCTCAGGCTGTGAATAAATGCGGCTGGTATACTATTCCCAAATGCGAATGCGCAAGCAGATAGCGCAAGTGAATTGGGGAATAGGCTCACTCCTCTGCCTGCCCAAGGAGCTGCCGTGCGGCGTCCACCTGCGCCTGAAGGGATGAAAGCGTCTTTTGCAGCGTCTCCACCTCTCCGATCAGCTCACTGTCCGGGGTCCGAAGGAGAGCGAGCTGCTGCGTGAGCGTTTCCGCCTGCGCTGCTAATTCCGCATTTTCGCTGCGGAGCGCCTTGCGCTGGGCGCGGAGTTCCTGCTCGCGCGCGGACGCTGCATCCGCTTCGGGCTGCACCGCCTGCAATTGCGCCAGCGTTTCCGGCAGGTCAACGTCGATTTGCGCGCGCTGCGTCTGCTGGAGCTTCAAGCGCGCCAGACTTGCATCCAGCTGCAATTGCGTCAGCCGAAGCTGCTCGCCCTGCTGCGCCAGCCGAACCGCCAGCACACACAGCGCCACGCACACCACACACATCACCGCGACAAAAATGGTGCGGAATCCCTTGGAAACTTTCGGCAGCATGCTGCTTCCTCCTCTTCCAGTCTCGCCAACAGGGAGCCTTTCTATTCACTATTGTAGCATATTCCGGTACAAATTGCAAAGCAAAAGCGCTGCAAAATGCCGCTTGTTCGGCAATTTGTTACAAATCATTCATTTTTTGAGCCGCGTCGGCGAGACTTTTGGCGAGATAGTCCAAATTTTCCTGCCGGCAGACAGTATCGCGGGAAGTGTGGATGCGCCCGGTGATGAGTCCCACCCCCGCGCTGTGGTGGTATGCCGATACGCCCACCCCGCACACGAAGCGCCGATAATCGCCCGCGCCTTGCACACCCGCGCGCCCGAAGAATTGTGTCGACACGCCGGATGCCATTGCGTTTTCTTCGAGGGATTCGCGGACGGCGGCGTATTCCGGCTTCTCCTGCGCCATTTTCGGGGCGCTGATGACAAAGGTGTCGCCATCCCCAACGCAGTTGAGGTCAACAAGCAGCTTCATCGTCTGCACTTCGACGTGCTGTGCGCCGTAGCTCTTTGCGCCGCGGCTGCCCGTCTCCTGATGATCAAAGAGGATGAACGCCGTCTTTTCGCGCGCTTCAGGAGACAGGCGCTGCATCGTCTCCAGTAGGGCGGCAATGCCGGATGTGTTGTCATTGACGTTATGCTTGTTCGCCGCGCCGAACATCATCAGCAGCATCAGCGCCAGATAGGCGAAAAAGAACGTCAGAATCAGCCAATCGCCGCTTTTCGTCGCCAGCCCGACCACCGTGCCAATCAGCAGGGAAATCAGCAGCATTCCCAGCAGCACCGCGCCCTGTGATAGAATATATACTGGGAAATTCCGGGGAATGCGCAAATCGGGCACGCCGATGGTCGCCGCCGTATCGTAGTGGGCGCTGATGAGCAGTTCGGCATTTTGAGGGTCGCCGGCGACGATATTGCGGTGGCGCAGCTTGTCCTTTCGGTTCATGCCGTCCACATAGGGGCGATACCCCATTTCGCGCATCTTCGCCATCACCCACTTCTCGAACGCCCGCTTCTGCGCCGTCGTTTTGCGGATGGGAAACTGCGCGTCGATTTCTTCGCGTATGGTCATGCTTGCTCCTTCCCGACGACCTGCCGGAGGACGGCTTCCACCGTGTCCGCCACGCCCTGCAGGGTGATTTCGTCGTACGTCGTGTCATGTTTGGTATGAATTTTGCTGCAGTACCAGCCTACATGCTTTTTCTTGCGACAGGCGCAGATACCCACGCCGAGCTTGAAGTGCTTCTGGTCGGAGGAGAAATTGCACTTCTCCATGTCGCCAAGGACGGCCGGAATGCCGCTGCTTTTCCGCGCCGTCTCGCCCAGTGCCGGATACTTCTCCCGTGCCGCTTTCGGCACAAGCATCAGCATGGCTTCCCCCGCGCCGATGCAGTCCATGTTCAGCACAAGCGTCTCTTTTGCCGCCTGCTTATGCGCTTTCGCCAGCCCCGATGCGCCGAGCAGCCCCTTCTCCTCGTTGTCGAACAGCACGAACGCAATCTCCTCCGGCTTTTCCGCCGCGAACGATTCCATCAGCGCCAGCACCCCGCACACGCCCGACGTGTTGTCATTGACGTTGTGCGGATTCGGCACGCCCGCCAGCAGCAGATACATCATCAGGCAGTACAACCCAATCAGCGTCGCTTCCGTGCAGAAGATGCTGCCCGTGAGCTTTTTCACAATCCCCGTCGGTATGAAGATGAACACAACCATCACCAGCGCAATCAGCGCCTGAACGAGGTAAAACATCGGGCGATTCATGGGCAGCATGACATTCGGCAGCCCGACGGTTGCGGGCGTATCGTAATGCGCCGTAACAAGCACTTTCGCCTTGTCCACATCGCCCACGACGATATTGCGGTTCGTGCAGATTGCCTTGTTTTCCTCCATCCTCGCCGCATAGCCCATTTCCTGCGCCTTTTGCAGCACATACTGGCGGAACTGCGCCTTTTGTACCTTGCTTTTGCGCACCGGAAACCGCGCATCGACCTCCTGCATCCAGCGATTCGTATTCATTTTTTCTGTTCCTTTTCCGTGTACGGCACGACTTCCACCACCGTCAGCGTGTCTCCTTCGACGACAAAGCGAATATCCACTTCGCCATACGGCACGCCGTACACGCGCTTTCCGTCATGCTGATACGCCGGGCGCGGGTCTTGCGCGAGCAAGCCCATCACGGCGGGCAGGTTCTGCTTGGGAACGTACTTTTTGAGCTTCTCCGGAAAATCCACCGTCAGGCGATGGCGTTCGGTCTGCTCGGTGAACCCGCCGACGGCATCCGGCACGCTGTCCACATACGGCAGGTACGGCTTAATGTCCACAATTGGCGTGCCGTCCATCAAATCCGCGCCGGAGACGACGAGCGTGATGCGCCCGTTCTCCTCCTCCATGCGAATCAAGCGGACAACCGTCAGACCGATGCGGTTCGGGCGGAACGGCGAGCGCGTCGCGAACACGCCCAATCGGGTATTGCCGCCCAGCCGCGGCGGACGCACAGTCGGCCGCCAATCGTCCTGCTGCGCGCGGTCGAACTCCCAGAGCAGCCACAGGTGGGAGTAATCCTCAATGCCGCGGAACGCCTCGCGGACGCTGTACTTTTCAGTCATCACGACGCGGGAAATCACCTCCGGCACAAGCCCCGACTGCCGCGGCACGCCGAATTTCTCCCGAAAGCCGTTTTCGATTCGTGCAATGATTTCCATCCAGATTCCTCCCCTTTTCCATACGGGATAAGTATAGCCCACCCGCGCCCTCCCGTCAAGGGGCGGAAGCAGAAAGGAATTTCTGTCAGTTTTGCATTTGGCAAGAGGATTTTTCTTGGCTGATGGAGAATTATATTCGCAGGATTTCGCGCCTGCGGGCGCAAGGAGGTGAATCCCCTTGGTAGAAGCCCGCCACATTACGATGGATTTCCGCATCGACCAGAACCGCACCACCAACCTCAAGGAGTTTGTCGTCGACGCCCTCCACCGCCAGACGCATACCACCATCTTCCGTGCCCTCGATGATGTATCCTTCACCGCCGAAAAGGGCAGTGTCACCGGGCTGATTGGCCATAACGGCGCGGGAAAATCCACCCTGCTCAAAATCATCAGCGGCATTTACCCGCCCACCAGCGGCAGCGTCACACTGCAAGGCACGCTTGTGCCCATGCTCGAACTCGGCAGCGGCTTCGACGCGGAACTCACCGGGCGGGAGAACATCTTCCTTAACGGCGCAATTCTTGGCTACCCGAAGGATTTTCTGCACGACAAAGCGCCGGAAATCATTGCGTACAGCGAACTCGATCGTTTCATCGACCGTCCGCTGAAAACGTACTCGTCCGGAATGCTCGCGCGTCTGGCTTTCTCCATCGCCACCGTCGTTCAGCCTGATATTCTGATTGTGGATGAAATTCTTGCCGTCGGCGACGAGCGTTTCCAGCGCAAGAGCCGCGCGCGGATGCTTGAGCTCATGTCCGGCGGCGCGACAGTGCTGTTCGTCAGCCATAATTTAAGCCAGATTCGCGAACTCTGCGACCGCGTGATTTGGCTGGAGCACGGCAGAATCCGCGCGCAGGGCGACGCAAAGTCCCTGTGCGACGCATACGAAAGGGAGGCAGCCCCATGAGTGAGCAGACGCCGCGCCGACGCCGGGCTGACCGGGTGTATACGCCGGAGGAAAACGAAGCCGCGCCCTGCCGCCGCCGCATGAATGCGGACGAACCCCCGCGCCGCCGCCGAACGCGCGAGTATTATTCGCCCGAGGAGTTCATCCCGTACCCTGCGGCGGATTCGTTCGATGCCATGCCGCCAGACATCCCGTTCGATGTGCCTCCGGACACGCCGTCCGCGCCCCCGAAACGGAAATTCCGTCTGCCGCCGCTGGGCGAATCGCTGCGCAGGACGATGCAATTGCTCCGTTCTGCGCGCCCGGATTTCCCCTTCCGCCGTCCGCATGGGGTCGGCGACTTGCTGAACATGCTGCTGGATGCGCTGCTGTGGGTGCCAAAACTGATAGTACATTTGACGCTGTATGCCTGCCGTTACCTGCGCGCATCCGTCCGCTATGCCGTGGAGGGCGCAACGCCGCTCTGGCAGGCGTTTCTGCTCCGCCCATACAGCTGGGCGGGGTTCTATCTGCTGCTTGGGGGGCTGGCATTCAGCGGTGTTCATCTGATGTCGCGCGGGTCAACGGGCGCATCGTTCGCCGGGTTCGTGCTGCTGCTCGCGCCGCTGGCGTGGGGCATCGTGCTGGGCTGGGCGGCGGCGAACGCGCTGCACCGGCACTGCTTCTTCTCCCGTTGGACGTTCGTCGCGCTGGAAGTGTTGTGCGTCCTCGGCATTGCGGGCGCGCTGCTGGGGTATCCCATTGCGCTGCTTGCGTCGGCGCCGCTGCCGCTGTGGATGCTCACGGGCGCTCTGCTCCTGCGCCGCACGACGCTGCAATCCTTCTCCCCTGCCGCCATCGTCGATTTCTTCCAGCGCCTGAAGCCGCGCTGGGAACTGCGGCGAATCGGGCTGCACACGGCAGCGACCGTCAGCTACACTGCACCCGTCAAACGCAATCGCTTCTTTATCGAGCTGCAATGTACGCATCCGAGCACAGGAAATGCTCTGATTTTGTTTCATACGTCCACCATTGAACCGGCGCTGGGGCAGAAGGTGCATGTGATTCTGCATCCGACGGAGGAAGACATATATGAAGTGGACTTGACGACGAGCATTCCGCGGGTGAAGATTCGCAAGAATGACTTGTGGCGGAATCGGGAATAGGATAGCATCGGAGGTATCACCATGGAATCATCCCTCAACATTCAAAAAATCGTCAAGCCCTCCTTTGCCGTCATCGGCATCGAAGGCTCGACAGACGACGGCGAAGGCTTCATCCCCATGCTCTGGTCGGACGCGAACGCCCACTTCGACGAAGTCTCCCCCGTCGCCAGCCGCGACGAAAACGGCGCGCTGCTCGGCATTTGGGGCGCGATGAGCGACGAAACTCGTTCGTTCCTGCCATGGACAGACGGCTTCTCGCACGGGTTGTACCTTGCGGGCGTGGAGTGTCCCATCGACGCGGAAGTGCCGGACGGATGGACGAAGTGGGTCGTGCCGGGGTATGAGTACCTTGCCATAGAGAATCGCCGCGCGGACACGTTCAGCCGCATGGTCGATTACTTCCGCGAAAACGGCGTGAAGCTCGTCGGCGCGGTGCAGGAATTCACTGACCCGAAAACGCAGCAGGAGTATCTGTACTTCCCGATTCGGGCATTATGACAGCTTGACGCATTCCCAAACGGATGCTATAATACCCCATGAATCTGATGCAGAGGTGAACATGATGGCAGAAGAATGTACGCATGACTGCTCCTCGTGCGGGAGCGCGTGCGCATCGCGGCAGAAGCCGCAGAGTTTGCTTGCCCCGGCAAACGCGGGCAGCCGGGTGAAGAAGGTCATCGGCGTTGTCAGCGGCAAAGGCGGCGTGGGAAAATCACTGGTGACGGGTCTGCTCGCGTGCGAAACGGCGCGGCGCGGGAAAATCGCCGGGGTACTGGATGCGGACATCACGGGGCCGAGTATGCCGCGCATTCTGGGCATCCGCGACAAGGCGGTCGGCAATGAGCTGGGCATCCTGCCGCAGGAAGCTGAAAACGGCGTGAAGGTTATGTCCATCAACCTCCTGCTGGAGCACGACACCGACCCCGTTATCTGGCGCGGCAGCCTGATTGCGGGCACAGTGAAGCAGTTCTGGACGGATGTGTGCTGGGGGGATGTGGACTGCCTGTATGTGGACATGCCGCCGGGAACGGGCGACGTGCCGCTGACGGTGTTCCAGTCGTTGCCGGTGGATGGCATCGTGATTGTCTTAAGCCCGCAGGAGCTGGTCGGCATGATTGTGGAAAAAGCCGTCAAAATGGCGCAGATGATGAACATCCCCGTGCTGGGCTTGGTGGAAAACATGGCGTACATGACCTGCCCGGACTGCGGCAAGCGCCTGTATCCCTTCGGCGAAGGGCGCACGGCGGATGTCGCGAAGCAGTATGGACTGCCGATGCTGGCGCAATTGCCGATTCAGCCCGAAATCGCGAAGAAGTGCGACGAAGGCCGCTTGATGGACATTCAGCTGCCGGAAATGGGCAACGCAGTGGATGCCGTGCTGAAATGCAAGGTTCGCAAGCATGAATAAGCCAATCCCGTCGGAATCCTCCGGCGGGGTTTTTCATATCGAAACGGTTTTTGCAGCAGGAAAATTAGGCACACATGTCGAATAGTAAGTGATTCAGCGGAACAAATCTGCGTTTTTCTCCGTCTAATCCAGCGGAAAGGGAGGAAAAGCGCCGCTTGTTTCGTTATATCATTGGAAGGCGCGGGCTTTTCGCCACTTTCCGGCAGGGGAAGTGCAATTTAGCCCTTGCACACTGCCCGATAAATGTGTACAATATAGATGGGCGATTGCCCATACGCCTCTTTCCGGCAAATCCGGCAGGAGGATAACGCTTGCTCCGCTCGCCCTGAGTGTGAAGGAAGGGAATTATCATCATGAAGAATCATGCCGCTGCAACTGTTCGCAACCGCATTCTCAAGGGTGCTGCCCTGTGCGGTGTTTTGGCGCTGTCCATGACGCTGACGGGCTGCTTTGTGCCGCCGGACGACCTATCGGGCGACCTGTCCAATCAGGGTGTTGTTTACAATACGGTTGCTGTCACAGCGCCCCCGCGCACCGCCACGCCCACTCCTTCGCCCACGCCGACGGTTGAATCCGTTTTCAATTTCGGCACGAACACCGTCATGCCGACGACACAGCCGGGCGTGATTACGTCCAACGGCATTGTCAC
>OJRT01000992.1_pt1 | contig 12151 bp, 10 predicted proteins | sample 1599281 | NCBI WGS metagenome assembly OJRT01 (sample SAMN03922458, study PRJEB24848) | human gut metagenome | isolation source: stool sample | host: Homo sapiens | place: Germany | collected 2009-11 | reverse complement strand
CTCGGAGATGTGTATAAGAGACAGAGACGCAGCAGAAAAAAAACGAAAACCGCCAGCCAGACAAACAAAAAGCAAAAGACCAGCAAACGACGGGCACAGGCCTTCTTTTCCGCCTCGTCGGCCCTGCCGGCAGCAACCTGCGGATGTTTCCGACGCCACAACACTTCATATGCCAAAAAAGCCGACAACACAATTACGGCAGCCCAGACAAAAGCGCTTATCCGCGGCAAGGCATCCTGAAAATAAATTAAGTTTTCCATATCAAAACAAATTAAATGATAACGACAATAATACAATTTCATCCGATTTATAACATATCGGATAAGCTGATGCAACTTTTTTGACTTTTCCCGTCCGGGAGGGAAAAGCATTTGTTTTTATCCGCCGATTGAATTATATTGACTCTCAGTCAACAATCAATCGAGGAAAAAACGATGATAAAAGTTAAAAACCTGGTCTTTGACTATATGACGAAAAGGGCTTTGCACGGCCTTTCGTTCGAAATCGAAAAAGGCAGCATCGTCGCCTTGATCGGACCGAACGGCGCCGGCAAGACCACTTTGATGAGATGTCTGGCGGGACTGGTCAAACCCTTCAGCGGAGAAATTTTCATCAACGACATCAACGTTCCCGAAGACTCGCGCAACGCCCACCGGCACATTTCCTACCTGTCGGACGTTTTCGGCCTGTATGACAACCTGACGGCCCGCCAATGTCTGAGATATGCGGCACTGGCCTTTGACATCCCGACGGCCGAAATCGACGGCAGAATCGCGGAAACGGCGGAAATGCTCAACCTTACCGAACATCTGGACACTTATGCCGGCAACCTTTCCCGCGGTCTGCGGCAGCGGCTGGCAATCGCGCTCGGCATTATCCACAAACCGGAATTCATCATTCTCGACGAGCCGGCCTCGGGACTTGATCCGGAAGCGCGGCTGGAACTCTCGAAGCTGTTTGTTGCGCTGAAAGAAAAAGGCCACACCCTGCTCATTTCCTCGCATATTCTGGCCGAACTCGAAGACTATGCGACCGCCGTGATTGTGCTTAACGCCGGCAGAATCGTCAAATATGAAAAATTTGACGGCAGCGCCGTCAACGTCAGACAGGACGCCCGCATTAACATTGCCGTCCGCGTCAAAGGCAGCACGGAGCAGCTGATTCAGTTTCTGGAAGAAGACAACTCAACCGGCGAAGTCAGCAGCGACGGCACCTATGTTCGCGCCTGCGTTTTCGGACAGGAAAACGAACTTGCCGCCCTGCTGAGAAGGCTGATTGCGGCGGAAATCAAGGTTATTGAGTTCAAAATTGAGAAAAACTCGCTGAAAACCGCTTATTTCGAAACCCTGAAAGAAGGAGAATAAGAATGTTTAAGAATCCGGAATTTATCAGGAACACCTGGACCGAACTGACGGCCAAAAAACTGGCGGCAATGCCGCTTCTGCTGATCACGGTCTACCTTCTGGCCTACATCCTGGACGAAGCGCTGCCGTTTTCCTTCCTGCCTTACATCTGCGTGTTTTTCTACTGTGTTTTCACTTATGTCTGGAGCACCCGGCTGGCGGCGGAAACGGTGATCAGGGAAATCAACGCCAACACCTGGTCGTTTCAGGTCATGACTTCGATGTCGCCGGTCAAAATGGCTGTCGGCAAACTGTTCGGCAGCACGATTTACATCTGGTACGGCAATTTTATCTGTTTTGCCCTTTACCTTTTATCTTATCATCTGCACCGGGAACGGCTGCCGGAAGTGCCGCTGCCGGAACTTCTGACCAACGTTCTGATTTTCGTCCTGTTCGGCCTGTCGGCGCAGATACTGCCGCTTTTGCTCAGCCTGCACTCGATCCGCTGGCGGCATTTTTTCGAGAAGTTCGACGTCACTTTCTTCCAGTTCATGGGCATTGCCATGATCATCCCTCTCTACAAGGTCTTTAACGGCAGCGGCGAAGGAATCGTCTGGTACGGCGCGCACTATACCGCCAAGGAAGCGGCCGTCGTTTTCCTGTCCGTTTTCATCATTTGGGGCTTTATCGCCATAGTCAATCAGATTAAAACCGAATTCGGGCAGGAACCCTACCCCGTTTCCTGGTTTTTGTTCACGCTGTCACTGGTGGCGGTTTTGTTCGGTTTCAACGATTACGGCAGCGACAATCCGCTGGTCCGCTACGTCGGCACCCTTTCCGCCTTTTTTGCCGTGCTTGCGGTCACTTATCTGACTTTGTGCGGAGAATCGAACATGGCGCTGCGCCCCAACATGGTATCAAAATATTATCACGGAAAGCAGTACAAACGGCTGTTTATGATCATGCCGAGAAGTCTGGTAACAATTCCCGTCATCATCGTTCTGGCGCTGGTCTTAAGCGCGGAATTCGGCAGCCTGGGACAGGAACAGGGAACCAGCGCCGGCTTCATGGTCTGGGCGATGATTCTGTTTATGCTGCGGGACTTCTGCTTCATTTACCTGTGGTCGCTTTTTGCCCAGGGCAACGAAAAGGAAACGACGGTGGTTCCGGTTCTGATCGCACTTTCCACCTACACCATCGTCCCGGTTCTGCTCTATCATTTCGACTTGCGCATCTTCTGCCCGTTCTTTATGCCCTATTTCCACGAAAGCAGCTATCTCACTTACAACGAAAGCGCTTTTCTGACGGTTATCCCGCCGGCGCTGGAATTTGTCTTTATGCTGGTTCTTCTGACTTTGGGCATCAGAAAGAAATTCCGCGAACTCCGGGTCTGAGTTCACGGCAGAAAAATCCCCGCTTTCGGCGGGGATTTTTCATTGCAAAAATAAGTTATTGTTTTTAATATTTTTTGTGCTATAATATGTTATCTTTTCAGCGTTTTTGAGGAGGCAATCCATGCAAAAAACGGATCTGATCAAAGCATCTGAAAAACCGGAACATATCCGGAAGCACAGAGGAAACGCACACGTTATCGGCTCAAAAGCCTTAAAACATGTTTCCGAACAAAATATCCATGACATACTTTCCCGCTTTGAACAGGCATATGCCCTGATGATTGACGAACGGGAAAATCCCGGCCGGCAGGAATTCTGCCTGAAAACCAGCGCACCGGTCGGCACCGACGCCGTCATCAACGCGGAAGATATTAAAGACGGCGCGGCTTTCGAGGTTGTCCGCGACCTTGGCACGCCCTATGCGGGAAAGGTCAAAGTAGCCCTGATCAACGTCAAAGACATGCCGACGACAAATCTGGTGCACGGCATCTACGGTCCTTACGGTAACAGCGGTAAGGCCGGCATCTATACCATGACTTTCGGCCAACCGGGAACAGAGCTGCCGAAAGAACTGGGCAGCGACGAGCCGGAACCGGCGCAAACCTTCAACCGCGAATGCCGGAAATTCTGGGACGGGGAAAACGGTAAAGCCGGCCATGTTTTGCTGGCCACTCCCGATGAACTGGCGTCAACCATCGAGCAAATGAAAAAGCACGGTCTTAAAACCAAAATTCAGGAACTGCGGCTGGAAGCTTTTTACCGCGGCGGAGAAAAATCCCCGTTAAAAGCAAACCGCCACCCCGCGCAAAAATCGGAAAAAGCGGTTGACCTCGGCACCTTTTCCCTCGGCGGCAACGGCGCAGACAATGTCAGGGAAGACAAATAAACAGCCCGCCTGACCAACGTCACACTTATAGCCCCGGCAGCGGTGCCGGCAATGTTTGACAAATCAACGCGTGCTTTTTGTTCCGGCAGCGGCGTTTGACGTTCCGTTGCCCGAGGAAGATCAGAACCGCAACCGCTGCATCCACTTGCGGCAGTTGCAACGGTAAAAAACGATCGTTGTAAAAAAACAAAAGACGCTTTGACTATCGGTTGTATATTTTGGCATCTATGGCATTGCCGATTATGCTTTGTTGCCGGCCGCGCATCGTTTCCGCGCTCTCGTTTCCACGGAGCGGCTGACGCCGTGCCGGAGACAGGCCTCTGAGTTCGTTGATTTTTGCCCTCCTCATGGCTTCCTCGGACTTTATGAAATTATCTCGCCGAAACCCTCCGTCGGGCGTATACGGCATTCTTGTATCTTCCCCTTTCTCTTTCTTCTTATCATAATCCATGCCCATATATTGAGAAAATCCCCGTTCCGAAATTCCGCAATTAAACAACAGGGAGGAAGCGTATAAATCGGCGGCAGTTTCGGCACCATCCATATATTTCGTCTGCCATTCTTTCGGACGCTTGCCAAACTCCACCGCATGCCCCAACTCATGTGCCAAAATTTGCGGCAGCGCATCTTCATTAATCTCCGACAGCACACCTTCCTTTTTCAGTCTTTTTAAGTCACTGATACAAATCACAATCTTATCGGGTGTGCCGTTTTCTCCTTTTTGAAAGGCGCAGCTGCCGTTCGGAACCGTCCAATTTTTTCTGACTCTATATTCTATTTCGCTATGCGCCAGTAACGCTTTTAAATCCGCGGCGGCATTGGAATCATTGCCTGTAAACCGGGCAACCAGATCCTTTATCTCTGCTTCACAGGCTTTGTGTTCCGGGCTGTTCGTATCCAGACAGTTACTTTTAAATTCTTCGGAATCTATATCCGGAAAATCCCGCAACTCTGACAAATCGTAAATTTTATCCCCTTTCTCATCACCGTCTGCCATGCGACGCCGTCCCTCCTGCACAACATATCTTTTGTTGCCGGCATCACAGACAATGCGATTTAACAGCGTTTCCTTATCTGTTTCGGAAGCGTTTTCATAGTATGTTTCGACAAACCCCTGCAAATACTTTTCAAATTCCGTCATATTCGACTTTCCTGCGAATAACCTTTTGCATTATGTTATCATAATCCGAACAAGGCAATCAATTTATTTTTATCAAGATTACGGCCGCGGCCGGCAGCAGGTTTCAGCACAGGAAACTGCCTTGCCAGGGACCGTGCCGCATTTTTCGTTCAGACGGCAGCTGTAATATTCTCTCTTTACCGCCCGAAAAGTATCAGGACCACCACCGCGGCCAGCAGCAACAGGACCCGGCGCAAAGAAATGCGCGAAGCGGGAATGTTCCGGCCGAAAAAACGCAAAACGGCACCGGCGGCAAACACCCAGATGACATAAAGATACATGGTTGCCGTTACATAGGACGGATTGGGAGTGGCAAACATGGCAAAATTCTTAAAGACCATGGACAAAACCAACGGAACCATTACCAACGCGCACTTTACGTTCTGGCGTTCCCAAAGCGCCTTTAACTTTCCTCCGCCGTGGAAGTAAAAAGAAAAATTGACGATGCAGATGACAACCGCGGTGATCAGGATATAAAGACAGCTGCCGCTGACCAGCTCATGCGGCCGCAAAAAACTCATGGCGGTTTTGTTTAAGGTATCGCAAGCGGCGCAAAACAACAGATAAGGCACCATATAGCGCAATGCCTTACGCCCCCGCCGGTCGCCGCGATAACTGGATACGGAAAAAATTACCGTACCGAGCGCCGCCGCCACCGTCAGAAAACGAAGCGGCTCCCGTCCGTATGCGATCAGTCCGCCCGGATTAAGCAAAAGCCATACAAAAAAGACGATACCGACGCAAAAAGGATGTATGGAAGAAATGGTTTCCGCGCCCCACACCCGCATTGCCCGGAAATTGCGCATGTCGACAAAGGAAATTACCCCGCCCTGCACCAGACAGACGACATAAAACGGCCAGGCGGCAGGCAGAGAAACGAACGGCAGAACCGGCAGCAAAAACAAAATCGGCATCACGCCGCGATAGACCATAAACACCGTCGACGAAACTTTTGCCGCCTGGTTGCCCAGATAGTACAATCCGATTGCAATGCTCGCCAGCGAAGCATATACCGCCCACATAAACACCTCCGTGTCATCTTTTCACAAATTTTCAGCCGTCCGCACAATTATCCGTTCGCCCGGCTCCGGTTTTTGCAAACCGGGAAACGAAAACGGACGCTTTGTCGACAATACGGCGCCTGAAGTGCAAAATCCGAATGTTTCCGCCGGCCGGGCAAAAACATTCGGATCACAGATCAGGGAAAAAATTTTCCCGTCTTCAGACGATCATTGCCGTAAATTCGGCTTCCGAAACAACTTTGTCATCCACCATGGATTTGCCCCTGAAAACAAAGACGTTGCGGCGGGCCTGAACTTTTTCGACATGCATTCTCAGCTGGTCGCCCGGTTTGACCGGCTTGCGGAATTTCACGCCGTCGATCGACATAAACAGAACGCTGATTTTCTTGTCGCCGGCATTTTCACCCGAAGCGGCAACCACCAGAGCGCCGGCCGTCTGAGCCATCGCTTCGATCTGCAAAACGCCCGGCATAACCGGATTGCCGGGGAAATGTCCCTGGAAAAACTCTTCATTCATGGTCACGTTCTTTATGCCGATGCCCTTTTCGCCGGGAACTTCGACTTCCAGCCGGTCCACCAGCAGAAAGGGATAGCGGTGCGGCAAAAAATTCATGATATCTTCAATGTTGTAGATTTTGTTTTCGGACATATTTTCCTTCCTTTTTCGTTGGTCAAATTTATTTTTTTGAATTTTTCTGCAAAAAAGCCACCTGGCGCATAAAGTCCTTAAACGGCACCGCCGGCGAACCCATCACCACCGTGCCCGGTTCTATGTCGCGCATAATGCCCGACTGGGCGGCGATCTGGGCGCCGCTGCCGATTTTCAGGTGGTCGGCAAAACCGCTCTGGCCGCCGCAAACGACATAATCGCCGAAAGTGCAGCTGCCGGCAATGCCGGTCATGGAAACCAGAATGCAGCCGCGGCCGAGCTTGTCGTTGTGGGCAATTTGCACCAGATTGTCCACCCGGGTGCCGTCACCGATAACCGTATCGTCCATGGCGCCGCGGTCAACACAGGTACAGGCGCCGATTTCGACGTCGTTGCCGATAATCACCCGCCCAAGCTGAGGAATGCGCTTATGCACGCCGTTTATGGTCTGAAAGCCAAAGCCGTCCTGACCGATACGGGCGCCGTTGTATATGTAACAGTTATTGCCCATAATCGTATAAGCAATGCAGGCATGAGCACCGATCCGGCAGTTTTCACCGATCCGGCAGTTTTCACCGATCACCGCAAAAGGTTCAACCACCGTTCCGGCTCCGATTTCCGCACCGGCGCCGATAACCGCATAGTCGGCAATTGAACAGCCTTCGCCGACTTTGGCCGTCGGATCAATCTTTGCTGTTTCGGCAATGCCCGCCGCCGGACGTTTTTCCGCATACATGGCTTCGTTTAAGGTCAGAAAGGCCGTTTTCGGATTGCCGCAGACAAGAACGGCTGCCGCCGGAGCCACAAACGGCGCCAGTTCGGCGGTGGTAACGCAGGCCGAAGCCTTGATTTCGGCGCCGGCAGCTTTTTTCTTGCGATCATAGAAAAAACAGATTTCGCCTTCGCCGGCCTTGTCCATCGTGTTGATGTCACGGATCATTTCACCGCCGCGGTCGGCATTTTGCAACGCGGCGCCGCAGATTTCGGCAATTTGAGCCAGATTGAATTCGGCTTTTTTAACAAAAAAATTCGTATCAATCATTTTTTTCTCCTTCAGAACAAATTACAGACTGGTTCCGAAATTCAGTCTGAAAACTTCGGTTTCGTCATAATCCTCTTTAACGACCGGGAAGCCGAAGTCAATGTCGATTTTGCCCATCGGCGACAGCCAGCTGAAGCCGAAGCCGACGGAAACACGCGGTTTGTCGGAATATTCGACGATCTTGTAGCTGACGTCGTCGGGCTTGCCGAGCATACCGACATCAACAAAGGTGCGGCCTTTGATGCCCACTTCGTCCAGCCCGATCGGGAACATGACTTCGGCACCGGAATAGATCATCCAGTTGCCGCCCAGAGCGTCATTGGTGTATTTGTCGCGGGCACCGATACCGGCACTGTCGAAACCGCGCATGGTCGAACCGCCGAGGAAATAACGCTGTGACAAACGGACGTTTTCGTCGTCGTAACCGGTGATATAACCGCCGTTGGCAAACAGCTTCAAGGTGTAGTAGTCGAAAAACGTATCATACCAGTAGGCCTTGACGTCAAACTTCAGATATTTTTCGTCGCCGCCGAGACCGGCCACGTCGTTGCCGAAAGACAGGAAATAGCCTTCCTTCGGGTCGACCGCATTGTCGCGTTTGTCATAATACAAAGTCTGTCCGACACTTGAACCGACATATTTTCCTTCTTCTTCCTGAATATAGACGGAAGCACTCGGGTGAACGTTTTTGATCTCATCCTGACGCAGGGTATAGCGGACGCTCTGATAAAAGTCGTCGGTATATTTCCATCCCAAACGCAGACGGCCGCCCATGGTGTCTTCGTCATAAGAAGCCTCGTCCTGATAGTCGGTTTCGTTTTTAAACAGGTCGACGCCGGCCGACAACGGACGGTTGAGAAAGTACGGTTCGGTAAAGTTGATGTTATAATCCTGAGAACGTTCGGAAATGCCCAGGTCAAAACCAAGCTGCTGACCTTTGCCCATAAAGTTGTTTTCGGTTACGCCGGTACGAACCAGAGCGCCGTTGACGGTCGAATAGCCGAGGCCGACATTGAAATAACCGGTCGATTTTTCGGTTACGTTTACATTGATGTCCGCTTTGTTGTCGTCGCTCGTCGGCTGGGTTTCAATGTCCACCTTGCTGAAATAGTTCAGGTTTTCGATATTGCGGCGGGAAGCGCGGATTTTGGCGGCGTTGAAAGCGTCGCCTTCGCTGATGCGGAACTCGCGGCGGATCACTTCGTCATAGGTTCGACTGTTGCCGTTGATGTTGATGCGGTTGATGAAAACGCGGGCGCCTTCCTTGATGCGGAAGTTGATCGTCATTTCTCCGGTCTGCATGTTCCGGTCAAGTTCCGGTTCAACTTCGACAAAAGCATAGCCGCGCTTGCCCAGTTCTTCGGTCAGGGCATAAACGCTCTTTTCAACCTTTGCCGCATTGTACCAGTCGCCGGCTTCAATGTCGAGATCGTCCGCCAGTCCCGCCGTATTCATATCGGGAATTTCGGAAGTGATGTTGACTTTTTTGATTTTGTAGCGCACGCCCTCTTCCAGCACCGTAGTGATCACGAAAGACTGGCTGTCGGGACTGAGTTCGGCCACCGAAGACACCACGCGGAAGTCGGCATAACCGTGGTTGTTATAGAAGCGGCGCAGCTTTTCTCCGGATCATAATTTTCCGAAGAAGAGAAAATCCGCCACCATCTGGTTTCCTTGCTTAAGATTTCCCCCTGCAGGTCGCTGTCGCTGTAATGCTTGTTGCCGATGAAGTTGATTTTGGTGATTTTGGCCAGCGGCCCCTCGTCAATTTCATAAATCAGGTCGACGCGGTTCTGATCACGTTTGATCACCTTCGGCTCCACCGCCGCGGCATAACGCCCCACCCGTTTGTAGATGTTGAGAATGCGCTGCACATCCTCCTGCACCTTGGCCGTCGTATAAATGGAACGGGGACCGAGCTGCACTTCGCTTTCGAGCATTTTGTCGTCCACTTTGTCATTGCCGTCGAAAAAACGCTTGTTGATGATCGGGTTTTCATCCACTTTGATAGTCAGGACATCACCTTTGACGTCAAAAGAAACGTCGGAAAAAAGACCGGTGGTGTAAAGTTTCTTAAATGCGCCGTTCAGCTTTTCGGGACTGACGTCGTCACCGGGATTTACATTGACATAAGAGAGAACGGTTTCCCGTTCAACCCGCTGCAGTCCGTCAACTTTGATCTGTCTGACCACCGCGGCGTCGGCCGTGCCGGCCGCCATCAGGCAGGACAGTAAGGTAACCAGCTGTTTGTTTTTCATTTATACCGTATCCTTTATCAAAAAAATAACTTAAGCAAAAAAGCGATGGAACAGATGGACAAAGTCGTTCCAGGTCGCAAAAATCATCAGCGCCAGAATGAGGGCAAAACCGGCCTTGAACAGGTTCTCCTTTACTTTGGCGTTTATCTCGCGGCGGCTGACAATTTCTACCAGGTAGATTACGACGTGCCCGCCGTCCAGAACCGGAATCGGGAACAAATTGATCAGCCCGAGGTTGATTGACAGAAGCGCCATAAAGGCAATGAAGTCAAGCATGCCGTTTTTCCTGGAGATGTCGCCGGACATTTCCGCAATTCTCAAGATGCCGCCCAGATCCTCGCTGCCGCGTTTGCCGGTAATCATCTGTCCGACCCCGCGCAGGGTGCCTTCGGTAATCCGCCAGGTTTCGCTGCAGGCCTCAACAAAAGCGTCCGGCAGCGACATTCTTTCGTGGTCAAGCTCCATCGTGTTCATCGACTTGATGCCGAGCATCGGCCGTTCGGTCGTCTGGCCGTTGGCTTCCACTTTCATCATTTCCAGCGGAACGCTCAACTCCATGACTTCACCCGCACGGTCAAGCTTTACTTCGGCGACGCCGCCCGTCGTCAGCGAAATTTCGGTCGTAATCTCGCTGAAACTTTCCACCTCGTGGCCGTTGATCGACAGAATGCGGTCCGCCTTGACAATGCCGGCCTTGTCCGCAGCCCCGCCGGCAACCACTTCGCCCACGACCGGGGGAAAGCTGAATTTGCCGAGAAAGGCAAACATCAAAGTAAAGACGATAATTGCAAACAGGTAGTTAAACCCGGGGCCGCCGAGGACGATCGTCAGCTTTTTCCACGGATTCTGGAACGGAAAGGCTTTCTTTTTATCTTCTTCGCTCAGCTCTTTCACCTCTTCGCTGCTGCCTGACGACGCGGCATCGGCATCACCTAAAAACTGGCAATAGCCGCCGAGCGGAATCGCGCAGATTTTCCATTTGGTGTTATGCTTGTCGGTAAAACCCCACAGTTGTTTGCCGAAGCCGATTGAAAAATCGGTCACCTGCACGCCGGACAGACGCGCAACCAGAAAATGCCCGAATTCGTGGACAAACACCAGAATTCCCAGCAGAACAATAAAGGGAACTATATAATATACGCCGTTAACTAACCATTCCATAATTTAAATTGCCTTTAATTAAATACTGAACCAATAAGCCAAAATCAGATAGACAAACGGGGCGGTAAAAATCATCCCGTCAATGCGGTCGAAGACGCCGCCGTGACCGGGAATGAGCGTGCCGGAATCCTTTACCCCCAGATAACGCTTGATAGCGGACTCAACCAGGTCGCCGATTTGTTCCAACACCGCCAGCAGTGCCCCGGCAACCGCCAGACGCCAGTCGTTCAGGCCGAAAAAGTACAGATATCCCCAGCAGCAGAGAGCAGCCAGAGCCATCCCGCCGAAAAGGCCGGACCAGGTTTTGTTGGGACTGATCTTCGGCGCCAGTTTCGGCCCTTTGACGCTCTTGCCGACGACGTAACCGCCGATGTCGGTGGCCCAGATGATCAGCACGAAACACAAAATATGAAAAGCGGTGATGTAATAAATCCACATCAGAGAACCGATACCGACGGTAATATAAGGCACGCCGAGCGTCAGCAGCCGACGGTGCTCCTCATCTTTGGCCTTAAACCACACCAGAAGCGTGGCAAACAAAAGCATAATGCAGATACCGAGCCAGGAATTGAGCATCAGCGCCACCGCCACTGAGGCAGTATAGACCACGGCATAGACCGAAGGCCTCTTGTTGGCGACCATGGTGCTCCATTCCCACGAAAGCAGCGCGCCGACGGAAAGCAGCATCAATACCACGTACGGATAGCCGAAATAAAGACCGGCAATCACCAGCGGCGCCATTATCAGAGCCGTTGCCGTTCTTAACAAAATGTTGGATTTAGTTTTTGCCATATCTTCTCTCCCGCGTGTTAAAATCGGCGATAATCTTCTCCAGTTCCGCCCGATTGAAATCGGGCCATAAGACTTCGCTGAAATAAAATTCGGCATAGGCGACCTGCCATAACAGGTAGTTGCTGATCCGCCGTTCCCCGCTGGTGCGCACCACCAGATCCGGATCCGGAATATCTTTTGTATACAACAAATTGGAGAATAAATGTTCATCCACTTCGTCAAGTTTGATTTCACCCGCGCGAACCAGTTTGGCCGTCCGTTTGACGGCATTTAATATCTCCTGTCTGGCACCGTAGCTGACCGCCAGACACAATGTGAGATCCGTGTTGGCCGCCGTCTGGTTTTCGATCCGCTGCATGCTGTCGGCAATGTCCTTGTCCAGCATGCCGCGTTCGCCGATAAAAATAATGCGGACGTTGTTTTT
>OJRT01000988.1_pt1 | contig 12183 bp, 10 predicted proteins | sample 1599281 | NCBI WGS metagenome assembly OJRT01 (sample SAMN03922458, study PRJEB24848) | human gut metagenome | isolation source: stool sample | host: Homo sapiens | place: Germany | collected 2009-11 | reverse complement strand
CAACGGCGCGAAGCACAAATCCGGCATGAGCTCGTTCCAGGCGCTGGCGACGGCCGTCGCGGCGCAGGTCGGCACCGGCAACATCGTCGGCGCCTGCGGCGCGATCCTCATCGGCGGCCCCGGCGCGATCTTCTGGATGTGGATCATCGCGTTCTTCGGCATGGCGACGATCTATGCCGAGGCGGTGCTCGCGCAGGAGACGCGTGTGGTCGAGTCGGACGGCACGGTCCTCGGCGGCCCGGTGTACTACATCAAGCGCGCGTTCCCGAACGGCTTCGGCAAGTTCCTGGCCGGTTTCTTCGCGGTCGCGATCATTCTGGCGCTCGGCTTCATGGGCTCCATGGTGCAGTCCAACTCCATCGGCGAGGCGTGCCAGAACGCGTTCCACATCCCGAGCTGGGTCATGGGCCTGATCGTTTCCGCCATCGCGGCGTTCATCTTCATCGGCGGCGTGCAGCGCATCGCCTCCGTCACGGAGAAGATCGTGCCGGTCATGGCCTGCCTGTATCTGGTCGGCGGCCTGATCGTGCTCTTTGCCCGCATCCGCTACGTGCCGGAGACCTTCGGCATGATCTTCAAGTACGCCTTCGTGCCGCAGTCCATCATCGGCGGCGGCATCGGCTATGCGCTCAAGACGGCCATCAGCCAGGGCGCCAAGCGCGGCCTGTTCTCGAACGAGGCCGGTATGGGCTCCACGCCGCACGCGCATGCGCTGGCCAACGTCAAGAGCCCGCACGAGCAGGGCACGGTCGCAATGATCGGCGTGTTCATCGACACGTTCGTCGTCCTGACCATGACGGCGCTCGTCGTCATCTCCACGCTCTACGCCGGCAACGGCCCGCTGGCCCACGGCGCGGTCGACGGCATCTCCAAGACGAACATGGCGCAGCTCGCGTTCTCGAGCGTGTTCGGTGATACGCTCGGCAATGCGTTCGTGGCCATCTGCCTGCTGTTTTTCGCGTTCTCGACGATCGTCGGCTGGAACCTCTTCGGCCGCATCAATGTCAATTATCTCTTCGGCAAGAAGGCAAACCTTGCCTACTCCATCATCGCTATTATCTTCATCTTCCTCGGTTCCTGCCTGTCCAATGATCTGGTCTGGGAGCTGACGGATATGTTCAACCAGCTGATGGTGCTGCCGAACATGATCGCACTCGTTGCGCTGTCCGGCATCGTGGCCGTGGCCGCACGCAAGCGCAGCGACGAGCACGAACTGCGCAAGTAACATCCCAACAGAAAAACCGCCCTGCACCGATCGGTGCAGGGCGGTTTTTGCATGTTTGCTTATTTGCAGCGGCGCAGCACCTCGAGCATGTAGCGCCAGACGCGCTGCACGGAGGCAATGTGCATCCGCTCGCGGCAGGTGTGGATCTCCGTCAGGTCCGGGCCGAAGGACACGCAGTCGAGCCCCGGCAGCTTCCCGGCAAACAGTCCGCACTCGACGCCGGCATGGATGGCCTCCACCTTCGGATCGCGGCCGTACTGTTCGCGGAAGACCGCGACCATGCGCTCGCGCAGAGGCGAGTCCTTGCGGTATTCCCACGCGGGGTAGTCGCCCGAGACGGCCACCGTGCCGCCGAGCTGCGCCATCAGGCAGCGCAGACGCGCGACGAGCATCTCCTTTTGCGTGGACACGCTGCTGCGCACGCAGAACGACGCCTGCACGGTGTCCGCATCCGTCGTCAGGATGCCGAGATTCAGCGACGTCTGCACGAGACCCGGAATGTCCCGGCTCATGGCCTGAATGCCGTTCGGCAGGCAGCAGAGCATGCACACGGCGCGCTGCGTGGACGCCTCGTCCATCGGCGGCTGCTGCGCCTGGGCTGCGTCAACGCGCACGGACACATCCGGGTCGGCGGCCGCGTATTCGTGCCGGAGCGCGGCGTCCATGTCCGCGATCGCCGCCTGCGCGGCGGCTGCATTGGCCACGGCGATGACGGCCCGGCTTTCGCGCGGGATGGCGTTATCCTTCAGGCCGCCGGCGACGGAGACGAGCCGCAGCGGCGTGCGCGCGCCGACGGCGTACAGCACGCGGCCCATGAGGAGGTTTGCGTTGCCGCGGCCCTTGTTGATCTCTGCGCCCGAGTGGCCGCCGAGCAGGCCGCCGACCGTGACGGTCAGCGCTGTGCCGGAAAACGGCGCGCGTGTGACCGGCAGCGTGCACACGGACACGTTGCCGCCGGCGCAGCTGACGGTGAGCACGCCCTCGTCCTCGGAGTCGAGGTTGAGCATCGTGCGCCCCTTCAGCACAGAGGCGTCCAGTGCGGCCGCGCCGAGCATGCCGGTCTCCTCATCGACGGTGATGACGACCTCGAGCGGGGGATGGGGGATGTCGTCCGCAGCCAGGATCGCCAGCGCCATGGCCACGGCGATGCCGTCGTCCCCGCCGAGCGCTGTGCCGCGTGCGCCGATCGTATCACCGTCCACGAAGAGGTCGAGTCCCTCGCGGGCCATGTCCTTCGTGCAGTCCGGCGCAGTCTCGCAGACCATGTCCATGTGCCCCTGCAGGATGACCGGGGCAGCGGATTCATACCCCGGCGTGCCGGGTGCGAAGATGATGACATTGTTGTGCGCGTCCTGAATGCAGCGCAGCTGATGTTCGGCTGCGAAGCGAACAAGGTAATCGCTGATGGCTTTCGTGTTGCCGGAGCCGTGTGGGATGGCGCACAGCTGCTCAAAACAGGAAAAGACAGCGCGCGGCTCAAGATGATCGAGAATCGGCATGACAAATCTCCTTTTCTGGTGAAATGGACCCGGCGGACACGCTGCTGTGCCCGCCGGGGATGGTTACGATTCGGCCGGGATCTGCACCCGGGACAGGGAGGCGCGGATGTTGCCGGTGAACAGCAGACTCAGGCGGCGGATCTGCGCCTCGAGATCCTCTTTCATCCCGTTTTCGAGCCATTCGTAGAAAATGTCCGTGATGCCGAAGCGGTAGAGGTCGCACACGAGCTTTTTGTCCGCCTCGCTCACGCGCAAGCCGTGGGCCTGTGCCTCCACATAGCTGCGCATCATTTCCCCGGAAATGCGGTCCACATGCTTTTCCAGCTCCAGACGGTGCGAGGAGGTGTAGATGTGGTACACGGCGCGCTTGTGCTCACGCGCGAAGCGGGAGGCGGTGATCATGCACTCTTCCCAACTGCCGGTCGTCTCAAATTCATCGAGCGCGCGCTCGGTCTCGCGGCGCAGGATGGTATCGAGCAGCTCATACAGGTCGGAGTAATGATAATAAAACGTCCGGCGTGTGATCTGGCATTCTTCCACGAGCTGCGTTACGGTGATCTTGTCAAACGGCTGCTCGGACAGCAGCTTCAGGAACGCATCCTGGATGGCGGCTTCAGTCAAATGTGCCAAGCGGGATCCCACCTTTCTGGTCGTGCGGCGCGGTCATTGCGCGGCCGGTTGTGTGTCCTGTGCGGGGAGATATTCGATGTGCGCATAGCTGTGCCGCCGGGCGACAGTATCGCACATGAATGTATAGACTTTTTGATGCAGGGCCCGGCGGGCGCTGCGCGGCGGCAGGGATGCGTCCGGGTAGACCGGCTCGCCGACAACGACGGTGATGCACGGCGGCAGAAACCGCAGCAGCTTCCGCTGCCGGTAGACGACCACCACGCCGACGGCGGGCACCTGCTCGCGCACCGGATAGGCAAACGCTGTGTCCGGGAACGGGCGGATACCATTATAATATGGCCAGATGTGCGCCTCCGGGTAGATCATGACGGCCTGGCGGCGCTCGAGCCGCCGGTGGATCGCGGCCAGAAACTGCCGCGTGCCGTCGATCGTGTCGGCCAGCGGGACGGCCCCGAGCATCTGCACGATGTTGCGCACACCCGGAATGGAGACTGTGTCCGCCGCGGTGACGATGTTTGCGCGGCGCGGGAACGCCAGCAACGTCGGGATGAAGGCATCCGCCAGCGTGTTCGTGTGGTTACCGTAGAGAAAATAGCCGCCGGGCAGCTCGCGCAGCGCTTTGCGGTTTTCGATCCGCAGGCCGAAAACGAGCTTGCAGTACAAAAACAGAAACGGCGTCATGATCAGCCGGTAGACGACGAACGCGAGCGCCTGCCAGACCGGGCTGGGGTGCTCATAAGGAAAGTCGGCGCCGATCGGCTTCGGCCGGATGTGCCCGTTCGTCGGCGCGAAGTCGTCGTGCAGCGGGTCGTGATAATAGATGGTCTTGCGGCTCATGCCGGCTCACCGCGCAGGGCGACGGCGTCAAAGAGCATCTGCTCCATCTGGCGCATGCAGCTCTGCTGTTCAAACTGCGTGCCGCTCTCGAGATATTTCCGGCTGTAGTCCGCGCGCTCGGCCGGGTGCTCGACCCAGTAGTCGATCTTGGCGGCCATATCCTCGGGGTCCTTATTTTTAAATAGAGATTTCTCGTCGAGCGCGAATGACTTGGCCGCACTCTTCGGGGAGTTGGCGATGACCGGCACCAGCCCGCAGGCGATGGCCTCCAGACAGGCGATGGACTCGATCTCCACCTCGGCGGGGTGACAGTAGAGGTCGGCGCAGCGCAGCAGATTCAGCAGGTCCTGCCGTGAGAAAAACGCGATCTCCATGTCGACGCCGTATTTTTCGGCCAGATGACGGTAATGCTCTTCACGCGGCCCTTCACCGGCGAGGATCAGGTGGATCTGCTCGCGGTGGGCCGAGCGGCCGATGGCCTTGATGAGGATCTCCTGATTCTTTTCGCTCGACAGGCGGCCGGTCGAGACGATGAGGAACTTGCCTTCCAGTCCCGCCGGGCGCTTGGCCGGGCCGGGCGTGAACATGCTGTTGACGCCGTTGGAGATCACGCGGCCGTTCGTCGGGCCGACGACGGCCTCAAACGTGTCGCGGATGAACTGCGTCGGGTAATGGATGATGTCCGAATACTGATACACCATCTGGTAGCAGGCGCGGTAGACGCCGCGGTTGATCGCATCGAGATCCTTGCACAGAAAGTGCGCCGTGACGTTCTCGGCCTGGCAGTGGAAGCTGGAGGTGATGGGCTTGTTATACGCCTTGGCGATTTTCACCGCCGTGTGCGACAGCTGCAGCACGAACGTCGTGTGCACGACGTCGCAGTCGCGGATCGCGTCCTCGAGCAGGGAGCGGTCCAGGCGCGGCAGCGTCACGCCGTTGCGCTCCACGATCGGGTTGAGCAGGTAGAGGTTCAGCTCCGGTACGACGTAAAAGCACTCGTTGCCGGCCTTGTCCTGATCGGCACAGACCACGCGCACCGTGTGCCCCTGCGCGCGCAGGAAGCGGATGAGGTTCATGCAGGCAATCGTGGTGCCATTGTTTTCTTCGCCCAGAATATCACAGACAATCGTGATCGTCATGTTGTCGTATCATTCCTTGTTTTTTGAATTGGCAGGAGCGTCCCGCCGCATGATGCGACATTGCTCATTGTAACCGGAAGAAATGAGAGCCGCATGAAAAATAGAGGATAAAGATCCATTCATTTAAGAATTCAAACAAATCTCACAATATCATATCATACTTTCTCACGTGAGAAAACCTCTCATTTTCCTGAAAATGTGACGGATTTTTTGCAAGGATCGCAAAACGGACGCGCGCCCTCTTGAATTACGTTTTCGAATCGTGTATATTATTTATACCCATGTGTTCATATTTTTTGTTTTAGGAGAGCAAATTATGACAGACTATCAGAAGATGTATCAGGAAAAGCTGACGACGCCGGATAAGATTGCCCAGCAGGTGCAGTCCGGCTGGCTGCTCGGCATGGATACGGCGACCTCGCAGACACCGGCCATCATGACCGCAATCGCGGAGCGCATCCGCAACAGCGATATTACGGGCGTGAAGGTGCAGGCCCTGCTCGATGCGTACCCGTTCGAGTTTTATACCGACCCCACGCTGGCCGGCAAGATGACCGGCTACAGCTGGTTTTCCAGCAGCGCGGCGCGCAAGGCGGTCAACGCCGGCTATGCCGATATCATCCCGGCATATTACCGCGATTTCCCGACCCGCATCCGCACGGAGTACGACTATGACGCCGTGTGCGTCGAGGTCGCGCCGATGGACCGCCACGGCTACTTCAGCCTGGCGCTCAACGGTTCGTATATCGACGCCATGCTCGACAAGACCAAGCGTATCTTCCTCGAGGTCAACGACCGCCAGCCACGCGGCCTGTGCGGCTCGCTGATCCACATTTCGCAGGTCGACGCCATCGTGGAGTATAACCACGATCTGCCGGTCCTGCCGCCGGTCCAGCTCGACGAGGTGAGCAAGACGATCGGCGGCCTCATCGCCGAGCGCATTCCGGACGGCGCGTGCCTGCAGCTCGGCATCGGCGCGATCCCGGACGCGACCGGCATGGCGCTCAAGGCCAAGCACGACCTCGGCATCCACACCGAGATGTTCACCGACTCCATGGTCGAGCTCATCGAGTGTGGCGCGGTCAACAACAGCAAAAAGCAGATCCATCGCGGCAAGACCGTCACGACGTTTGCCTTCGGTTCGCAGCGCATTTATGACTATATCGACGATAACCCGGCCGTGGAGATCCTGCCGGTCGAATACGTCAACGATCCGGACGTCATCTGCCAGAACGACAACATGATCTCCATCAACGCAGCGGTCGAGGTTGACCTCTTCGGCCAGGTCTGCGCCGAGTCGGTCGGCACGAAGCACATGTCCGGCTCCGGCGGCCAGATCGACTATGTCCGCGGCGCCTGCCAGTCCCGCGGCGGCAAGAGCTTCATCGCCTTCACGTCCACGGCCAAGGGCGGCACGATCAGCAAGATCAAGTCCATCCTCACCCCGGGCGCCGTCGTTACGACGAGCAAGAACGATGTCGACTACATCGTCACCGAGTACGGCGTGGCGCATCTGCGCGGCCGCAGCCTTGGCGAGCGTGCCCGCCAGCTGATCGCCATCGCGCACCCCGACTTCCGCGACGAGCTGACCTTCGAGGCCAAAAAGCGCGGCATTATGATCTGATCCCGCAGTGCAAAGCCTGCTGTCCGTATCCCACGGACGGCAGGCTTTTTTTGTCCATACGCATTCTGTATCTGGGCGCACACAATGGTGACGTGTGTTTCATCAAGCGCTGGGAAATGTGCAAAAGTGTTACATTTGTACCGCAGTGGGGATTGTGCATTTCTCGCAGCGGCAATATAGTGTAACCATAAAAAGGGGACAGATTTCGATGCTGTCCCAAATCTATTGGAGGGATTTTTCATGAAGAAAACGTGGAGCAGAGTGCTCGCCACCGTTCTGGTTCTGGCGATGGTGCTTTGCATGCCCGGTTTCGCAGCAAGCGTTGCCGATACGACGGACTTCGAGTCCGATCGTGCGACCTCTGCTGACGAACTGACGGACGCGGATCTGCCGGAGCTCCTGTCGGCGAGCGGCAACCACTATCCGATCGTGCTGGTGCACGGCCTGTTCGGTTGGGGCGGCACGGAAGTGCTCGGCCTGAACTACTGGGGCGGCTTCAGCAGCCTGCGCGACATTCTCAACAATGCCGGCTACAAGGTCTACACCCCGTCCATCGGCCCCGTCGCCAGCAACTGGGACCGCGCCTGTGAGCTGTATGCCTACCTCGTCGGCGGCACGGTCGACTACGGCGCATACCACTCCGCCACCAACGGCCATGCGCGCTATGGCCGCACGTTCCCGGGCGTTCTGCCGGAGCTGAATAACCCCGACAGTGAGCTGAAAGTGCATCTGGTCGGCCACAGCATGGGCGGCGAGACGATCCGTATGCTCGCACAGCTGCTGGAAAACGGCGATGCCGATGAGCGCAACGCCAGCCGCGGCGGTGATATCAGCCCGCTGTTCACCGGTGAGTGCCGCCACTGGATCGAGAGCATCACGACGCTCTGCACGCCGCACGACGGCAGCCAGTATGACACGAAGGTCTATCAGAACATCGGCGATCTGGCCCAGTATGCCATGGGCATCATCGGTGCGGTTACCGGCACCAATGTCAATGAGAACAACTTCGGCCTGGACTTCAAGCTCGATCAGTGGGGTCTGGTGCGCCAGCCCAACGAGTCTTACTCCAGCTACTTCAACCGTGTGATCAACAGCAAGATCTGGACGCAGCACACCAACGACCTGAGCGTCTATGACCTTGACGTCGACGGCGCGGCCGTGCTCAACGGCTATGCCAAGGCGCAGGATGATATCTATTACTTCTCCGTCGCCTGCTCGAACACCCATCGTGAACCGCTGACCGGCCACTATCTGCCGAATGCCAGCATGAACCCGATGATGGTCAAGAGCAGCACCTACATGGGCAGACACGTCAACTACGCGGTCGGCCATGTGAACATCACGCCGGACTGGTGGGAGAATGACGGCATCGTCTCCGTCCGCTCCGCGATCCGTCCGCACGAGAATTCCACGGATAAGTACAATGAAAACTATGGCGTCGGCACTGACGGCAAGATGACCTTCAAGGCCGGCACCAAGATGGGCGTCTGGAACTACATCGAGAAGATCGACAACACCGACCACATCAACATGGTCGGCCAGATGCAGAAGTCCACGCACGCCATGCTGCAGGAAAAGTTCTTCGAGCTGGCCAAGATGCTCAACAGCATCCCGGTGAGCAGCTCGACCGGTGCACATGTCTGCCCGGGCGCTCACTTCACCGATATGCCCGCCTACACCAACTGGGCGCATAAGGGCCTGGATTACTGCATCCAGAACGGCATCCTGAACGGCACGAGCGCGACGACCATCGCGCCGAACGGCACGACCACGCGCGCACAGCTTGTGACGATGCTCTACCGTCAGGCCGGTTCTCCGAAGGCTGCCAAGTCCAGTCCCTTCACCGATGTGACCGACAGCTGGTCTGTCGATGCGGTCAACTGGGCGTTCGAGAAGGGTGTCGTGAACGGCACGAGCCCCACCACGTTCTCCCCGAATGATGTCATTACGCGCCAGGATATGGCGACCATCCTCTATAACTACACCAAGAATGTTCTGGATCTGGACGTGTACGATACCGCTGACCTGACCGGTTATCCGGACTACAGCTCCATTTCCGATTATGCCCGCACGCCGCTGTCCTGGGCGGTCGCACAGGGCGTGATCCTCGGCGTCGGCAATTCCAACGGCGTGGACACCCTTCAGCCGAAGGGTGACGCCCCCCGTGCGCAGACCGCCACGATCATCATGCGCTTCTGCCAGAACGTCCTCTGAGACTTCACTTCAACAACACAAGCCCGATGGGATCTTCCCATCGGGCTTGTTGTCGCTTTTTCGTGGCGCTTTCACTGCGGAGTGTGCAGAAATTAGACAAATGCATGATAATGTGTGTAAAAAATTCCTTGACAATCGCATAGGATCTGGTATAGTGGAACTGGAAGCACTTCCAATTATTAACTTCGTCAACCAGAAATATTGTGCAGCTGCAGGAGGTGGCAAATGAAAAAACGAAGCAAGCAAATTCTGACGCTCTTTATACTTGGACTTGTACTGATTCTGTTGGCACCGTATGTGCCGGATTTCTGCTTCCGCGTACTTCTGGCCGCAAAAGAGAAGCTGTTTGATTACAGGTATTGGGACATTCGGTTCGAGCAAATCATTCCGTCTGTGCGTATGGGAGGCATTATTCTCTCTGCGTGGGGTATGGCCTTGTTACTGAAAAAAGAGGATAAAGAATAAAAAAGCGAATTTCCATGCTTTTGGCTCTGGTTTTTGTGTTTTCCGTCCTGTTTATTCCCGTTTAGGCTGCCGATACTGCCGGAGTTGCAGTTTCGGGGACGATTTCTCTGGATGATTTGGATTCCAATCCAGATGTGATCGTAAGCGACCCTATGACGTTTACTGAAATGATCGCGCGTATGGCAAAAAATGCGGATATGTCATATGATGAAGTTCTGCGTATGCTCCCGGATACGATGCAGACACAGGCTGCCCGCAGCAATGCTTATCGTTCCTTCACTGCCAGCTTGCATGTGACGGACGAATACCAGCCGTACTTGGACTTTTATTGCGCCACAAGTGAGGGCGGTCATTTCTTCAATATCAACTCTATCTATTCGATTCAGTTAGTGCGATCCTATAATGGAATTTCCAAGCAATTCGGGGGAGAGGTTAACGCATGGCTGCGTAGCTCAAATTCCATCGAATACTATGTAAATGGCGACTTTTTCAATAATGGGACAACAACTGTGTCTGGCGGTACTGGAGTGAACGCCGGTTTGAATGTGAAGTGCTCTGTAACGTACTCGGTCTCGTATTCATCGAACCACTATAAGTACTTCTATGTTCATAAGACAATTAAATACGGAAGCTGAATGTAAGCGTTTTTGCATCATCGAATAAACCGCAAGCCCGATGGGATTTTCCCATCGGGCTGTCCTGTTTTCGCTTTTCCTAAAAATCAGCGCGCCTTTTCCTAAAAATCAGCGCGCCTTTTCCCAGCCGTCGAGCGGTGCGCGCTGGATGGCGCCGAACACCTTGCTGCGCAGATCGGGGTAGGTCTGGCTCATGGTGCGGATGAACTGCTTGATCTCATAGCGCTTGCTGCCGCGGTCCTCGGGGCAGGGGTTTTCGACGATCGGCAGCGCCAGCGCCTTCGCCAGATTGGCGATGCGTCCCTCGCCGGCGTAGAGCATCGGACGGATCTGATCCACGCCCGTGCGCGTCATGTGCGTCACCGGCTGAAAGCAGCTGATGCGCCCCTCGTACACGAGCGAGAGCAGGAACGTCTCGACCGCGTCGTCAAAGTGATGGCCGAGCGCGAGCTTCGTGATGCCGCGCTCGCTGAGCGCGGTGCACAGCGCGCCGCGGCGCATCTTCGCGCACAGGGAGCAGGGATTATCCTCCTTGCGCACGTCGAACACGACCTCTTTGATGTCCGTTTTCAGGCGGGTGTATGGCACGCCGAGCGTATCGCACAGCTCCGCCACCGGCGCGAAGTCCATGCCGTCAAAGCCGAGCTCGACCGTGATGGCCTCGAGCGTGAACGGCTTCGGATAGTACCGGCGCAGCTCGTTGAGCGCCATGAGCAGCACGAGCGAATCCTTGCCGCCCGAGACGCCGACGGCGACGGTGTCGCCCGGCGCGATCATGTCATAATCCTCCACGCACCGGCGCACCAGACCGGTGAACGCGTTCAGGTCATTCATAGCGGGACCTCCAAAATAAAAATAGAAACTGTGAATTCGAGCGTAAAACGGAGTAAAACGGAGATTTTGAGAGCAAAGATATATCTAAATCAAAATTCCGTTGACAGGCTTTGATGATTGTGGTATAAAAGATAAGCGCGAATGCGAGACCTATTCTACGTTTGCGCCTGAAAAATGTCAAAATGTTTTTCAACACATTCTAATTGGAGGCACGAATATGTCCACTACTTTGCTGAACAAGGACACCGTCACCCGCAAGTGGTACGTTCTGGATGCAGCCGGCAAGCCGATGGGCAAGACCGCAGCGCTCGCTGCCGATCTGCTGCGCGGCAAGCTCAAGACCGACTACACCCCGCACGTTGACTGCGGCGACTTTGTCATCATCATCAACGCCGAGCAGGCAGTGCTCACCGGCAAGAAGCTCGAGCAGAAGTACTACCGCACGCACTCCGGTTATCCCGGCGGCCTGCACGAGACGCAGTACAAGAAGCTCATGAAGGACAAGCCCGAGCTGGCTATGCGTCTGGCTGTGCGCGGCATGCTGCAGAAGAACACCATTGCCCAGTGGCAGCTCAAGCGCCTGAAGATCTACCGCGGCGCCGAGCATCCCCATGCGGCACAGAAGCCCGAAGTCTGGGATCGCTGAGAAGGAGGAAATAGAACATGGCAACTTATACGAGCAAGAAAGCCTATATGTACGGCACCGGCCGCAGAAAGTCCTCCGTCGCGCGTGTGCACCTGTTCCCGAACGGCACCGGCAGCATCACCATCAACGGACGTCCGCTGGATGAGTACTTCGGTCTCGAGACCCTGAAGCTCATCGTGCGTCAGCCCTTCGCGGCGACCGATACCATGGGCAAGTTCGACGTCGAAGCCACCGTGACCGGCGGCGGCGTGACCGGCCAGGCCGGCGCGATCCGTCACGGCATCGCCCGTGCGCTGCTGCAGGTCGAGGACAGCTACCGTGCGCCCCTGAAGGCCGCCGGCCTGCTGACCCGTGACCCGAGAATGAAAGAGCGTAAGAAATACGGTCTCAAAGCAGCTCGTCGCGCTCCGCAGTTCAGCAAGCGATAATCGACTG
>OJRT01000961.1_pt1 | contig 12403 bp, 18 predicted proteins | sample 1599281 | NCBI WGS metagenome assembly OJRT01 (sample SAMN03922458, study PRJEB24848) | human gut metagenome | isolation source: stool sample | host: Homo sapiens | place: Germany | collected 2009-11 | reverse complement strand
AATTTAGGCTGAGAATTGAAAAAAGGCTATCCCTTTATTGAGACAGCCTTTTGAATTTAATTTGACTTATCTATCGTTTATTCTCTCATTCAGATTCTTCTCTGTATTCAAAGACGAACCACTTTTCATTCATATAAATTTCTATTGTATCGTCTGCCCCATACTGATAACCAAATCCACTTCCAAAATTAGACTGATTATCTTCTGTTGGTATTTCAGTTCCATCGACAGTTGATGTTATTTCTCCATCCATAGTGCCACAACGTGCATCCATGATGCTTTCTCTCCCTGTATCGTAGTATAATTTACCATCTATTCTTACCATAGGTATTCTATCCCACATGGCATTTGCTTCTGTCTGTTCTATCACAGTAATTTTATAAACCTCTCCTAATTGTGCAGGATATGATTCCATTATTTCTCCGTTATAGCTAATTTCTACGAAATCTCCAATTTGCAATTCAAGGTTCTCTTCGTTTGATATATAAAACTTATCTGCTGAATCAAGTTCCAAAGAACCATCTACCGGTTTTACTATTATTGAATCATGATTCGTTTCAATTACCGATGCCTGAAATGTTACCATTAGCGGTCTATTATCTGCCGAAGCAAGCATTTCAGTTATACAATTACCTAAAGCAGGCGTTGGTTTATAAATTCCTTGATATGGCTGTTCTACATATTCAATTCCTTTATCTACATAATAAAAAAGAGTAGTTCCTGCCGCCCCATCACAATTTATATTGATCGTAATAGAATCTTTGTTGACCGGTGCATCATTGATTGATTGCTGACTGGTTGTTTCCATATCCATTAGCATAGATAAAAATTCATCAATAAACTCCGTAGCTTCACCTTCTGTGTTAGGTGACATAGCATATTTGTCACCGTCAGAGACATCAATCGATACAATATCCTCTCTGGCTGGCAATCTAATAGGATTCCCCTGTTCTTTTCTTCCACATGCACATAACATAATTGAAACAAAGTAGCAAAGACAAACAATACTGCATAATTTCTTTTTCATGATCATAATCCTCCCCAAAATATATTTCGTATTATATGTTATCTAAGTGTATATTTCAATGTGTGGGAAATAGCCGGAACGTGTTTTTATGCATTGTGAATGCATGTTTATAGGCTCGTTTTCAGTGGGTACACAATTCCGAAAAGGGAGTTAATATTTTACTATTCTTCCACCTGCGCTGCCGTTTTCCCGGTATACTGCACGGCAATGCGGTTCTCGGGATGGGCGTCTGTCAGGTACAGCACACACAGGAAGATCCATTCTAAAGGTTTCATGATAAAATACACTAGATCCGCCGTGTATTTATTGTGGATCAGTCTCGCCACAGGGAACCCGTAAGTATCATAAAAATGACGCAGTGCCCGGTGTAAGCCGGGAGTCCGTTCTTCCAACACCTGTTCAAAAGCATTGGCGATGCACAACTGACGGTTCACGATCACTTCATGCCCATGCCGCCTCCCCAGGCGGATAGGCTTTACGACTTTTTCATGACCGCCGGCAGCTACCGTGCAGAGATAATGTTCATCATACATGACATTCTGCGGTGCCTGTCTTAGTGACAGATTCCAGTCGCTGGTCTCCGTGAATGCTTTAATCACAGAATCCGGTGCCTGTCCAAACAGCATGAGGATTGCGATCAGGATTCCCAACAGTGGGAACATCAATACCAGTCCCAGCACCGGCCACCATGCAGCCTTCCGCAATATGCTGTCACACCAACGCAGCATGGGATTCTGATAAATCTTCCCCGTCCCAAAGTGTTCCGCCTCCGCATTCTGCATCAGTGCATTCCACTCCCGTATTTTCTTCAGAAGCAGTCGCACCACTAGCAGCACACAGCACAGTGGAAATAATAGCAAATATCCATCAAGCAAAATCGTCGGCTTGAATATCTGTACTGTGAACAGGATCAGCTCCAGCAGTCCCAGGTACATTGCGGAAATCGACAGGACTGTCACAAGGGGCGGCAGCTTCCGAAGCGGAATGCTCTGCAGAATCTCATACCCTATAAATGCCAGCAGCAGGAGTACTATAAAAGTAACCATGGAACCACTGTAAATCGGTGTATGTTTATTGGAATTGCTTAACTGCGTCTGCCAGTCAGCGGATGTCACATCCATAATCAACCCCAAATAACAAAGTTCATAGAATCCGCCCAGCCAAAATACATGCTGGTCAAACAGCCAGGCTCCCTTCACCGGACGTTCCCATGCTTCACTGATCAGGCAGATTCCTTCGCTGATCGTCAGCACCACAGGAAATACCAGTACCGCTCCCATTAAAATTGCCCAAGTAAACATTTCTGTAAAAGCCTTAATGATCTCCCATACATAATCTCTTTGCTCATAATGAATAACAGAGGCTATGATCGTAAAAAGCGCATAGCCCAGTCCGATAAATATAGAAATCAGCCATGCAAGCAACACCGGATGCTTTTTATAAAACTTAATTTTTTCCGTATTCATTTCTTTATTTTCCATCGATTCTTGCCTCTATCTGTTTCCGTGCCATATATCTGGAAATATTAAATGTCCGCAGAGATGTCTGATCCAGACGCTTCTTATTATGGTTCAGGTAATAATATCCGAATCCCTTCGGTTGATAACTCCCCCACCACTGAGCCTGCGTATCTTCGCTCATAATATCTGTGGGTCTCTCCAGTTCATAGGCGCCAAAATCATACCCCAGGCTCTCCATATAAGGAATAATGGCCGGTGCCGCATCCGCACTGAGATCACTCAGATAAGAGAAGTCTCCGCCGGGTGCATTGGCAATATTCACTCTGGCTATAATATAGTCGGGATGGCTGAAGGACAATGCCAGGTACAGCACGGTCACTATCACGACACCATAGCGGAACAGAGGGAAGCTTTCCCTGTAAATGTTGATCAGTACTCCGATAAACATGACGAATAATACCGCCAGCATCCACAATACGAAGATCCGCAGGAAAGTCAGATAATAATACCGGATGTAAATGATCATTCGCATTACGCTGGACGCGATCATGATAAAAGTACATAATGACATAATCGTCATAATCACTTTCAGTATCCTACTCTCCCTAAAAAAGCTAAGGCACATCAATACCAGGATCAGGTTCAGAATGCTGACAGCCAGCAGCTGGAAAAAGCCCTCTCTTGCATACTGTGCGTAAGTATAGCCCTCCGGCAGCTGCATTTTTCCTAAGAACAATCCGAAGATCTGAATACCGGAAAACAGCAGATACAATAGTGACAGCAGTGACATAATCGTAATTGCCAGTACCGGCTCACCCTTTCTGCGATCCTTCACTTCTTCCGGGATGCTTCGCTTACACAGGTAGGAAGTCAGTGCATAGGAAGTAAAGAACAGAAACGTTACCCGGATGACTACGTTGAATATATTGCCCGGGCGGATCCAGTTCATGAAATCCGTTGTCATCTTACGGAATACCGCATCGGCAGAGCTTAACAGTCCGGCAGCGATCAGCATAATCGGCAATGCGATCACCACTCCCAGCAGACCGTACCATACCTTCTTATTTACTTTTCCCTTTTCACGAAAATAGGCTTTGCCATCGGAAAAAGGCTTCCCCAGTTCCCCGAAGCTCATAACCACCAATTGACAGATGCTTCCCACATATTTCCCAAGATTCCACTTTTTCGTATCAAAATATTGATTCAGCAGCAGACACATCACTAATAGAAACACCGCCAGCTTGTTCAGACCTATGATCGCCCATCCGTCGGTGCAGAAGGTGGATACCCCCAGCAGCAGAATGCTGATCATGTAAAAGGCACTTCCTTTTTTCAAGGTAATCTCCAGTTTTGACAGCGAGAAGACAAAATACAGTAAAGTGCCTGCGAGAAAAAAAGGGAAGGTGATCCCCGAGCCGTTCCGGAACATACAAAATGCATAGAATACGGCATAGAGAAAAGTCACCGGTCCGAAGAAATTATAGTGCTCCTGCAAGCGCTTTGTCTCCACAGTCTCTGTCTTTTCCACTACCCGGACTACATTCTGCCCGGAAATCTGTTCCTGATTTATTGAATTTGTTTCCTGTACTGCTGTATTTTCCTGCATTATGATCTCCCCCTCTCAGGTTTTATTTGGTTTCCTCTTCTTTTGTGTCTTCTACGTACTCCAGAATGTCTCCGGGCTGGCAATGCAGCACCTCACAAATGGATTCCAGTGTAGAGAAACGGATGGCTTTTGCTTTATTATTTTTCAGGATGGATAAATTTGCCTGTGTCAGATCCACCTGATTCGCCAGTTCTGTCAGGCTGATCTTCCGCTTTGCCATCATTACATCCAGATTTACAATGATTCCCATAATAGATGCCTTTCTAATTTTGAATTTCCGTTCAGCCGGCGTCATTTACATAGTCGCGTATCACACGCTCTATCACTTTGTGACTGAATTTTTAGATCGTTAAGTCGTTTTCTTCCTTGTAGCGCACGGCTTCTTCAAATACCATCGCCAGCACTTTGCTGAACATGCCTGCAATGATAAATACCAGAATGATCACCAGCATGGCAATGGTCAGGTACACCACACATCTCACAGCGCTCATGGCAGCGATGAAAAAACTTAAGTCTCCCATTCTCCTAAGACTCGCCACATTTTCCGGTACAAAGCAGTTCTCCGCAAGCACCGTGCCAAACATCTTGCGCAGTTCATTGACCAACAATAATGCCAGTACACCCAGGATGGCGAATATGATCACCGCCGGAAGGTAATGCTCCTCCACCGCCTCCAGATACTTTCCTATGTATTTGAGACTAAGCGGCAGACTTATCGTCACCAGGATTCCCGCATAGAACATGAAATCCAGCAGGTACTTTGTCCCCTTCGCCAAAGATAACTTTTTCTCCCGCAGCTCCTTTTCCGACAACTCTCTCTTCTCCATAATAAATACCTCTTTCCTTCTTGGTAGCCTTAACATATCACTCTATGATACGAATGTCAATATAAATTTATTGATATTCGATAAATTTATATTGAATAGCAGCATAAGAAAAGCTCCGGGCACAATCTTTTTCTGTGCCCGAAGCTTTTTTCAGAAGCTTTTTCGCTTTCTCGTAATTATACTATTGTGATAGTGTACTCCTTGCGGAATACCTCTCCTGCCTGCAGGGTATTACTGTACTCCCGTTGCTCTAAGCTGCCGTCAAAGGTCGTCTTGTCACATCTGCCATACCATGGCTCGATGCAGATAAACGGTGCTCCCTTGCCTGCGGGAGACCACAGACCAAATAACGGAGCATCAAAGCTTAAGGTAACATACGGCTTTTTGTCCGGAGTACACAGGCTCACTGCAGAAGCCTGACGATCCTCCACGATCAGGGCATCCCGGTCAAATAGGTGCTCTGTGATCTGCGCATAACCGTTTTTCACCGGTAATACATCCTTTTGCTGTCCCATGAGTCCTTGTCCGTCATCTGCCACCAATCCGTAAGTCAGATCTTTGTCCGTATCAAACTTGAAATAATATTCCGACTGCTTTCCTTTTCCATCCACAGGGCACATAAATGCGGGGTGTCCTCCAATGGAAAAGTACAGTGTTTTCATATCCGGATTTTCCACCTGCCAGATGACCTTCAGGTCTTTTCCTTCCAATTCATAACCGATCTTCAGGATAAACTCCAACGGGAATTTTGCTTTTGTTTCTTCATTGGATTGCAGGGAAAACCATGCTTCCGTCGCCGTCTGCACATCCACGACAAACTCCATGTCTCTGGCAAAGCCGTGCTGACCCATGGAATAAGTCTTTCCTTCATAATGATATTCCTTATTTTTCAGACTTCCTACAAAGGGGAACAGTACCGGGGCAGTTCTCTTCCAGAATTTTGCATCCGCATTCCACAGATACTCGGTATCAGTTGCTTTCCCCCGAATGCTTGCAAGCTCTGCACCAAAGCTGTTGATGGTTACTTTTAAAGCTTCATTTTCCAATACTACCTGCATATTGCATACCTCTCTCTCTTTTTCCCACATTATACCTCATAACAGTTCATCCGTGAACTGTTGCTATCTGTTATCCTGTAATCCGGCTGTCTTCAGCCAATGTCCGGACAAATATCTGCCCACAAAACAGATCACTCGGAAGATCCAGTCCAGTACCATGGCGATCCAGACACCGATGGCTCCGTAACCCATGTTCACACCGATGATATAGCTGAATCCGATACGGAACACGAACATGGAAAAAATAGACAGCACCATAGTAAACCGTACGTCATTGCAGGCACGAAGCATATTCGGCAGAACAAAAGACGCCGGCCACAAAAACATCGCCATACCGTTGTGGATCATGACCAGAATATAGGATAACTGCGTGGTCTCCGGACTTAATCCATAGCATTTCAGGATCCACGACAGACACAGCAGGATGACGCTGTTTACCATAAAGGTACACAAGTAGGTAATCTTCAATAATTTTTTCGTATAATACCGCACCTGACCGGAATCTCCGGCACCGACACAACGGCCAATTACCGTGATCATTGCCAGATTCATAGCCTGTCCCACAATACAACCCATGCTGTCCAAGCTGTTCGCCACACCGTTGGCAGCAATCTGCACAGTTCCGAAACCCGCGATAATGCTTACCACAATGACACGTCCCAGCTGGAAAATACCATTTTCAATCCCGCTGGGGATACCTATGTAAAAAATCTTATGGATCACCGGCCAGTCGATGTGGAAGCTTTCTTTTAATAAATGCACTTCGTTGGACGGGTTTTTCAGCAAACGATATAGGATGAATCCTGCCACTGCACGGGAGATCAGGGAAGGAATCGCCACACCTGCCACGCCCAGTCCCAGTACATAAACACCCAAAGCATTACCGCCGATGTTAATGATATTTTCCACCACGGAGACCTTCAGCGTGATCTGGGAATTTCCCATGGAGCGGAACAGCGCCGCACAGGAATTGTACAGGGCAAGGAACGGGAAGGACAGTGCAGAGATCATCATATAGATCACAGCATTATGAAATACGTCCGCTTCAATTTTACCGAAAAACAGGGAAATGATGCCATTACAGAACACCATGACCAAAATCGATATACCGATTGTAATGCATACCGATGACACGATCAACTGTTTTGCAGATTTGCAGGCGTCCTCTTTTTTCCCGGCTCCGAGAAACTGGGAGGTCACCACGGCACCGCCGGTAGCCAGTGCCGCCAGCACACTGATGATCAGATTATTGAACATGTCGATCAGGGATACGCCGGAGACCGCCGCTTCTCCCGCAGAGGATATCATGACGGTATCTGCCATGCCCACAGTGATTGCCAGTGCCTGTTCAAATAAGAGCGGAATGATCAGTTTTTTCAGATCATCTTTTGAAAATAGTTGCTGTTTTGTTATACTTGTTTCCATAACGTTTACCTTTTATTACTTTTGATTCCGCTTATTTTTCCATATGATACAGCTTAAGCGAATTATCCCATGCCGCCTTGCGCACTTCTTCCTCTGTGATCCCCTTGATCTGCGCCATGGCAGCGATCACATAAGGAATGTTCAGGGAGCTATTGCGTTTGCCGCGGTTCGGTTCCGGCGCCAGATATGGGCAGTCCGTCTCCAACACGATGCGGTCCATAGGAATATATTCTACCGCTTCCTTCAGCTTCTTTGCATTTTTAAAAGTCAGCACGCCGCCGATTCCGAAGTAAAATCCCATATCCAGGAATATCTTCGCCGTCTCCTTCGTATAGGAATAACAGTGAATTACGCCGCCGATCTCCTCCGCGCGCGCCTCCGTCATGAGATCCACGGTATCCTTCGCCGCATCCCGGGAGTGAATGATAACAGGCTTTTTTATCTCACGCGCCAGTTCCAGCTGCCGCAGGAACCACTTTTTCTGTGTCTCGTGGTCCGGCTCCGGCCAATAATAATCCAGTCCGATCTCTCCCACCGCCAGGCATTTCTCCTTTTGGCACTGTTCCTTCAGCCAGGAATAAGATTCCTCCGTCAGTTCCGCGGTCTCGCTGGGATGTACTCCGATGGCTCCGTATATGTAATCGTACTGCTCCATCAGCTCTAACACTTTCCGGCAGGATGCCAGGCTCGCACCCACATCCACCACCCGGGCAATGCCCTGCCCCGGCAGCGCCGCCAGAAGCTGTTCTCTGTCTTCGTTGAATGCATCATCATCATAATGCGCATGCGTATCAAATATCGCAGTCATATAAAATCTCCTCACAGCATATCTATGCAAAAAAAGAACCGTCCCCGGAGCTCCTAAGTCTCCAAAAACAGTCCTCTTGAGTGCACCGCCAGGGGCTCGAACCCTGGACACCCTGATTAAGAGAAAAGGCTTCCAAGGGATATTTTAAGTCGTTTTTTAGCGGTTTACGCTACGGGAACCGTGTGATATAATAGGCTTGCTGTTGACTCTTTCCAGCAGGAAGGAGGTGAGCGTCTTGGAGTTATTAGTCTCTTTTATTATCTCCGTCATAGCAAGTGTAGTCGGCTACTACATATGCAAATGGCTGGACGGTGATGAATAGCAACAGTCAGCCTAGCAACAAAAAGCCCCGGGGTAGCATCCCGGGGTTTTCTGCGTCTTGAAGTTAGACATTAGTCTCTCTTTGGCTAAGTTCAATATAACACGGGTTCCCGGGTTTGTAAAGTTTTTTTGTCCGACAAAATAATTTCCGGAAGTGTGGATCCGGCTATGCTGCATGTATGTTTGTCGGACAATTATTTCTCTATTTCTTTCCAGGATGATTCTACAAAGTCCTCATACCGCAGATCTTTGTCTGCAGGATCTTTTGTGTCCAGTGGTCGCATATTCCAGTTATTTTTAATAACCGGCTTACCTGTTCCCTTCTTTTGGCTCCGTTTCCTGGTGCTGGTAGTCGTTGATTGGGACTGATCCGTCAAGATCTTAAATACCAGGTACCCAAACATGACAATTAAAATTGAAAACATCATTGCTATTCCTTCATTCATAGTGATCCCCCTTTTATCTATGGTGTTTTATCCAAGTTTTGAAGTTGATGATTCTAGCTCCGTGCTCTCGCTCTCCGCTATACGCATAATGCTACGTTTACCTCTCTCATCACATCGGCGGTAGTGATCTATAAGCTGCTGTTCTTCTTGTGTAAGATCTCCGTCCTTTTTACCAGTTAATATCCAGGCAATGTCTATTCTATATTCGCTCCAAAGTGCGAGAAGTGTTTTACTTCCAATTAGTTTTTCATCACGCTCATAAGCAGATAGTCCTCCAGTTGATAGACCTGTTTTTGCTGATATATCAGTAAGTGTCAGGTTGTTTTCTTTTCTCCAAGCTTTAAGTCTTTTTCCTACAGTGTCCATTATGTCCTTTCTTTTCGCACAAAAGTGAAATTATTCATTGACGTTTTCGCACTATAGTGCTATTCTATATTTGTAGGACATATTTTATCCTACTAAAGTATATATACCTTAAATTGTAGCACAAACGCGCGCATATTAAAAGACCGGTGATGATAAGCCCTGTGTGGAGTCGATCCGGAGAAAGAAAGTGAGGTAGTTTGATGTCGCATTCTGTTGAATTAATTGATATTTCAGGTCATCGTGTATCCGTTTTTCCATGGTCTTTGCATGTCAGATGCTCTAGATACACCTGCTGTGGTGAAGTACTCATTGGTTATGACATTCATGCCAGTAAGGATAATGTTTATAGCGATGATGTAACTTTAAAAACTCCGCTGTTGCATAGTGCAGAAGAGGCTCTCGATTATATTGATGTTTTGCTTAATAGTGCCTCTGCTCAGAAGGAATCGGGAGGTGATAATAGTGCCGGATGATCTGATCAAGAAGTCGATCCGGCTCCCGGTAGACCTGGACGAGTATGTAAATAGCCAGAAGGGCACGACCTGGACAGACAAGCTCTGCCGGATCCTGGAAGAATACCGCTCCGGTGACGAGACCAGAGCGGAAGAATTGGCTTACTATGAAAAGCTCATGGCAGCCAACCGGAAGAAGATCCAGGAACAGGACAGTCAGATCTATACTGTTGCCCGGTCACTGGATCATCTGCACCGTGCCCTTGAAGACCTTAACGCCCTGCCCTTCACGTAACCCCGGCGTCTGTCTGTCAAGCGGAACGTGGAATACCGGAACCGCCGCCCTTGCGGTGAGGATATGCCGCGAAAGCCGCTTTACAGACCCGCTCCCCCGACACTTCCCCGCCAGGGGAACAGAAGCCGCCCTTGCTGCTGTTTCCCTGCGCCCTCACGGCAGTGATAACGGGTCAAGGGACGAGTCCCTTGTCGCCAGCGGGGCGAGACCCGTCCCCCGGAGGGGCACCCGGACAGCCATAGAAAGGAAGATCCCTATGTCACAGTCAACCGTACCTGATACTCCGGAGTGTCTCACAGATTCTTCGTTTTGGGATGAAAACAAGCAGTCTTTTCTGGACTGGCTCCGGGAACGTCATAATTATACACCGCTTACGATCAAGCTGCTCTGTAAGCAGACCGGCGGTGATTACAACAAAGTCATGAGCTGGTACCGACAGCGCTACCGCTATGAAAATGATAGAAAACAATATCTTATTAACACTAACCCTTTTCTGAAAATGGAGGAAAATCAAAATGGCTAATGTAACCTTAACAAACAAAGCAAAAATCGTGATCTTATTCGCTAACCAGTACGACATGAAGGACGAAGCAGGCGACAAGCTCTCTGGATGCTCAGTGCATTACATGTTCTGGGGTGAAGACGGTGAAGTTCTTGCATCTGAGGTTCAGTATGATCCTACCAAGCCGGTAGGCGTACAGCGTGCAAAGTGTTCTGTGGACTCTGTGTTGCGTAACAAGATTGTAGTAGCTCCTGGGCTTTATGAAGGTACTTTCGAGATGATCGTAGGCGCCGATGGTAAACCTGTCAACCGCCTGCGTGATGTTGCCTTTATTTCCCATTTGGAGATCAAGCCGAAGGTTCTTCCCGGCTTTGTAGTCCAGGGCATGATCCAGCCGGAGACCGCTCCGGAAGCTAAGGAGCCCGGAAAGGCTGCTAAATAATGGACGAGGTTGTGACCGCCTCCCCCGGGGAGGATTCCCCTTTACATACAGAAGCTGACACGGTCTACCTTCCTGTCACCGTATCCGGTGGCAATGCGGAAGTGATAACCGGCAGCGATACCGGTGAAGGTGCTGCGGTAGATTCTCCGGAAGGCAACAGTCCCTACACTGTTGTCTTCTCCGCAGATGCACCGGATTACTCGGAACTGCTGCAGCAGATCAGCAACGATCTGTCGCAGTCGAAGGAATATCTGTCAACGCAGAACGATATCCTGACGGAACAGTCCGGGTATCTGCAGGATCAGATCGTAAAGAACCAGGAGCAAACGCTGTTATTGTCCATCCTGCTGGGTATCCTTGCCGGGATGCTGTTCATACATGGATTCTTTACAGGGAGAAAATGATGGATATATTTACTTACGTGTCTATTGCATCACAGTTCATGATCTTTGGCGCCGTCTGTGAATGCATAGCTATATTAACAGGGTACGTGGTTTATACCGTATTCTCAATCATGGAAGGAGGGCGTTGATATGCCTATGTTTTATGTTCCTTTTGTAGTAGCTGCTTCTGATGGAGCAGCAAGTTCTTTTGACATTTCCGCAGTTATGACCAATGCTGTGACCAGCGTGCAGGGTGATCTGCTCAAAGTTCTGGCGATCGCAGTAGCTGCAGCTGCAGTGATCTATGGCGCAGTAGTAGGTGTCAGATTCGGCTTGAAATGGCTGAAGTCTCTCGGCAAAGCTTAAAACTGAATAGTGATCAACCGGGAAGGGTGAGGAGCTGAAGCTTCCCGCCCTTTTTTGGTGCTGTCGGACAAAATTGCTGCAGGTTTGACTCTGCAGTGTGACTTTTGTAGGACAAACTTTGTCGGACAAAATCGCTGCAGCACGCCGGCGATTTCCGGGAATTTGTAGGACAAGAAAGGTAAAGGTGGAAATGGTAACTTATTTTGATGAGAAACACTGCAGGGAATACGAATGTATCTTTTACGATCCAGATGTTATTCTCTGCTGCAAGAGAAATTTTAAAGATCCTGTTGATGGCATGGATGCCTGTTGTGAACCTCCGGATGTTCGGGATGATGGCTTTCATGCTTTGTTAGATAACAATTTTTCGGAGGGGGGATAACTATGCAGAAAAGAATATCAGCGTTGTTGCTCGCCATGGTCATTGTGATCGGCAGCGTGCTGGGTGAGAATACATTGAAAGTTAAGGCTGCATCTGTCGCAGTTAGTGAAGAATTTGCCGTGGAGCTGACCATGATGCTCTATAATCTGCTGGAAACAGTTGCTATATCTTCCGGTATCAAGGACGGACTGGATGATTATGAATCCGGATCCTCGCTTTATGATGCTTTTATTGCAT
>OJRT01000960.1_pt1 | contig 12423 bp, 14 predicted proteins | sample 1599281 | NCBI WGS metagenome assembly OJRT01 (sample SAMN03922458, study PRJEB24848) | human gut metagenome | isolation source: stool sample | host: Homo sapiens | place: Germany | collected 2009-11 | reverse complement strand
CCGAACTCTAAAATGGAGTAGGTTTTTCCCACCTGTCTTGCCCCTTGCAAAATAAGGGGTTTGCGATGTTCACTTTCTTTCCACGTTTCTAAGAAGTCCATAATCTTTCTATACATCCTTCGTCCTCCATAAAGCTTCTGATTATAGCATAATTCAAATTCGTGTAAAAATCAAATGTTTTTTATGTCAATTTTACATTATATTGCATGAATATTTTTATATTTTTAACATTTTTCTACATGTTTATTGTTCTTTCTACCTTTACCAGGTAAATAGCAAATTTAACTTCCGTTTTGCAAAAGTAACTTCTGTTTGAATTATTTTTGCAAGATTAACTTCGGAATCAGCACCTTGAAAACAGAAATAAGTCTTGCGAAGACAGCTCCAACTGGAAATTAGTATTGCAGGAGTGGACTTTAGTATTACAAACCGCAAGTATTCCTTGAAAAAGTCTTTCCGGTATTATATTCTATTACTATGTCCTATAAAAGTTAGTTACAAAGTATACACACAGAAAGGTTTCTATATGTGGATTGCAGATCATTGGAAAGATTATGAAGTGCTGGATACTTCCAGCGGAGAAAAGTTAGAGCGTTGGGGAGATTATATTCTCGTCCGTCCGGATCCCCAGGTCATCTGGAAGACGCCCCACGATCATAAGGGCTGGAAGCAGAAAAACGGTCATTACCACAGAAGTGCGAAGGGCGGCGGAGAATGGGAGTTCTTCCGGCTGCCGGACGAGTGGGCGATCCATTACACCCTGCCTTTTCAGAAGGAAGCCTCCGGTAAGACGGATCCTCTGACCTTCCATCTGAAGCCCTTCAGCTTCAAGCATACCGGTCTGTTCCCGGAGCAGGCGGTGAACTGGGACTGGTTCTCCGGTCTGATCCATGAGGCAGGCAGACCCGTGAAGGTACTGAACCTCTTCGCTTACACCGGCGGTGCCACTGTATCCGCCGCAGCTGCGGGAGCTGCTGTGACCCATGTGGATGCGTCCAAGGGTATGGTCGGCTGGGCAAAGGAGAATGCTGCTGCCAGCGGGCTTGCCGATGCTCCTATCCGCTGGCTGGTGGACGACTGTATGAAGTTCGTAGAGCGTGAGATCCGCCGGGGCAACAAATACGACGGCATCATCATGGATCCCCCTTCCTACGGCAGAGGTCCTAAGGGCGAGATCTGGAAAATAGAAGATAATATCTGGGATTTCGTAGGACTGACCGCACAGCTTTTATCCGATGATGCGCTGTTCTTCCTGATCAATTCGTACACTACAGGATTGCAGCCCGCCGTGCTGTCCTATATGATGAATTCCACCCTGACGAAAAAGTTCGGCGGTCATGTGGAAGCCGAAGAGATCGGCCTCCCCGTCACCGAGAGTGGGCTGGTACTGCCCTGCGGTGCTTCCGGACGCTGGCAGCGGAAGTAATCACAACACGAATTTTCTTAACACCGGGATCTTGCGCAGCACCCATGCGGTAGCCGTTGCCAGTGCCAGCACTACCAGGCAGAATGCAGCCAGCAGCAAAATCAATACCGTTTGTCCCGCGGCTACAGACTGCACACCGCATTGTTCCAACACCGTAAAGGGTGTGATCTTCACGAATTTATACAACAGGTTCACATACACCGGATGTACCAGGTATACGGCGAAGCTCAAGGCTCCCGCCTCCTGCCAGGGGATCCGGTGTTTTTTAATACTCCCATTCCATCCTGCAGCGAACAGAAGCACTGCAAGCAGTACTGTAAACGGATAATTGTATGCCATCTGAATGGAGAATCCCGCAAGTGTTCTGCTCAGGATCATTCCCAGAGCCAGAACCGCTACTGCAGCTGTCAGCCATACATTCCTTCCCTTGTCCACACATACTTCTCTCACCGCGAAGAAATATCCACACAGATAATACAGGAAATACACACCGCCATCCGACAATACCGGAATACTGTTGACGTCCAGTACCTTATTCAGAAACGGTGCCACACTGCTTCCTAAGAAGATCACTGCCATCACTGTCCCAACACCCCACACCGGCAGCACCCGCAGCACTTTTTTCAGAAGCGGCGTGATCAGATATAAAAACAGGATCAGATACAGATACCACATATGGGACCAGGTATGTCCCATCAGAGTCATCTTCAGTGCCTCCGGGATCATCCTGATCCGGAAGGTCCGCTCCGTCACTACCAGCTCGGAAGCTGCATACGGAACGCCGAATAGGAGGATCGCCAGTGCAATCCTCCTGCAATATTTTTTAATCATGACCGGATAAGTCAATGTACGTTCCGGATTCAGGAACAAATATCCCGAGATCAATAAAAATATAGGAACGCACCAGGTCACCAGATCCATAACTGACAGCAATAATGACCGGTATTCCGGCACTATCGACGCATCTGTCACATCTGTCGCACCTGTCAGTACATGCATCAGCACCACTGCACAGGTTGCCAGTACCCGGAGCACGTCCAGGAACTGCTTCCTGGGTCCGGATAAGCCGTTTGTCATGTCTCTCCCATCTCCTCCATCAGGCGCATGCCTGCAGTATCTGTCACAGGAAGGGAGAATACTATGCTTTGTGCTTTACTCTCCAGTCCTGCTTTTTCCATTATAGCACGCATGATGGAATTTTTCTGCTCACTTTTTACCACAATGAACAACATTTCTTTTTCCGGCACCAGTGTCACGCCCAGAAACTGCTGTGCATTCTCTGTTCCGGTGCCCTTGGCATGGATGACGGTACCGCCTGCCGCATGTACTTCTCTCGCTGCATCCATGACCAGTTCCGTATATCCATGATTGGCTATCACTACCAGAAGCTCATTCTTCGTCTCTTTCAATGTGGACTCCTCTCCTTTTACGAATTCCTGCCCGCAGGTCAGGTAATTCAATGCTTTCTTGCCACCGACACTGCTCACGGGAATGATAAATGCGATTCCCATTCCCGGGAGATCGATCTGCATTTTCTTACGCAGAGCAGCCTTGATCTGCCGCCAGGCAGCATCTGTGACGAGATGGAACAATACGCTCTTCTCCATGCCGTCCAGTCCAAAATAATCTAAGATCTCATTCGCCGCGGTTCCCATGCCGACGGTAACACTGCCGACCTGTGCGCCTTTTTCTTTATAGCATTCCACGAATTTCCTCGTCAGCTGACGATTGGTGATGGTGACCATCATATATAATTCACTCATGGGCACACCTCCTACAGTTCAATGATGGCATTCTCATCCAAAGCACCAAATGCATCCGCCGCACCGGCAAATACGCCTGCACCACTCTTCTGCTGCTTTAACTGATATACCATTCCCAATATCTGAATCGTGATCAGCGGTGTCATGGCTACCATTGCTACCACACCGAAAGCATCTGCGACTAAATTGCCGCCCACCGCCACACAGGCGCCCTGCGCTAACGGCAGTAAAAAGGTAGCTGTCATGGGACCGCTCGCCACACCGCCGGAGTCGAAGGCGATCGCTGTGAATATCTTCGGTACAAAAAAGGATAGTCCGATCGCCACACCGTATCCCGGGATCAAAAACCATAGAATCGGGATCCCCGTCAGCACACGGATCATCGCCAGTGCTACGGATAAGGATACGCCCACGGACAGAGAAACCCCCATGGATCTGGCAGAGATGGCACCGTCTGTCAGTTCCTCTACCTGATGATTCAGCACATAGACTGCGGGCTCCGCTTTTACGATAAAGTAACCGATCAGTGCTCCCACCGGCACCAGTACCCACCTGTAGGATCTGGCTGCCATGACCTGACCGAGGTAATTACCGGCAGGCATAAAGCCCACATTTGCACCGGTCAGGAACAGTACCAGACCGATATAAGTATACACCAGACCGATCAGAATCTTCGCCAGTGTCTTCCCCGACAGCCGCAGGGCAAATATCTGGAACAGACCGAAAAACAATACAATGGGAAGTAATGAGAGTGCGATCTCTTTCATATAATCCGGAATCCCATGAGCAAAAAGCTGCGCCAGTTCCACGGAATCAGCGATCTCCGGGATTGCCACCGGCTGGTAATCCGCATTGGTCGGCTTATAGATCAGCCCCAGCACCATGACCGCCAGGATCGGGCCGATGGAGCACAGTGCTACCAGACCGAAGCTGTCGTCCGCCGCATGGTGGTCATTACGGATGGACGCAATACCGACACCAAGTGCCATGATAAAGGGAACTGTCATGGGTCCCGTGGTCACACCTCCGGAATCAAACGCCACTGCCCGGAAGTTCTCCGGTACGAAAAATGCAAGAACGAACACTACTATGTAGAAAAAGGTCAACAACGGCGGCAGGGCCACACCGATCAACATACGCAGAAGGGCAATGACCAGGAAGATTCCAACCCCCACTGCCACTGCCAGGATCAGCGTCATGTTCGGAACCGAAGGCACCTGTGTCGCCAGCACCTGCAAGTCAGGCTCGGAAATGGTGATCACCACTCCCAACAGAAAAGATAACACTACGATCAGCAGAATGTTTTTACTCTGGGTCATTCTGGCACCCACTTTTTCTCCCATGGGGGTCATGGACATCTCCGCACCCAGGGTGAAGAACATCATACCGACCATGACCATCACCGCCCCCACCAGAAAGCACAGCAGGATACTGGAGGTAATGGGAGCTATGGTAAAGCTTAATACGATCACGATCCCTACTACCGGCAGGACCGCCTTCAAGGATTCTGCAAATTTTTGCCGGATCTTTGGATTGAATAACTTCAATATTGGTCTTTCCTTTCTTTATGTTTTCTTTATCTTAACATGAAGCAAAGACCCGATCCTACCGTTTTTCGTGAATTTATAAAATTTTCACGGGGTCTTAACGCAATCTTTATGCAGACAGCTCCCGGTCCTGCCCAGACTGCTTTTTCACAAATTTATAGGCCCAGACATCCACCACGATCACAAACAGGAAAAAGAAAACGAAGATCCAGTCCGCATCCAGAGACAATGCGGAATCATAGATACCGTGTTCGATCATCGGCATGAACACGCTGAGCTTCAGGTAGCGTTTCCTGCGTTTTTTATTGCCTGCAAGTTCTGCCTCCTTCGCCACACCGAAGAAATATCCCATGATCACGCCATCGATGGCATGGGAAGGCACGGACAGCAGGGCTCTGGTCACTGCCGTCCCAATGTCACCTTCCAGACAATACAGAACATTTTCAATGGCTGCAAATCCCAATGCCGAAGTCACGCAGTACACGATGGCATCGAATTTATAATTAAATGCCGGATGCTTCCATGCCGCCCATTTGGCCGCCTGCATCTTGCAAAGTTCCTCGATCAGTGCCACCCCGATAAAATTATCCAGGATCACGTAACACAGCGTATCTGCATCCATAAATACCAGAAATACTTCATCCAGAATGATTTCCAGTATCATGGCGGGGATCACAGACAATACACCAAACAGGAATATTTTCCACAATAATCCCCCCGGCTCCTTCTCCACCTTATCCTGTCTATAGATCCATACCACCAGTGCGATGGCCGGCAATAGTGCCAATCCTGTCAGAAACATAACCTATTCCTCTCCTGTCCACATAGACGGTCCGCCCTTTCAGGACCGCCGCCATACTACATTTTAATCTAATGTTTTTCCTGATGTCAACCTAACGAAAGTATATGTTCCTATTTTTTGTGTCTTGGATTTTCCTGAGGATACCTGCCTTTTGCCGTAGCTTTAGGGGAAAATATACCGGTTTTCATATATCCTTAACTACTTCTTTACACCTTGCATTGCAAAGTAATGGTACTATAGTTATAATAAATTTACAAAACGACTAACAATATTTCATGGAGGATCACACCGTGTTCCGATCACTTTCCGATAAAAAATCACCGCGGAAAAGCTTCCGCTTAAAACCACCCTTTACCAGACACGCCATCAGTATCCTGATCTGTGCCGCCTGCATGCTGTGCGCCACTCTTGCCTCTTTTTTATATCAGCATATAGTACCGGACAACCATGCCAATGTAGCACTGTTCTACATTCTGGCACTGGTGATCATCGCCAGATGGACGGTGGGCTACGGCTACGGCATTGCCTGCACCCTTTTTTCCGTAATAGCGATCAATTATCTGTTCACCTATCCGTATTATAAGCTTAATTTCTCACTGACCGGCTACCCTATCACCTTCCTGCTGATGAGTGGGATCACTCTGATCCTGTGTACCATGACCTCCCATATGACCATCCAGTCCGAGATGATCGCAGAGCGGGAAAAGCGGCTGGCAGAGGCCGAAATGGAAAAGATGCGTGCAAATCTACTGCGCGCCATCTCCCACGATCTGCGCACGCCGCTCACCGGCATCATCGGCAACAGCTCCCTGTTTCTGGAAAGTCAGAACGATCTAAGCTCCACCGAACAGCGTACGATCATGACCAATATCTATGAGGATTCCAACTGGCTGTTGAATATGGTGGAAAATCTGCTGTCCGTCACTCGTATCCAGGGAGACAGCTTAAGCATCAATACCACAGAGGAACCGGTGGAGGAAGTGGTGGGAGAAGCTTTGGAGAAACTGAAAAAACGCTATCCCGATGCCGCCATCCGGGTCAAGATCCCCGAGGAATTTCTGATGATCCCCATGGATGCGGTGCTGATCGAGCAGGTCACCATCAATCTGCTGGAAAACGCCATCGTTCATTCCGGAAGTATCCTGCCCATTGATTTCATCGTGGAGGATCATCCGGAGCATGTATCTTTTATTGTGAGAGACTACGGAAAAGGATTGTCGGAAGAAAAATTACAGAATCTGTTCGAGACGGGTACCTACAACAATTCCCAGAGCTCGGATTCCCGCAAGGGCATGGGTATCGGTCTATCCATCTGCAAGACCATCATCACCGCCCATCACGGAACGCTGAGTGGCCGGAATCATGCGGATGGCGCGGAATTCTGTTTCACACTGCCCAAGGTGGGAGTTGTCGCTTCAGAAAAATAAGTGTACTCTCAGCCACATAAGACAGAACTCTTGAAAATACCGGAAAGGATATGGATCACAGATATGAATAAGATCAAAGTTCTCTTAATCGAAGACGATAGAAGTATCAGTAATTTCATCACCGCTACCATGGACCGGGAAGGCTACAAGATCATGCATGCCTTAAACGGCAGAGAGGGACTGAGTCTCAGCACTTCTTTCTGCCCCAATGTGATCCTGTTAGATTTAGGGCTGCCGGACATGGACGGGCTGGAGGTATTACAGAAACTCCGTTCCTGGAGCGATGTTCCGGTGATCATCATATCTGCCCGCACCAAGGAGCAGGAGAAGGTCTCCGCTCTGGATCTGGGGGCGGATGATTATATCACAAAACCTTTCGGCACCGGCGAGCTCATGGCAAGGATCCGCACTTCTCTGCGGCACAGCCACGCCCAGACTCCCGGTCATGTATATAAGGCACTGGATCTGGAGATTGATTTCGAGAAACGACTGATCCGCCTGCGGGGCGAAGAGGTACATCTGACCCAGATCGAATACCAGCTGCTTACACTTTTAGCGGAAAATTCCGGCAGAGTCCTGACCTACAGCTATATCATGAATGCCATCTGGGGTCCCTATATGGACAATAATAATCAGATCCTCCGTGTCAACATGGCGAACATCCGCAGAAAGCTGGAACAGAATCCCGCACAGCCCCAGTATGTATTCACAGAGATCGGCGTAGGCTATCGGATGCGTGAGAACGAGAACGGTGGGACTGTATAAACAGAAATACAATTCCCGACACTGCCTCCAGCAAAATGAGTACCGTCCCTCTGTCCAGTGCCTTCCAGACGCTGTCCAGGGTATCCATCCGGCCCAGAATGTCTATGTAAAAGAAATCCAGATAGATGACCGCCGGTGAGATCACACATCCCGGATGCAGTACCGTCCGCTCCATGAGCAGACGGTACATTTCCACTGCCAGAAATATTACATTCAGGGCATAGCCCGCACAAAGCTGATTGTTCAAAAACGGTCCCAGGGAGCTGAGTTCCATACCAAGGGGAACACTTCCTGCCCGGACCATTCCGAAGCTTAAATACATGATTCCAACACTCCACAATAGCATCGCAAGGGATGCTATTCCAAGTCCTCTGCTTAATTGACTGGAGGGAATCATTTTCACATCCTCTTCCTTTCCGAAATACCGGTATACAAGCCCCAGCATCGTCAGCGTCCCCGCCATGGAGATTCCGGCCACCTGGCAGGCAATATCTCTTCCCCCAAACAACCCTCTTCCGGAAAATAAACAGATCCCGATGACACAGTTATAGATCAAAAGCCCCAGCACGATCAGATACAGGAGCCTCTTTTCACGTTTCCGCTGCTCCTGGAGCTTTGCCAGTCTCACGACTTCCGTCACAGCCTCCTCCCGGTCTCCCGCCCGCTCTCCGGTCACAATGTCCTGAATCGGCAGTTCCAACAGATGGGACAGGGACTCCAATACGCCGATATCCGGAAAACTTTCTCCATTCTCCCACCGGGATACCGCTTTGTTGGTCACCCCTAACATCTTTCCCAGTTCACTCTGGGTATAATTTTTGCATTGTCTGGCTTCCCGGATCAGATTGCCCGTTTTCTTTTTATCCATACTAATCCCTATACCTTTCTGTACTCTGCAAACTCTCAGGTGCTTTAGCACCTTTGCTTTAGCACCTTTGCTTTAGCACCGTATGCCGGCCGATCTGTACCCTTATGGTAACAATCCTTTGGAAAATGCGCAATCCATTGTAACGAGACTGCCTGTTTTCTGTGATTTTTGCGCAAAAAATTCCCCTCGGCGAGGGGGGAGTATACCGAGGGGGATAGAGAGAAAAGTATTTTTGAAAGAGGCGGGTTCCTTTTTCAATTATTATAATAGCGTAATTTTTTAATATTTACTGCTGTTTTTATAGCTTGTTTATGTTGAAAGCACTGTTTTTTTGTGGTATTCTGACTGTATCAATGTCAGTAGATTTAAAACGTGAAGGAGCAGCTATGGATATCACAACGAAAAAAGGTAAACAGGGTAGAAAAAATATTGACCGGATCACCGTGGAAAAAGGCCGCAGAGGTGATTTTTCTCCCCTGCAGCCCGATCATTATCACAGCTTTTATGAAATTTTTTATCTCTGGTCCGGCAGCTGCCGTTTCCTGTTAAAAGATACAGTCTATCAAATGGAAGCCGGAGATCTGGTCTTCATCGCTCCGGGAGAACTGCATCACTCTCTGTATTCCGCCGGAGAGGTCTGCGAGATCGTGATGATCTATTTCAAAGAAGAATATCTGCATCTGTCAGATCTGTCCGCCGAGGATACCGACCGGCCGGCCCTTCATTCCTTCATGGGCAGCGTTCCCGCGGTATACCAGGAGGCGCTGCACTCCCTGCTGACCCGGATGCTCACCGAGAATTCCCGCTTCGACCAATACTCCGAACATTTTGAGCGTTGCTATCTGGAAGAACTTCTGCTCATGCTGATGCGCCATTCCGTCATGAATGAGAAGGAACCGGATCTGATGAACTCCCGGGATGCGGACATCCTGCTTGCCACAAGATACATTTACAACAACTTCCGCAAGCCCCTGACACTGGAGGAAGTCTCCTCCGTGGCTTCCTTAAGCCCCACTTACTTCAGCAAGAAATTCAAATTGATCACCGGCATGGGCTTCAAGGAATATTTAAACTATGTACGGCTCAAACACGCCCAGACGGCGCTTCTTACCACCAACAGTTCCATCACGGATATTGCTCTGGAATATGGCTTCAACGACAGCAATTATTTCAAGGATCTGTTCAAAAAAGTATACGGGAAATCTCCCCGGGAATATCGTAAAAATCCGGATTGACATCGGGTTTCTTATCGGCAGTCTCCTCTAAGTCTTCCTCTTCGAAATGTTCTTCCGTCTGTTTTTCGATTTTCTCTTCCAGTGCCTCCCGGATTGCATCCTGTACGCTGTCGAACTTCTCCAGAAAACTGTCCCATTCTTTGATGCTGAATTCCTGATTGCCGATCATGAATTTCGTCTCTGTATCGCCGTTCTGGAGCTTGTCATAGATTTCCTGCATCTTCTCCCGGATCTGTTCTCTGAGACTCAGATCCTCTTTTTCCGGCTCTCCGGCGGTTCCGGCCGGGTCCGTTTCCGCTGCTTTGTCCGCATTGGGCGTCTCCGAAGTTTCCTCGTTGCTGTCTACATTGTCACCGTTCTCCATATCATCCAGTTCTTTCTCCATCTCCTGGATCTTCTTATCCTGTGCCAGTGCACGCAGGATCCGGTTCACATCCTCCGGGCTGAACATACCGATGGCCTTGGACAGGGCATCGATGTTATTCCGATTAACCAACAGGCTTCCACCGCCGGACAGCGGAATGTTGATACAGTTTTTCTCATTCGAAGTATCCCCCAGAGTCAGACGGTTATGATCATAGTCACAGACAAAGACCACACCTTCATATTCGATAACACCGTTCTCCGCCATCTCCCCATAAGGCACCTTATCCTTGCCTTCGATACGACGGTTCAGCCGCACCCCCCGCGTCACCGGCGCCAGTGCCTTGTCATTTTCCTCCGCAGATTCCTCCAGACTCTCTGCAAAACGAGATGCCACATCTGACGCGCTCTGCAAAGTTCCTTCGCTTACCCTCTTCTGGATCTCATACATCAGTGTCCTTCCGTAACCGATTCCCGTAATTGCCATATTTATCTCCCTCTCCGCAGCGATCACTGCCATAAAAAAAGATGGTTGCCTTCTCTTGAAGCAGCCATCCGTAGCTTTTGTCCATCCATGGTATCTGTATTTCCTATATGAATAGTATCGACACCGCCCGGTAAAAACTTTATAGCATGATTCTCTTGTTTTTTGTACCTCTTATTTTAAAATGAAGAAAAAAGAAGTGTTAAACTCCCGTATCGTTATTTCCGGTTTCTCTGGCGTTCTTTTTGTCTGTCCGGGCGTTTTTGGTGTCCTGTTATACCTGCTGGGCTTTCGCGATTTGACGCTCCAATCAATGGATGGTATAGTAGTGCTGTACGATCGCGTGTTGTTGGAGATTCCGCTGTGTACATTGGAAAACTGGTAGTCTGGAGTTAGGATGCCACCGGTGTATGCCGAGAAGCTGGTGGTTAAGAAATTGGTTTCTGTAAAGAGGGAAAGAGGTTAGAGGATGCAAAAAAGTGTGATCTATTTTAAACGTACTTTACCGGAAAAGGTGATACAGTTATTAGTGTCCATTTCAAATGATGCTTTTAACAATCGTGAGGGGAAGATTGTAGGTAATAGAGAATCCACATATTGTTTATCTTACGGTGGCGATGAAAGTATGTATGGCTGTCTGCAATTAGGGATGCTGGAGTTGGAGGACAACAAAGATTTTTTAAGGTGTGTATGTGATTGGAAGTGGATTGATGAAGAATATCCGGAGGAGAATTACAGTGTATGGAGAATAATGGAAAAATCCCTAAAAGAATAGAACCGGATAGATGTCGTAAACAGTTGACTTTTAATATACCAACAGAATTGAGTTTTTGTAGGTCTGGAGCAGAAGGAGTGATATTTTATTTTTATTGATGAAAATTATGTGATTAACAGGGAAGAATTGCCTAAAGTCCTTCAAAGGGATATTGAAGAACTGGAGAGCTATTATCATAGTGGAGATTTTGTAGGATATGATTGCTGTCTGGAAACACTGGAAGCGACTGTGAAGCAGTGTTGTATACATGGCAGCATCAGTGGAAAGCAGTTAGACACTATTTTCAGGAGGTATGGATTAAGGTGATAGAAATGATAAATTTTGAAGATTGTCCTATAAATGATCGTGTATATGGTGGAGCTGCTGGAAGAAAATTAGGTGTTGTTTACGAAGGACAGAATTATATTTTGAAATTTCCCGGTAATTTGAAGGATAAGCAACTTAAAAATATAAAAATGGGTTACAGTAATGCTCCTGTTTCTGAGTATATAGGATCTCATGTATATGAATTGATAGGAATGCCTGTTCATGAAACAAAACTTGGAGTGTATAAAAACAGAGTAGTGGTAGGATGTAAGGATTTTTTATCAGAAGGAGAAAACCTAATAGAATTTGAAAAAATAAAAAGTATGATTTATGAAATTCCATGTATTAGTGATGTACGGAAAAAGTTTTATACATCAATGATAAGTATGAGGTATGAAAAAGTTCTTTTGCCAACGTTTCAGGAATTAGTAAATATGCGGAGCAGAGGAATAGATATGATGTCACTTTAACTCACCCAAAACCCATGTTTTCTCCAAGCTTTTTTTCATATAATTAAGATATGGAGTGATATCACCGGTATTGTCATAATGATCTAAGGTTTTATAATACTGGTCTTTTGTTTCTGAGTATACTACTAAAGGTGGATAGTTATTGATCATCAAATAATAGTTCATAAGGGTTCTCCCTACTCTTCCATTTCC
>OJRT01000956.1_pt1 | contig 12490 bp, 10 predicted proteins | sample 1599281 | NCBI WGS metagenome assembly OJRT01 (sample SAMN03922458, study PRJEB24848) | human gut metagenome | isolation source: stool sample | host: Homo sapiens | place: Germany | collected 2009-11 | reverse complement strand
TGCGGATGGTCCATGCGCGGCACTCCTTCTTGCCGTCGGTCAGGAAGGAGATCAGGCCCAGCAGGTCGTAGCTGGCGGTGATGAGGTTGTCCAGACCGCTGGCCTCGATGCCCATCTCGGCGAGGAAGGCCTTTTTCTCTTCGGGGGAGTAATCGGCGATGTCCTCCTCGGTCTTGGCGCAGATGGGGATGTAGCGGGCACCCTCTTCCTTGGCGCGGGCGGCCACCAGCGGGACATACTTGTTGTTCTCGATGCCCTCCATCAGGTCGTCCTCGCCCACGTTGCAGGCGTACAGGACCGGCTTTGCGCTCAGCAGACCCATCTCGTGCAGCACGGTCTGCTGTTCGGTGTCGCTCTCGTCGAAGTCGAAGCTACGGGCGGGCTTGCCGGCACTCAGGTGGTCGGCCAGCTGTTGCAGCCAAGCGGCCTCGGCGGCAGCGCCCTTGTTGTTGCCGCTCTTGGCGGCCTTGGCCATCCGGCCCGCGCGGTTCTGGACCACTTCGAGGTCGGAGAGGATCAGCTCATAGTCGATGGCGTCGATGTCGGCGATGGGGTCCACGGCCTCGGCCTTGGTCACGTCCTCGACGACATGGATGATATTGTCGTCGTCGAAGCAGCGCACGACATGCACGATGGCGTCGCACTCGCGGATGTGGCCGAGGAACTTGTTGCCAAGGCCCGCACCCTGACTGGCACCCTTGACGAGGCCCGCGATATCGACGAACTCCACGATGGCGGGGGTCTTCTTGTTGGTCTGCCAGATCTCGGCCAGCTTGTCCAGCCGCTTGTCGGGCACGGCCACGATGCCGCTGTTGGGCTCAATGGTGCAGAAGGGGTAGTTGGCGGCTTCCGCGTTCTTGGTGGAGGTGATGGCGTTGAACAGAGTGGACTTGCCGACGTTCGGCAGACCGACGATACCTAATTTCATATCAAATACGCTCCTTACACGTTCTCAATCTATAAAACCACTCAGACCTCGCCCTTCGGGAGAGGCGGCACGGCAGGGCCGTGACGGAGAGGGTCCAGAACATAACAATACATCTATCATTATACGCAAAGCGGGAAGGGAGCGCAAGAGGTAGAAAAAGCTTCGGTGGGTTCGTTTTGCAAAAGTGTCAGTAGGGGATCCGGAAATAATCCATGACCGCTTTGAACTGATCCTGCGCGGTCAGGCAGGTATCCAGCAGATATCCTTGCTCCGACTTCCACTCATGGAGCCCCCGATAGTAGAACATTTTGAGGTCATCCGTAATAATGAACGGTACGATGTTGTTCCGCAGACACTCCTTGAAGAGCAACAGCCGCCCGACACGGCCATTTCCATCTTGGAACGGATGGATGGATTCAAAGGAATAGTGAAATTCCAGCAGGTCTTCCAGCGACTTGGCAGAATTTTGATTGTACGCAGATAAGAGCTCTTTCATCTGTGGGGCAACCAGTTCTGGCGCAGTGGTGCTTCTGCCACCGACTTCGTTCGGAAGTTTTTTGTATTCGCCAACGGCGAACCAGTCCTTGCGGGAATCGCTGGTGCCGCTTTTTAGGGTAAAGTGCAGCTTTTTAATCAGGGCTTCGCTGATGGGCTTCTTGGCATCCCGGATGACCATATCGATGCACTTGAAGTGATTGGCTGTTTCGACCACATCATCTACATTGATAACACCGTTCTCCATGCCAATGGTGTTGGTTTCGTAGATATACCGTGTCTGGTCATGAGTCAAGCGGCTGCCCTCAATATGATTGGAGTTATAGGTAAGGTCGATCTGAATTTTGTGATAGATTCCACCTTTGACATGCCCGGTCATTTCATCTTGTAAAATAGTAAGCAGAGTACGAGGTGCTTGCTGCTTTTTGTTGATACGTTCTGGACGCTCTGCATCCTGCGGAATGTTCCATGTCTTGCCGATAAGGACTGCCCCCGGAATCTTGCCGGTAGCACAGTAGTTGCGGACAGTGCGCTCTGAAACATTCCATGATTTTGCCGTATCAGCGACAGAAAGATACTTCATATAAACACCTCCCAGTAAAATAATTATACCATTTTATCGGCAAGAAATCAAATTTTAAAATGCGTAAAATTGAATTTTGCCGATAAAAAGTTGCGAATAATCTGGTAAAAAAGAATGGCCGCTGATGGAAAGAGAAATCTTTTCTTGATCCATGAGCGGCCATAATTTTGAGGTAGAAAACGGAACAAAACCATGTTGGTGCCGCTTTTTTGGCACCATAAATGTGAAAAATCATACAAAACCTTCTTTATTTTGTCATAACTGTTCAGTATAATAGAAGATGAGGATTCATTGGGAACAGCCGTCCCGGTGCGTGGGACGCTTTTTAAGAGACGATCACAAACGACGAACGAGTCGAGATACAGGAGGAACACTCATGGCAAACGAAAAGATCCTTGTCGTGGATGACGACGTGAATATCTGCGAGCTGCTGCGGCTCTATCTGACCAAGGAGGGCTATCAGGTCACCATCGCCAACGACGGCGAAGAGGGGCTGGACAAGTTCAATCAGGTCAAGCCCGACATGGTGCTGCTGGATGTGATGATGCCCAAGATGGACGGTCTGGAAGTCTGCCGCCGTATCCGCAAGCTGGGCAACACCCCCGTCATGATGCTGACGGCCAAGGGCGAGACCTTCGATAAGGTGCTGGGCCTTGAACTGGGTGCCGACGATTATATGGTCAAGCCCTTCGATGCAAAAGAGGTCGTGGCCCGCATCAAGGCGGTGCTGCGCCGCTGCACCGCTTCCACCCAGACCGAGACGAAAGAGGGCGTCATCGAGTTCGACAACCTCCGGCTGGATATGAACAGCTACGAGCTGCGGGTCAAGGGCAAGGTGGTGGAGGCTCCCCCCAAGGAGCTGGAGCTGCTCAACTGTCTGGCATCTCATCCCAACCGGGTCTACACCCGCGATCAGCTTCTGGACGAGGTCTGGGGCTTCGAGTATTACGGCGACAGCCGCACCATCGATGTCCACGTCAAGCGTCTGCGCGAGAAGCTGTCCGGCGCTTCCGACAAGTGGGAGCTGAAGACCGTCTGGGGCGTGGGCTATAAGTTCGAGGTGCGTCAGTAATGCGCAAAAGTATTTCCGTCACCTTCTTTTCGATGGTGGCGACCCTTCTGGTGCTGGGCACGGCGGTGATGGGATTCTCGGAATGGGTCCTGTTCAACCGCTATTTCGCGCAGGAGCGCTACGAGGCGCTGGACAGCGTGGCCGAGGTCACCCAGCGGGCGGCGGACTACGTGGTGCAGCAGGCGGCGCTGCCCGGCGGCGACGAGCTGGACGCGCTGAGCGACAAGCTGGTGATCATCGGCGAGAGCGCGGAGGCCTACCTCTTTTTCACCGATGAGGACGGCAGCGTTCTCATCACGTCCAATCCGGAGCTGCTGGCCAAGGAGACGGTACCCGAAGAGCTGATAGCCAAGGTGGGGGAGGATAAGCCCTACCATGTGCTGAGCACGCTGGACGGCGTGCTGACCGAAAAGAGCTACGTCTCCGTCCGGCAGACGCGGGATGCGCAGGGCGTGTGCAGCGGGTATCTGTTCCTCTGCTCCTCCGGCGCACGGCTGACGGCCTTCAAGCAAGAGTTCGGGTCGAACTTCTTCTTCTCGGCCTGCATCATGCTGCTCTGCGCCAGCGTGGTGACCTCCTTCCTGATGCGGCGGCTCACCGACCCGCTCCAGAAGATCACCGATGCGGCCCAGCGGTTCGGCGGGGGCGATTTCTCCGTCCGGGTCGAGGGCGTGGAGGGCGAAGGCGAGGTGGCCGATCTGGCCAACACCTTCAACCGGATGGCTGAGAACATCCAGTCCAACGACAACTCCCGTGGGCAGTTCATGGGCAACATTGCCCACGAGCTGCGCACCCCGATGACCACCATCAAGGGCTTCATCGACGGCATTCTGGACGGGACCATCCCGCCCGATATGCAGAACCACTATTTGCAGCTCGTCTCGGAGGAGACGGGCCGCCTTGCCCGGCTGATCCAGAACATGCTGGATCTGTCCAAGCTGGAGAGCGGCGAGTATCAGGTCAACGCCCGGATGTTCAACATCTGGGAGACCCTGACCGGCGTGGCTCTTTCGGCCGAGCAGCGGATCAACGACGGCATGATCGAGCTGGAGGGCCTGACCATGGACGAGAAAGTCCTCGTCTACGCCGACCCGGATCTGATCCATCAGGTCGCGTACAACCTGCTGGATAACGCCATCAAGTTCACTCCGGCGGGCGGGACCATCAAGTTCAAGGTCGAGAAGCTGGGCCCGGAGGTGGAAGTTTCCATCTGGAACTCCGGGCAGGGCATCAGCCCGGAGGCGCTGCCCCATGTGTTCCAGCGCTTCTATAAGGAAGACAAGTCCCGCGGGCTCCATGCGCGGGGCGCGGGCCTCGGCCTGAATATCTGCAAGGTGCTGGTCAACCTGTCCGGCGGCCAGATCCGGGTCGAGAGCCAGCAGGGCGAGTGGTGCCAGTTCGTCTTCACCCTGCCCACCTGCCCGCCAAACCCCGGCGAGATCAAGCGTCTGCCGGACGAATCGGGCCGCCCGGTGCCGGTGGAAGACCCCGCCAGCATGAAACCGGTGGATTAAAATCTGCGCAGTCAGGCTGCTCTGCATCCGGGAGCGGCTTGGCTGCTTTTTGTATTGCCGGGGCCGTGAAATGGATTTTTGCGTCTTTTCCGTGAAAAACACGGCTGTGGGTTTGATTTTTTGCGTGTTTTCATGTAAAATAAAAATAGCTATGTCTACCCTGAATTCTGTCTGCACAGGAGCGACAGAACCGGGCCAAATAGCAAAATTTTTCGTAAAAATAACGGAGAGTACAAACGAACATGACGATTGTAAGTCCTTCGATCCTTTCGGCTGATTTTACCAAGCTGGGTGCCGACTGCCAGATGGTTCTGGACGCCGGAGCGCAGATGCTGCACTACGACGTGATGGACGGCCACTTTGTGCCGAACATCAGCTTCGGCGTGCCGGTGCTGAAAAGCCTCCACAAGGGGATGCCCGCCGCCTTCTACGATGTCCATCTGATGATCAGTCATCCGCTGGCCTACGCGGAACCCTTCGCCAAGGCCGGTGCCACCTTGCAGAACTTCCACCTCGAATGCGAGGACGACATCCAAGCCACCATCGACGCCATCAAGGCGCAGGGCTGCAAGGTGGGCCTGACCATCAAGCCGGGCACCGCCCCGGAGGCGCTCAGCCCCTACCTCGACCAGCTGGACCTTGTGCTGGTGATGAGCGTGGAGCCGGGCTTTGGCGGGCAGAAGTTCATGCCCTCGGCGCTGGAAAAGCTGCGCTGGCTGCGGGAGGAGCGGGCCAAGCGCAGCGCTCACTTCCTGCTGGAAGTGGACGGCGGTGTGGACGACACCACCGCGCCCCTCTGCGTGGAAGCGGGGGCCGACATCCTCGTGGCGGGCAGCGCCGTCTTCGGCGCAGCCGACCCGGCGGCCGCTGTGCGCCGTCTGGCCGCTCTGTGAGAGGAGCCGCACCATGGATGAAACTTTGATCCGTGCGCAGGAGCGGGAGCTGGCCAAGACCGGCCATTACTACAAGCACCTCTGCTGGATGGTGGTGCCGCTGCTGTGCGTGTCCTGCTTCCTGTACGGGCTGCGGCCGCTGCTGCTCTGCGGCGCGGCCCTGCTGACCGGCAACCTCTGCGACCGTCTGGTCTCGCTGCTCCGCCGCCGCGTCTACCAACCCAAGGACTGCTCCAACGAGAGCTTTGCCCTCCTCATCGCCCTGCTGATGCCGGTGACGGTGGACTGGTACGTCCTCATCGCCGCCGTGCTGGCCGGTGTCCTTATCGGTAAGGAGGTCTTCGGCGGCTACGGCAGCTATCCTTTCAATCCGGCTGCTCTCGGCTACACGGTGGCGGCGGTGTCGTGGCCGGAACAGGTGTTCCGCTACCCGCAGCCCTACACGAACATCCCGCTGTGGGACGCTTCCGGCGTGCCGGTGTCCGACACCGTCTCCCAGACTCTGCGCAGCGGCGGCATCCTGAACATCGGCTCCCTGTCGCTGGGGCTGGGCGAGTACGCCGCCCCCATGGGCACCGGTGCTGCGCTGGTGATCTTGGCGTGCGGGTTCTTCCTCTGGCTGCAGAAGGATACCCGCCTGAGCGCGACCGTCAGTTTCTTGGTGACGAGCGCCCTCATTGCCTTCTTCTTCCCCCGTCAGGTGGGTTTGATGGACGCCTCTTTCGCGGCAGGGCTGCTCTCCCGTTTGCAGTGTGTGCGGGACGAGCTGCTGACCGGCGCGATGCTCTTCAGCGCGGTGTTCCTGCTCAACGAGCCCTACACCTGCGCCCACCACCGCATCGGCCGCATCCTGTACGGCGTGCTGGTGGGTGCCGCGACCATGGGGTTCCGCTATTTCGGCGTCTATGATACGGGCGTCTGCTTTGCGCTGCTTACGGTCAACAGCATTTCCGGCTGGCTGGACCGCACCGAGACCCGCCTCTATCGGCTGCTGAACCGGAAGGAGGATGCGGAATGAGACGTCATATTGCCGAAGCGATCGCGCGCGACCCCGAAAAGTTCGCGCACCATGACCGCATTTTCAAAAACAACCCTGTCGTGATGCAGGGCATGGGTCTGGCTCCGCTGGTGGTCCTTGCCACTTCGGGCAAAAACGCCGCGATGCTGGCGGTGGCCGTGGCCCTGCTGCTGACGCCTTCCCGGATGCTGGCGTGCCTTCTGAGCCGCCTGTGCCCGCTGCGGGACGAGCGCCCGGAGCCGGAGGAGCTGGAAAAGAAGCTGCTGCCCCGTGCCTTTGTGTACAGCGGCAGTGCGGCGGTGGTCTACCTCGCCGCCTACCCCATCCTGAACATGCTGTTCGGCACCGACTTGCTGACGATGGGCGTCTACCTGCCCATGCTGGTGGTGGAGCCGCTGCTGACCTATCGGTTTGGCCGGGTGCAGGAGTCCATGCACAAGGCTGTTTCGAAAGGTCTGCGCATCACGCTGGGCTACGCGCTGCTCCTGCTGATCCTTGGCTGCGTCCGCGAGTGGCTGGCCTTCGGCACCGTGTTCGGCGTGGAGCTGAGCCGCTCCATCCTGCCCATGGCCAGTATGCCGGCGGGCGGCTTCATCGTGCTGGGCGTGGTGTGTGCCGTCTGGCGTGCGCTGGTCCGCAAACAGCGCGAATACCTGAAAAATGAGGCGCGCGGCTATTTGGCCGTGCATCCCCAGAGCCAAGAGAGCGGGAAGGAGGAGGAAGAATGAGCGAAGTGCTGCATCTTGTGGGCGTGTTCTTCAGCTACGCGGTGCTGGCCATCTTTGCCCAGAATGCCATCTTCACCCGCGGCCTCGGCGTTTCCCGCCTTGTCCAACTGGTCGGCGACAAGCGGACCAGCAGCTGGTGGTTCGCGCTGATGCTCTGCATCACGCAGGTACTGGTGGCTCCGCTGGCCTTTTATGCGGGCCGCCTCCTCGCCCCGCTGCCCAACCGCGCCCAGCTTCGCCCGGTGGTGTACCTTGGGTGCATCGCGGTGGTCTGCCTGTTTGAGCTGGTGGTCCTGAAGCTGGCCAAGGGCCCGCGCAGCGGCCAGCTCATCCGCATCCTGCCCATCGCCGCCGTGAACAGCGGCGTGCTGGGCACTGTTCTGGTGGAGCGCACCCAGAGCTTTACGCTGGAGCAGTCCATCGGCTTCGGCATTGGCAGCGGTCTCGGCTATCTGCTGGCCGTCATGCTGGTGACGGAGGCCCAGAATCGTCTGCGCAGCCGGGCCATCCCGGAAGCGTTTCGCGGCTTGCCCATCACGCTGATCTACATCGGTGTGCTGGCGCTGGCCATCTATGGCTTTACCGGCCATTCCGTGATCTTGTAAAGACCCCAAGGGAGGGTGGTTCATTATGGCAAAATATCCAAAACGCCAGAAGGTCAAGCGCTACCGGCGCAGCTTTTACAGCCGCGAGATGCGGGTGAAAAAGGGCATTGGCATCGCGGTGCTGGTCCTCGTGGTGCTGGCCGCTGCATGGGTGGCCGCGCCGCATGTGCTGGACTGGGCGACCCATACGTGGTACACCGTCGTGCGCAACCGGGATCTTTCCGCCTCCTCCCCGGCGGGCGGGAGCGCTTCGTCCGCAGCCGAGAGCACGGCGTCGTCCGTGGCGGAGGAACCGGCAGCTTCTTCGGAGGCCCAGCCGGAGGTGGTGACGCCCGCTGTGGACGGCACCGCCATCGTGGAGGGCGCTTGGGCAGAGGCCGACCTCACGACCCTGACCGATGATGCCGCCATCCGTGCCGCAGCCCAGCAGCTCGCTGCGCAGGGCGCGAAGTACGCGGTCGTCACCCTGAAGGATGCCGCCGGTGCCGTCTATTACGCTTCGCAAGTGCCCGCCGCAGCGGCCAGCCCTGCCGACGTGACGGTGGACCCGGCCAAGGTGGCCTCCATCTTCAAGGACGAGGGCCTGATCCCGGTGGCGAAGCTTGCCGCCTTCCGGGACCCCGCCGGTGCCCGCGTGGATCACGCCATGGCCATCCGGTATAAGAATCAGGAGTACCTCTGGCTGGACAATAAGGCGTCCGCTGGCGGCAATCCGTGGCTGAACCCCTATGCCGCCGAGGCGGTGCAGTACATCGGCGACCTTATCGACGAGCTGCACACGGCGGGCTTTGACCAGATCGTGCTGGAAAATGTCCAGTTCCCCTCCTCTACCAGCAGCAAGCAGGACTACGGCTCCACCAACGGTGTGGGCCGCGCCGACCAGCTGACGGCAGACATCGCTGCGTGGGAACAGCGTTTCGGCGGCAGCGTGACCCTCTGGTACAGCTATACACTGGCCGAGGTGACCGGCACCTCCTCGACGCTGGGCGTCCCGGCGGTGGAGCTGGGCGTGAAGAACCTGTTGGTGCGGGTGCCCTCGGCTTCCACCATGACCGACGAGGAGCGCACCGCCCTTGTCCAGAGCCAGACCGAGGCGGGTGCGGAACATGTGGTCGTGTGGGACCCGACGGCTGGAATTTTTGAATGAACCTGCGAAACCCTTTCATGAGAGGGAGGAATGTGATATGAAAAAAACATCCTGCTTTTCCCCGGCACATATCCTGCTGCCGTCGGAGCAGATCAAACTGGAGCAGTGGGGCTGCGTGGCCTGTGACCAGTTCACCAGCGACCGCTCCTATTGGGAAAAGGCGGAATGGGCAGCGGCAGGTTCACCCAGTGCGCTGAACCTGATCCTGCCGGAAGTGTATCTGGAAGACGAGGATGTCCCCCGGAAGATCGAAACGATCCATGCGACCATGGACGAATACACCCAGTCGGTGCTGACCCGCGCCGTGGACGGCTTCATCTACGTGGAGCGCACCGAGCAGAGCGGCCGGGTGCGGCAGGGCCTCGTGGGCAGGATCGACCTCGAAGCCTACAGCTACGCCGAGGGCGCCAAGGCGGACATCCGCCCCAGCGAGCACACGGTGGAGAGCCGCATCCCGCCCCGGATGGCCGTCCGGCGGGGGGCCAGCCTCGAAACGCCCCACATCATGATGCTGGCCGACGACCCGGACTGCACCCTCATCGAGCCCATCGGTGAGAAAAAGGCGCAGCTGCGCAAAGTCTACGAGGGCGAACTGATGCTGGGCGGCGGCCACATTGCGGGCTGGGCCGTGGAGGACCCGGCGCTGCTGGCCCAGATCGACGCCGCCCTGCAGCAACTGGGCAGTCAGGAAGCCTTTGACGCCAAATACCCGGAGGCCAAGGGGGCCGCGCCGCTGACGCTGGCCGTCGGCGACGGCAATCACTCGCTGGCTTCCGCCAAGGCCTGCTGGGAGGAGCTGAAGCCCACCCTGACCCCGGAGCAGCGGGAACACCACCCGGCCCGGTGGTGCCTTGCCGAGGTGTGCAACATCCACTCCCCGGCCATTGAGATCGAGCCCATCCACCGCGTGCTGTTCAATGTGGACTGCGGCGCGGTGCTGTTGGCCCTCATCGCGTGGAGCGATTCCAACAACGCGGGCATCTGCTTCGGCGATGCCAAGCAGCAGTCCTTTACGCTGGCGGGCCCCCACATTGCCAATGTGCTCAGCTTCGAGCGCCCCATTGCGCCCCTGACCGTCGGCACCATCGACACCTTCATCGAATACTTTATGGCCCGCCACATCGAGGCCCGCGTAGATTACGTCCACGACGAGCCCGCCGTCCGTGCCCTGTGCAAACAGCAGGGCGGCGTGGCCTTCCTGCTGCCGCCCTTTGAAAAGAGCGACCTGTTCAAAGGCATCGTGATGGGCGGCGTGCTGCCCCGCAAGACCTTCAGCATGGGCCATGCGGAGGAAAAGCGGTACTACATCGAGTGCCGTAAGATCAAAGAATAAACGTTACGAAATGCCAGCTCCCCCAGCAGGGGGAGCTTCTGGCAAAGAGGGAAACATTTTATTGATACAGGAGAACCATGACTTTTAACGAACTGAATCTGTCCGCCCCGCTGCTGCGTGCCGTTGCGGAGGCGGGTTACGAATCCCCCTCGCCCATTCAGGCATCGGCCATCCCGCCGGTGCTGGCCGGGAGGGACTTGATGGGTTGCGCCCAAACGGGCACCGGCAAGACCGCAGCCTTTGCGCTGCCCATGCTCGACCGCCTGACCGCGAACCCTGCAAAGAAGAAAGGGGCCGTCCGCGCCCTGATCCTCACCCCCACCCGTGAGCTGGCTCTGCAGATCGGCGAGAGCTTTGAAATGTACGGCAAGTACCTCTCCCTGCGCAGCACCGTCATCTTCGGCGGTGTGGGTCAGGCCCCGCAGGTGGCAGCCATCAAAAAGGGCGTCGATATCCTCATCGCCTGCCCCGGCCGCCTGAACGACCTTGTGGGGCAGGGGCTCATCGACCTCGGCAGCATCGAGATCTTCGTGCTGGACGAGGCCGACCGGATGCTGGACATGGGCTTTGTGCATGACGTGAAGAAGGTCATCGCAAAGCTGCCCAAAGTGCGCCAGAACCTGATGTTCAGCGCCACCATGCCCAAGGAGATCGAGCAGCTGGCGGCGGGCATCCTGCACGACCCCGCCTTCGTCAAGGTGGACCCCGTGTCCAGCACGGTGGACCGCATCCACCAGAGCCTGTACTTCGTCGAGAAGGGCAACAAGAAATTCCTGCTGCCGTGGCTCATCCAGAACCTGAATCCGCCGGTGCAGAACGCGCTGGTCTTCAGCCGCACCAAGCACGGCGCGGATAAGATCGCAAAAGATCTGAACAAGCAGGGCATCTCTGCCGCCGCCATCCACGGCAACAAGAGCCAGTCCGCCCGTGTGGCCGCGCTGGAAGGCTTCAAGGCCGGGCAGACCAAGGTGCTGGTCGCCACCGACATCGCCGCCCGCGGCATCGACATCAGCGAGCTGTCCCATGTCTTCAACTACGACCTGCCCGAAGTGCCGGAAACTTACGTCCACCGCATCGGCCGCACGGCCCGCGCGGGCGCAGACGGCACCGCCGTCAGCTTCTGCGCCCCGGAGGAGCAGGAGTATCTGGCCGGCATCGAAAAGCTGAATCGCCAGAAGATCCCGGTGGTGTCCGGCCACCCGTGGGACGGCGTGCCCGCCCCCGCCAAGAAGGAGCCGCCGGTGCGGGGCAAAAAGCCCAAGGCGGAAGCCGAAGCCCCGGCTGCCAAGCCGGAACAGCCCGCCAAGGCCGTGAAACCGGCCAGACCCAAAAAAGAAAAACCGGCCGCAGAAAAGCAGCCGTTGAAATCTCAACCGAAAGAGGAACCATCCATGGACGAAAATCAGAAGCGAACTTCCGGCGGGCGCAATGAAAACCGCCGTTCCAATAATAACCGCCCCCGCCGCGAAGACAGTGCCGCCGCCCCCAACCGGGGCAGCAATGCGCAGCCCAAGTTTGACCCCCACTTTGTGAGCGCCCCGGAGGCAACGCCGCTCCGCCCTGTGAAGAAGGCCGCCCCGGCTCAGCCCGCCGCCAAGGCCGCTCCGGCAGCGAACAACGCCAAGAGCGAACAGGGCAGCGGCCAGAACCGCCGCAATGCCCAGCCGAACGGCCAGAACGGCCAGAGCCGCCCGGCCCGCGGCAGCCGCAATGAGCGCACGGAGCGTAACGGCGACCGCGCTGCCCGCCCGGCCCAGAACAGTGCCCAGAGCGGCAAACTCCGCAGTGAGCGCAGCAGCCAGCCCGCCCGTGCGCCCCGCGCCCCCAAGCAGGAGACCTCCCGCGGGCGCGGCCGTGCCGCTGCCCCCAGCCGGGACGAAGATCCGGGCCTTGTGCTCATCAGCCGCCGCCCGCCGCAGCAGAAGTTCACCAACTTCGAGGAGTATATGAACGCCCACGGCGGTGCAACGGCCCCCATCGAGGATCACAGCGATGAAATGTGAGCCGTGGCAGTGCCCGCTGTGCGGCGGGCCGCTGACCGGTGAGCGGGACCTGAAGTGCCCCTCCGGCCACTGCTTTGACCGCGCCAAGGAGGGCTACTGGCATCTGCTGCCGGTGCAGAGTATGCGCACCAAGGCCCCCGGCGACAGCAAGGAGATGGTGGCGGCCCGCCG
>OJRT01000939.1_pt1 | contig 12708 bp, 10 predicted proteins | sample 1599281 | NCBI WGS metagenome assembly OJRT01 (sample SAMN03922458, study PRJEB24848) | human gut metagenome | isolation source: stool sample | host: Homo sapiens | place: Germany | collected 2009-11 | reverse complement strand
ATTTTGAATATGAAAAGGAATAATTTATGAATTATATAGGCACACAGAATTTTGAAACAAAACGATGTTTTTTACGAAGAATCAAACTATCCGATTATACTATGATGTATGAAAATTGGGCTAAGTATGATGAAGTTAGCAGATACTATCCATTTAATCCTGTTGATGACATAGAAATATATAGGGACAAGGTAAAGCATTGGATATCTAATTATGAGTCGGGTTCATATTTTCATTGGGTAATTGAGTGGAAAGAAACGGGAGAATTGATAGGAACAATTAATTTGGGAAATGTGGAAGAAGCATGTCATATGTGTGATACATGCTATATGTTGTCTCCCGGATTTTGGAATAAAGGCATTATGACAGAAGTATTGGAGGCTGTATTAGATTATGCCTTTGATAGAGTTGGATTTAACAGAGTTCAGGCAGAAGTATTCTATGGAAATGATGCTTCTTCTGCGGTATTAAAGAAATGCGGCATGGTGTTAGAAGGCGTGGCCAGACAAAAATACTATAAAAATGGTGAGTATATTGATACCGCTTTATGGGCAATTATTGCAGGTGATAGGTTATATTGAGACAAGAACTGATATTAAGTATGATAAAAAGGAAGATGTGGTAAATATGTGTAAGGCATGGGATGATCATAAAAAGCCTGGCATACAGGAAGGAATACAACAAGGTATGCAATATTGATAGCTTGGAATGATTTTTACACAAAAAAATACAAAAAAATACAATTTATCAGGTTGACCGGATAATACTTTTGTCATATAATCTAATCAAAAAAATAGTAATAATTACTAATTTAAGTAGAGATTATTAGCAGGAGGTACCTATCATGGACAAGAAGATTACAGACAGCATTATTTACATTGGTGTGGACGACAAGGACATTGATTTATTTGAGAGCCAGTATGTTGTTCCAAACGGTGTTTCATACAACTCATATGTGATTATGGATGACAAAATTGCAATCATGGATACAGCAGATGCAAGAGTTACGGATAAGTGGTTTGCCAATTTGAGAGAGGCGCTCGGCGACAGAAAGCCGGATTATCTCGTTGTTTCCCATTTGGAGCCGGATCATGCTTCCAATATCCAGAAGGTTGCAGAGGCATATCCTGATATGCAGATTGTAGGTAATGCAAAGACCTTTAACATGATGGGACAGTTTTTCGATATAGACTTAACGGACAGAAAGGTTGTAGTGGCAGAGGGAGATAAGCTTTCTCTTGGAAAGCATGAGCTTACATTCGTCATGGCTCCTATGGTTCACTGGCCGGAGGTTATGATGGAGTACGAGTCAACAGACAAGGTGCTTTTCTCAGCAGACGGCTTTGGTAAGTTTGGTGCGCTCGATACTGATGAGGACTGGACATGTGAGGCAAGACGCTATTACTTCAATATTGTTGGAAAGTATGGTGCTCAGGTGCAGGCAGTTCTTAAAAAGGCAGCAGGGCTTGACATTGAAAAGATTTGTCCTCTTCACGGACCGATTCTCACAGAGAACCTTGGCTTCTACATAGATAAATACAATACATGGAGCAGCTATCAGCCTGAGGATGAAGGAATCCTTGTGGCATGTGCTTCTATTCACGGCAATACAAAGAAGGTAGCAGAGCTTTTAGCAGAAAAGCTTAAGGCTACAGGCGTAAAGGTTGCATTTACAGACCTTTGCAGGGATGATATGGCAGAGGCTGTTGAGGATGCGTTCAGATACGACAGGCTTGTGCTCTGCGCATGCACATATGATGGAGGCATTTTCCCACCAATGGAGGATTTCTTACACCATCTCAAGGCAAAGGCTTATCAGAATCGTAAGATTGCCTTCGTGGAAAACGGTTCATGGGCACCTACAGCAGCACGCCAGATGAAGGCTATTGTTGAGGGCTTCAAGAATATTGAGTGTGTTGAGCCGGTTGTTACAATTAAATCTACTCTCAATGAGGCATCTGAAAAGCAGATGGATGAGCTTGTTACAGCACTTACCAGATAGAATAATTCAGGTGGCATGGATTAGATGATATATACTAGATGATATAGATCAGACATAGTTTAATACGGCATAGTATATATGGATCAATGAAGACCCGGACGTTTGTCCGGGTTTTTATGTTAAAAGTAACTATTCAGAATCACCCTCATGCACATTCGTAAAACCTCACGATACTCGTGCTTTGTTTACAAAAGTATATATAAATGTGGTATCATACAATCAAAGAAAAAAGCCATAATAGTACAATGTCAAATGAGGTAAACTATATGCAGCAGCGAATTACCATAAATCTTAACACAGATAGCAAAACAACAGACAAAACCACTATTCTTGAATACTGCCGCAGTCACGGCATTGCAGGGATAGAAACACCGTGCGGTGGAAAAGGCACCTGCGGTAAATGCAAAGTGACGGTGACAAAACCATACTATAAGGACGTGCTGGCCTGTCAGACGAAGATTTGTGACGGTATGGAAATTATTGTTGGTAGAAAAGAAAGCACCGGAACCAAAGAAGACAGCATGGTTGTTCTGACAAATGGAGGAAATGTATCGGAAAAATTTAATGAGCATGTAAATAGGAATGTTGTCTTGAAGGAAGAGACCGCAAATGAATCTGAAAAAGTCGAATCAAATGAAGACACTCTGGCAGCCTGTGATATCGGAACCACAACAGTAGTATGCTACTTGATTGATAAAGAGACAGGGCAGATTATCTCAACCAGAAGCGGTGCCAATCCACAGAGGAACTTTGGCGCTGATGTACTTTCCAGAATTGATGCGGCAGCGAGGGCGGATGATAACGATAAAGCGAATGGCGGCCTGCAGATGATGCAGACACAGATAGTGTCCCTGCTTAACGGCTGGATATCAGAAATGCTCACGGAATGTGGCAGAACTAAAGTCAGCCGGTTTTCAGTTGCCGGAAACACAGTTATGTGCCATCTGCTTATGGGAATTTCACCGGAAAAGCTTGGCAAGGCACCGTTTATGCCGGATGAATATTTTGGCAGGGAATTTAATCCTTTGGATATAGGACTTGAAAATTGTCAAACCATGATTATATTTCCGGCTGTATCAGGCTTTGTAGGCGGAGATATTACAGCGGGTATGATGGAGACAGTGAACTGCAACGAGCTGACGCTATATCTGGATATCGGAACAAACGGTGAGATGGCGCTTGGAAAAGGCGACAGATATGTGTGCTGTGCCACGGCGGCAGGACCGGCTTTTGAGGGTGCGCAGATTGAGCTGGGTATGCCGGCGTCTAAGGGAGCCGTGGATAAGGTATGGCTGGAAGGGCGCAGAATTAAGTATTCGGTTATCGGAAATGACAGACCTGTTGGACTGTGTGGTTCGGGGCTTATCGATGCGCTTGCCGTTCTTCTGAAAGCCGGAATCATAGATGAAAACGGCACGATTTTAAGCGGACAGGAGCTTCCTATACTGTTTAGGTCGTATGTGTTTGAGGTGGAAGCGGAGGAGACTGCACAGAGCACAGAGTCCTCTCTCGCCGTTCATATTGCACCTGGAGTCTACATTACGCAGGAGGATATCAGGAAGCTGCAGCTTGCGAAGGGCGCGATAGCCGCCGGAATAGAAGTATTGTTTAAGGAATATGGCTGTACGCCTTGTAATATTGATGTTCTCACATTTGCAGGAGGCTTTGGAAACTACATTGACAAAGCAAGTGCGGCTGCAATAGGATTGTTTCCACAGGAGCTTTTGGACAAGGCAAAAGAAGTGGGAAATGCGGCAGGAAACGGAGCTGTTTCGGCAGCTTTATCGCAGGAAGCCTGGGAAAGAGCACTGGAGATAAGCGGGAACATGCGTTACATCGAGCTGGCATCGTATCCGCATTTCAATGAAATGTATGTGGAGCATATGAATTTTTAAATAATTGAAAAATATATATTTTTACTTTATTGTTGAACAAAATTGTCATATAATGACTTCGGGTGAGATTATATTTTTAAAAGAAAAGCTGATAGGGTGATCAGCATCAGGAGGAATATTAATGCGTAAAACAAAAATTATCTGTACTATTGGACCGGCCAGTGAACATGAGGATGTCCTCACCAGGATGATAAAGGCAGGTATGGATGTTGCCAGATTGAATTTTTCTCATGGCTCACATGAGGAGCATCAGGGCAAAATAGATTTAATCAAGAAGGTAAGACAGAAGCTTCATATGCCAATCGCAATCATGCTTGACACAAAGGGACCTGAGTATCGTATCAAGACCTTTGAGAATGGCAAAATAGAGCTCAAGGATGGAGATACCTTCACACTTACCACTGACGATATTGTAGGAAATCAGGAGAGAGTATCAGTAAACTATGAGAATCTGATCAAGGATTTAAAGGTTGGTGACCGTGTGCTTGTTGCGAACGGAATCATCATTCTGCAGGTCAGAGAGCTTAAAGGAAACGATGCAATCTGTGATGTTATCGCAGGAGGTACACTTTCAGACAGAAAGAGCATGAACTTCCCGAATAAGGTCATGAAGCATGCATTTTTAAGCAAGCAGGACAAGGATGATCTGCTTTTTGGTATAAAAAACGAGGTGGATTATGTTGCTGCATCATTTGTTTCTACAAAGCAGGATGTAGCTGATCTGAGAAGCTTTTTGGATGAAAACGGTGGAGAGGACATCGAAATCATCGCAAAGATTGAGAACCGTTCAGGTGTAGATCATGTGGAGGAAATCTGTGAGATAGCAAACGGAATCATGATAGCCAGAGGAGATCTCGGTGTTGAGATTCCGGGAGTTGAGGTACCGGCAATACAGAAGTATCTTATCAACAAGTGCCGTATGCTTGGTACACGCGTAATCACAGCAACAGAGATGCTTGAGTCCATGATTCACAATCCGCGTCCTACAAGAGCTGAGCTTTCGGATGTAGCCAATGCGGTATACGACGGCTCATCAGCTATCATGCTTTCGGGAGAGTCTGCAGCAGGTAAATATCCTGTAGAGGCTGTAAAAAATATGGCAGAGACAGCAGAGTATACAGAAAAGCAGATAAACTACGGCAAGAGATTTGCCAATGCTGAGTTCCAGACAAAAAGCATAGTCGATGCCATTTCACATGCTACATGTGCCATGGCAATAGATGTGGATGCGAAATGTATCGTAGTCAGCTCGCTGACAGGACGTACAGTGCGCATGGTCAGCCGTTTCCGCTGCCCTGTTGATATAATAGGCATGACAACCTCTGAAAAGGCATGGCGCAAGCTGAACCTGAGCTGGGGTGTAAAGCCGGTTCTGTGCGAGGAATACAACTCAATGGAGGTTATGTTCTACAATGCGATGAACGAGGCAAAGAGTGTCATGAAGCTCAAAAAGGGTGATCATATAGTGCTCACAGGAGGTCTCATCAACGGTAAGACAGGCAACACCAATGTGATTAAGGTTGAGACAGTTTAGTACATTTGTACTATTGATTAAATCATATATATGTCATATAATTCTTAACGGTTAATAAAAACAATAAATTTAAAATAAACAATTTCGAGATGAAGTTTGCAGGAAAACGGCAGCGATTTTACCTTATCAAAGCCTACCGAAGGAGTAAAACTCTCAGGTGCCGCAGCAGGCGGTGCAACTGTAAATGGATCGACTCTCTGGAGACACCCGCTTGGCGGGGGCCGAAGGTGCAACGTACGAATAGGAAGCAGTAGTAGTGCAGTGACTATGAATATATCATGGCACAGGCTGCTTCTCGTACGAATCTCTCAGGCAACAGGACGGAGAAGATATTGGACAGATATTCTTAAGATAATCTTCTTAATCCCATGTATCAGACTGTATATGCAGCGTATATGGGGTTTTTTATTTCAATTCACGTAAGTGCTGCTAAGCCTGCTTTTTCAATTGTTTCCGGATGAAATTATTTATATGATTAAAGGGTCAAAAGGTATCATCGATGCATGCTTGCATGCAATTCGATGTATACCTTAGTGACCCGCACTACACCGAGAAAGTAGCAATTTGCTGCGGGGATGCAACAAATTAGCGGATTTCGAGGTGGAGTCAGATTACGGGAATGCGTAGCATGTAGTAATCTGATTAATCATAAATGAGGGGCAAAATACCTTTTGACCCTCATATCATTTATATCAATAGTATTTGCTCAAAACACAAAGATCTTGTGTTTAGATAAAAAAGAGAGGCAGGAGTATTTCAATGTGGAACACAATCAACAATTTTCTTAAAGCAGTGGACAATTTCGTCTGGGGAGTGCCGCTCATGGTGCTCATCATGGCAGGAGGTATAATGCTCACAGTTCGTCTGGGGCTTCTTCAGATGAGAAAGCTTCCTCTGGCACTAAAGTGGATGGTCAAAAATGAAGAGGGCGGCGATGGCGAGATTACGAGCTTTGGCGCACTCTGTACCGCGCTTAGCGCAACAATCGGAACCGGCAACATAGTCGGTGTAGCAACTGCAGTCGGTGCAGGAGGACCGGGAGCACTTTTTTGGATGGTGCTTGCAGCCTTCTTTGGCATGGCAACAAAGTATTCAGAGGGACTTTTGGCTGTAAAATATCGTGTCATCGGCAAGGACGGACATAGTCTCGGCGGACCATTCTACTACATAGAGCAGGGAATGGGTGCAAAATGGAAATGGCTTGCAAAGATATTTGCATTTTTCGGCGTATGCGTTGGACTTTTCGGAATAGGAACATTCAGCCAGGTAAACGGAATATCAAGTGCTGTAAACAACTTTTTTGACCCTAAAAACCAGCATACAGTAAAGGTTTTACCGTTCCTTGGTGAGTATTCATGGTCAGTTGTCATTGCTTCGCTTGTACTGGCATTCTGCGTGGCAGCAGTGCTTATTGGCGGAGTAAAGCGTATTGCAAGTGTCAGCCAGATAATAGTTCCTTTTATGGCTGTTATATATATTGTATTTGTGCTCGTGCTTGTGGTATGCAATATCACAGCGGTTCCGGCAGCGTTTGCTACAATAGTAAAGGCAGCGTTTTCACCGAAGGCCATAACAGGTGGTGCCGTGGGAAGCTTTCTTGTTGCAATGCAAAAGGGTGTTGCCAGAGGAATCTTTTCAAACGAGGCAGGACTTGGTAGTGCCCCGATTGCAGCGGCAGCAGCCCAGACAAAGGAGCCTGTACGTCAGGGACTTGTCAGCATGACAGGAACCTTCATTGATACAATAGTTATATGTACACTTACAGGACTTTCCATCGTGCTCACAGGCGCATGGCAGGTTGACGGACTCGAGGGCGTGCAGGTTACTACATACGCATTCCAGAATGGTCTTCCTTTACCGAAAGAGCTATCAGCATTTGTACTTATGCTGTGTCTTGTATTTTTTGCCTTTACAACTATACTCGGTTGGGATTATTATAGTGAGCGGTGCTTAGAGTATTTGAGTGGCGGAAGGATGAAATATGTAAAGGTTTATCGCTGGATATATATCCTTGCAGTTTTCATCGGACCTTATATGACTGTAAGTGCGGTGTGGACTATCGCTGATATCTTCAACGGTCTCATGGCTCTGCCAAATATGATAGCGCTGTTTGCTCTTAGTGGTGTTGTTGTTAAGGAGACAAAGCATTTCTTCGAGCGACATAGAAATGGAGAAATCGAGGATTAATTATGTTTTATATTTTGCGACATGGAAGAACAGATTGGAATGAGGAGCACAGACTGCAGGGGGAGGTGGATATCCCACTCAACGAAACCGGCAGGCAGATGGCTTACGATGCCGCAGAAAAATATAAGGATATAGACTTTGACATATGCTACTGCTCCCCGCTTAAGAGAGCACAGGAGACGGCAAGGATTTTTCTTGCAGACAGAAAACCTGCAGTAGAGATTATCACTGACAACAGGCTTCACGAGATGTGCTTCGGTGATTATGAGGGCGTGAAGAACATCAGGCAAAAGCCCGAATGCCCTGTCTACCTGCTCTTTGAGGAGCCGGAAAAATATGTGGCAAAGGACGGCGCAGAGAGCTTTGAGGAGCTATATCACAGAACAGGTGAGTTTATAGAGCAGGTGCTGAGACCGCAGCTTGAGGCAGGCAAAAATGTGCTTGTCGTGGGACACGGTGCAATGAACTGCAGCATAGTCAATCAGTTTCGCGGCACACCTATAAAGGATTTCTGGAAGGATATGCAGGGAAACTGCGAGCTGCTTAGGGTTGAATAAATTTAGATTATTCTGAATAGCTATATCGTTTGTAATAGATAGGGCATACCGGTTGTGGTGTGCCCTGTTGTTGTCAGAAACTAATTTCAATAGCATCTATTTATAAGTAAATGGATATTATATTATAAGTAATACTAAATTGACCACATAGCCTTATGCTCGTAAAATAATTTTGTAAATTTTTTATTAAATTAAGAGTATAATTATTTGGAGGAACCAATGAAAAAGACAACGAACTCTTCACCTTACCAGTTTGAGGGCAGAATACCTCTGTCTCAGGCTATTCCGCTTGGACTGCAGCATGTTATGGCTATGTTCATCGGAAACCTTACACCTCTTATCATTGTTATGGGAGCATGCGGGCTCACAGCGGATGCTGGCTTTGCGGAGCTTAGAACTGCTCTCTTACAGAATGCAATGATTATCGCAGGTATTGTAACATTAGTACAGATGTTTTCCATCGGACCTGTCGGCGGAAAGGTACCTATCGTTATGGGAACCTCTTCGGGCTTTCTTGGAGTATTAAATAATACAGTTGCAGCGTGTGGCGGCGGAGTTATAGCATATGGTGCTATTATGGGAGCCTGCCTTGTAGGAGGTATCTTCGAGGGCATACTCGGAGCCTTCTTAAAGCCTTTGCGCAAGTTTTTCCCGGCAATCGTTACAGGCTCAGTTGTTATAGCAATCGGACTTTCACTCCTTGGAGTGGGAATCAACTACTTCTGTGGTGGAACAGGCAAAAATGATTACGGCTCACTGCCAAACCTTTTTATTGGAATGGTTGTACTTATAGTAATCGTGCTTCTTAAGCATTTTGCACCATCGCGCAGTATTTTTTCATCATCTGCCATCCTTTTTGGTATCCTGGCAGGATATGTTGTAGCAATCATTATGACACTTACCATGTCACACACAGGTGTGACCGCTGACGGTGTTAAATACACATACTCATGGGTTGTAAACTTTGATGAGGTTAAAAATGCGGCATGGATAGCAGTTCCAAGCTTTATAGGCTTTGGAAAGCTGTCAGATGTGGGAATTTCCTTCCATGCCAATGCAATCATCCCAATCGGCATCATGTTTATCGTTACTGCAATCGAGACAGTTGGCGATATCTCAGCCTGTGTGGAGGGTGGAATGGACAGAGAGGCTACAGATTCAGAGCTTTCAGGCGGTGTTATCTGTGATGGTCTTGGTTCATCATTTGCAGCGCTTTTCGGAGTACTGCCAAATACCTCATTCTCACAGAATGTAGGTCTTGTTTCAATGACAAAGGTTGTCAATAGATTTGCTATTTCAATGGGAGCTATATTCCTCGTTATTTGCGGCTTCTGCCCAAAGATTGGAGCTCTCATGTCAATCATGCCTCAGTCAGTGCTCGGCGGAGCTGCTGTTATGATGTTTGCCTCTATCCTGATTTCGGGAATTGAGCTCATCACAAAGGAGCCAATCGGCAGCCGTGAGATTACAATTATCTCAGTAGCAATCGGTTTAGGCTACGGACTTGGCGCTACAACCGGTGCTACATCACATCTGCCATACTATGTACAGCTTATATTTGGCGGTTCAGGTATCGTGCCTTGCTCACTTTGCGCTATTCTTCTCAATATTATTTTGCCGAAGAAGTCAAAGAACGCGCCATATATGTGGGATATGGACGAGAAGGACGATGTGAAGCGTGTGGATGACTAACGCTTAGGATTTTGAAGCCGTCCGGTGCATTAAGTACACCGGCGGCTTTATTGTTTGTGGGAAAGTATGGAAATATATGGAAAAAGTGATTTCAATAGTGGGCGCAGGTGGCAAGACCACACTCGTTCATAAGCTTGCAAGGGAATATCACAGGAGTGGAAAAGGTGTGCTTGTCACAACAACAACGCACATGTATGTCGAAGCTGACACTGACCTATCCTGCGATTTTTTTGCGTTAAGGGATAAAATAATAAAAGATGGATATTGTATGGCGGGGCAGAAAATATCTGAACAGAAAATATCAGAACAGTCAAAGCCAAAGATGTGCGGACTGCCGTATGATTTGCTCGATAAACTGATTAAAGACATGCCACAGGCGTTAGATTATGTTATAATCGAAGCAGATGGGGCAAAGCACCATTCCCTCAAATATCCGGCAGCGGATGAGCCGGTCATATATCCGGGTACCACAGATGTTATCATAGTGCTTGGCACATGGGAAAAGGGCAGGTCATGTAAGGACGTTGTATTTCGATATGAGCTTATGCAAGAGGAGCTTGGAACGGCAGAGGATGCAGTGGTTGATGATTCGGTTATAGATACGCTGCGGCAGGTCTATGTCAGAAAGCTGCGCGATAGCGGGTTTAAAGGACGAGTATCGTGCGTTTTTGCGAATGAGCGTGGAGGGCTGAATAGTTGCAAATATGGAAATAATAAGGTAACAGGGTAATTAATTAGATGAGTATGAATCAGAGCAATAATCAGATAATAAAGAAAAATTTGTTAATCATATGCCGCGGTGCAGGAGACCTTGCGACCGGCATCATCCACAGACTGCACCGGGCAGGGCATAGGGTGATAGCGCTTGAGACAGACTATCCGGCTGCCATACGGCGCCAGGTGTCCTTTTGCGAGGCAGTGTATGATGGGAGCGCAGCTGTAGAGGGGGTGACAGCCAGACTTGTTCCTGCCTTGACTGATGCAGAGACTGATACAGAGACATATTCAGGGATAAATGACACACCGGCAGCTCATATTGCATCAGAAAAGTGGGATAGTTCAGCAATCGAAGCTGTGCTTGAAGCCGGAGAGGTCCCGCTTCTTATAGACCCAAAGGGTGAGTCAATTGCACTTTTAAAGCCGGATGTTGTGGTAGATGCCATAATAGCAAAGAAAAATCTGGGTACCACAATCAATATGGCCCCGCTTGTGATAGGAGTAGGCCCGGGCTTTACGGCAGGGCAAGACGTGCATCTGGTGATTGAGTCCATGCGTGGGCACAATCTGGCGCGCATCATTACCGATGGCATGGCACAGCCCAACACAGGTGTTCCGGGAAATATCGCCGGCTTCACAAGTGAGCGTGTGATTCACGCTCCGGCGGCAGGATATATTCATGATGTCAGAAAAATCGGAGACATCGTGCAAAAAGGCAATGAGATAGCACGGATATATCCGGATAAAGAAAGCTATGACAATGCATTGTCTGAATATGTCCCTGTGAATGCTACAATTACAGGCATCATACGAGGCCTTATCCGTGAGGGATATTATTTCAGGAAAGGCTTCAAGATAGCGGATATCGACCCGCGCGAGAGTGAGCTAACAAACTGCTTTACAATCTCTGACAAGGCAAGGAGTATAGCAGGCAGTGTGCTTGAGTCGGTATCGGCATTTGAGCACGGCGTAAAGATTTATTAAATAATAAATGAGGGTAACTATTAAGGTGTTTTCAGTGGCTTTGAATAGTTACAGTGAGGATAAATAGATTGACGCAGGAAAACGAATTAGATATCAATAATCAGGAACAAAATAAAGGAAAGCTCACACATTTTAATGAGGCAGGGGAAGCTCACATGGTGGATGTGCATGCAAAGGATGACACATACCGCGTGGCGAAGGCCTGTGGCACGATAAAGGTAAATGGCGCCGTATACAGGGCGGTATCTACGGGCACAGCTAAAAAGGGTGATGTGCTGGCAGTGGCAAGAATTGCGGGAATCATGGGCGCAAAGAACAATTCCATGCTCATTCCGCTCTGTCATGCTATTGCCATGACAAAGTGCGATGTTGAGTTTGAGCTGGATGAAAAAAACAGCAGTATCACGGCAATCTGCACGACAGCCTGTGTGGGCAAAACCGGTGTAGAGATGGAGGCCATGACAGGGGTCAGTGTGGCGCTTCTTACCATATATGATATGTGTAAGGCACTGGACCGTGGCATGGAGATCGGGCAGATACATCTGCTGGAAAAATCCGGTGGCAAGAGCGGACACTACGTTACTGTTCACAACTAACAATGTGACCGGCAACGATTACAGTCCATTTAAAATGCTGAAAAGTTAAAAATACACGATTAATCAAGGATAACAGGGAGATGTAATGTATACTGTAGGGATTATAACGATAAGCGATAAAGGCGCAGCGGGCCAAAGAGAGGATAAAAGCGGTCCTAAAATAAAGGAACTGCTTCCCAAAGATAAGTATGATGTTGTTTCATATAAAATCATACCGGACGAGAGGGAACAGATTGCAGACGAGCTGGTCAGGCTGTGTGATGATGTGAAATGCAATCTGGTGCTTACAACCGGAGGTACCGGTTTTTCACCGAGAGATATCACACCGGAAGCTACAATGGATATTGCAGAGCGTAATGCACCGGGTATCGCTGAGGCACTGAGAGCGTACAGCATGAGTCTTACACCTCGAGCCATGCTTGGCAGAGGAGCTTCAGTTATCAGGAAAAACACACTGATAGTCAATCTGCCCGGCAGTGTGAAGGCAGTGTCGGAGAGCATGGATTTTCTGATGGGAAATATAGAGCATGGGCTTGATATTTTA
>OJRT01000907.1_pt1 | contig 12985 bp, 10 predicted proteins | sample 1599281 | NCBI WGS metagenome assembly OJRT01 (sample SAMN03922458, study PRJEB24848) | human gut metagenome | isolation source: stool sample | host: Homo sapiens | place: Germany | collected 2009-11 | reverse complement strand
ATATATAATTAAATGGAATACCAAACTACATCGTTTTTGAAATAACCGCAGAAAAATTTTAGTAATTCTTTTCTGTGCTTGTGTATTTTAAATAAAATAAGGTCAAAATCGGTTTGTTTTGGCATTACTCAAAGAGTAGGAGGAGTATATATGATTCTCGAAAACAAAAAAAACCTTGAAATGTCCCCTATTGAATCATTCCACAACGGTGAGAATTATACAGCCTATAATTTTTTTGGCGTACATAAGGTTAAGACTGACAAGGGAATATCTTTTGTGTTTCGTACTTGGGCACCAAACGCAAAGACTGTTTCAGTCGTAGGTACTTTTAATGACTGGGATAGAGAAAAAAATCCTATGCAACGAATCAGCGATGGCGGAGTCTGGGAATGCTATATTGATGAGGGTATAGAAAACTTTACTATATATAAGTATAGCATAGAAACCTTTGATGATGTTTGTATTCTAAAATCTGACCCATATGCCTATCACTATGAAACACGCCCTAATAATGCGTCTGTATATTTTGATATTGATGGCTTTAAGTGGACTGATGACAAGTGGTATCAGCATAAGAAAAATGTATCGCACTATTCAAGTCCTGTGAATATTTATGAGCTTCATATTGGTTCTTGGAGAAAGTATGCAGATGGAAATACTTTCTCTTATACAAAGCTTGCGGACGAGCTTATTCCTTATGTTAAGGATATGGGATACACACATATTGAGCTTATGCCTTTGACAGAATATCCCTTTGATGCCTCTTGGGGTTATCAGGTTACAGGATATTTTGCTCCGACTGCACGATATGGTACACCTTTTGATTTTATGACATTTATAGATAGATGCCATGAAGCAGGACTTTATGTTATTATGGACTGGGTTCCTGCACATTTTCCGAGAGATGCTTATGGCCTTGCAAAATTTGATGGTACTCCTTGCTATGAATATGCCGACCCAAGAAAGGGTGAACACAAGGATTGGGGAACTCTTGTGTTCGACTATGGCAAAAATGAGGTTGTAAGCTTCCTTATTTCAAGTGCTATTTTCTGGATGGACCGCTATCACATTGACGGAATTAGAGTTGACGCTGTTGCTTCTATGCTCTATCTTGATTACTCAAGGCGTGATGGCGAATGGGTTCCAAATAAATTTGGTGGTAAGGAAAATCTTGAGGCAGTTGCTTTCCTCAGAAGGCTTAACGAGGTGTCTTTCCAATACTTCCCTGAGGTTATGATGATTGCAGAGGAATCAACCTCTTGGCCAATGGTTTCTCGTCCTACATATTCGGGCGGTTTGGGCTTTAACTATAAGTGGAATATGGGTTGGATGAACGATATGCTACATTATATCTCACTTGACCCGCTTTATAGACCATTTAATCACGATAATCTTACATTCTCATTCTACTATGCTTTCTCTGAAAACTTCATTCTTCCGATTTCTCACGATGAAGTTGTTCATGGAAAGGCTTCTCTTATCAATAAAATGCCAGGCAGCTACGAACAGAAGTTTGCAGGAGTTCGTACCTTTATAGCATATATGATGGCTCACCCAGGCAAGAAGCTGGTCTTTATGGGTACTGAATTTGGTCAGTTTAAGGAATGGGATTACGCAACAGAGCTTGATTGGATGTTGACAAGCTATCCTGCACACAATCAGCTCAAGAAATACTTTAAGGCTATTAACCATTTCTATCTTGAGAATAGTCCTCTCTGGGAGATTGATTTCTCTTGGGAAGGCTTTAATTGGATTTCTAACGATGACTATACACAAAGCTGCATAAGCTTCAGAAGAATAGATAAGAGTGGTAAGGAAATTATTGTCGTATGCAACTTCCAGCCGGTCCTTAGAGAAAATTATTCTATTGGTGTTCCTTTTGATGGTACATATGCAGAAATATTCAATACAGAAGCAACTGAATTTGGCGGTTGCGGAATATCAAATGGCAAGGCTATTCGTTCAGATGGTGCTCCAATGCATGGATTTGAACAGTCTATTACATTGACATTGCCACCACTTTCTGTAATGTTCTTTAAGCTTGTAAGAAAGCGTGCCAAGAAAAAGACTATTGATGCTGAGGTTACAGAGAAAAAGAGCAAGGCTAAAGCAAAGGCAAAGCCAGTTTCTAAAGACACAAAGGGCGAAAAGAAAACTAAGACAACTAAAGCTAAAGCAAAATCTAAGCTTATAGATGTTGAGGCTGTTGAAGTCAAGGTTGAGCCTGTCGAGGTTAAGGCAGAGCCAAAGACCAAGGTTAAGAAAGAAGCTAAGGCAGAGGTCAAGGTTGAGCCTGTCGAGGTTAAGGCAGAGCCAAAGACCAAGGTTAAGAAAGAAGCTAAGGCAGAGGTCAAGGTTGAGCCTGTCGAGGTTAAGGCAGAGTCAAAGACCAAGGTTAAGAAAGAAGCTGAGGCAGAGGTCAAGGTTGAGCCTGTCGAGGTTAAGGCAGAGCCAAAGACTAAGGTTAAGAAAGAAGCTAAGGCAGAGGTCAAGGTTGAATCCGAGGTTAAGGCTGAACCAAAGAAAGAAATTAAAAAACCTAAAAATAAGAAAAGTAAGGTATAAATATATTGACTATAAAAATTCGGATAACAAAAGGTTATTCTAAGGAGGAGTACAGATGTATCCAAAGCAAGAGGTTGTAGCAATGTTGCTTGCAGGTGGTCAAGGAAGCAGATTGGGCGTATTGACACAAAAAATTGCAAAGCCAGCAGTTCCGTATGGTGGTAAGTATCGCATAATTGACTTTCCGCTCTCTAACTGTGTGAACTCAGGTATTGAGGCTGTTGGTGTTTTAACACAATATCAGCCGTTAGTTCTTAACGAATATATCGGCAATGGTCAGCCTTGGGATTTGGACGGCATGAATGTTGGCGTTCAGGTTCTTTCACCATATGAGAAAAAAGGTGGTGCGGATTGGTATTCCGGCACAGCAAATGCTATATACCAAAATATAAACTACATAGATAGATATAATCCTGAATATGTTGTAATCCTTTCAGGAGACCATATCTATAAAATGGATTATTCTAAGATGGTTGCTTATCATAAGGAGCATAATGCAGACTGCACTATTGCGGTTATTGATGTTCCGCTTGCAGAGGCTTCACGCTTTGGTATTCTAAACACTAATCCTGATGGTTCTATCTACGAATTTGATGAGAAACCAGCTCATCCAAAGAGTACAAATGCTTCTATGGGTATTTATGTATTCAGTTGGGATAAGCTTAGAAAATATCTTATTGAGGACGAGGCTAATCCAGATTCTTCTAATGACTTTGGTAAGGATATTCTTCCGAAAATGCTTGCAGATGGTCAAAGAATGTTTGCTTACGCATTTTCAGGATATTGGAAGGATGTTGGAACAATCGAAAGTCTTTGGGAGTCTAATATGGACTTGCTCGACCCGAATGTTACTCTCGACCTTGCAGACGAAAACTGGAAGATTTATTCAAGAAATCCTGTTGTTGCTCCACATTATGTCAGCCCAACAGGCGTTGTACAAAATTCGCTCATCTCTGATGGCTGTATAATCGAGGGCAATGTTGATTTCTCAGTTCTTTTTTCTAATGTTACTATTGCTCCAGGTGCAGTTGTAAATGATTCGATACTTATGCCTGGTGTTGTAGTTGAAGAGGGTGCTGTAATTCAATATGCTATCGTATCTGAAAATGCAGTTATCAAGAAAAATGCAGTTGTTGGTGCAAGACCTGAAGATATAGAAAACAAGGAAGATTGGGGAGTTGCCGTTGTTGGCGATAACCGTACAATCGGTGAGGGTGCTGTCGTTGCCCCGAAAGAAATGGTCTACGAAGATAAAGAGGGGGTAAACTGATATGCGTGGAAATAATGTTATAGGCTTGATTTTCACAAACCTTCATGGAGAGCTTATAAGCGAGCTTACTGATAAGAGAACAATGGGTTCTGTTCCTTTCGGGGGAAAGTATAGACTTATAGACTTCCCGCTTTCTAATATGGTAAATTCAGGAATCAACAAGGTTGGTGTTATTACAAAGAATAATTATCAATCACTTATGGACCATATCGGAACAGGTAAGGCTTGGGATTTATCAAGAAAGCGTGACGGACTATTTATGCTTCCTCCTTTTAACAACAGTGAGGAGGAATACAGAAACAGAATAAGTATTCTTAACTCAATTAAGAAATTCCTTATTAATTCTAAAGAAGAATATGTGCTTATTTCTGATTGTGATACTGCTTGCAATATAGATTATCAGAATGTTCTTGAAAAGCATATTTCTAATGATGCTGACATAACTGTTGTGTACAAGAGAGGTCAGCTGCCAGAGCATCAGGACGAACCGACAGTATTTTCTCTTGATTCTACTGGCAGAGTTAAAGATGTCCTCATTAATCCAATCATCGAAGGCCCATGCAGTTTCTATCTTAATAAGATTCTTATGAAGCGTGAGCTTTTGATTTCTCTTGTAAGCGAATGTGTAAGCAAGAATAAGAACAACTTTAAGAGAGATATTATTCAAGGACAATTTGATAAGCTTAAAATTTATGGCTATGAATTTGAAGGCTTCTGTGCAATTATGGATTCTATGAGCAGCTATTTCAATGCAAATATGCAGCTAATGGATTTAAATATAAGGAACGACCTTTTCAATTCTGCAAGACCGATATATACAAAGGTTCGTGACGATATGCCAACAAGATATGGTCTTGGCTCTAATGTTAAGAATGCACTTATCGGTAATGGCTGCGTTATTGAAGGCGAAGTTGAAAACTGTGTGCTCTTTAAGGGTGTTCATATCGGCAAGGGTGCAAAGGTCAGCAACTGTGTTATAATGCAGGATACAGTCATTGGTGCAGGCTCTAACCTTAACTATGTTATAGCTGATAAAGATGTTGTTATAAAGGATAATCGCTCTCTTATGGGCTTCCTTACATATCCTGTTTATATTAACAAGGCAAGCACAGTTTGATTTTAAAACTTAAATAACTCTCTTGCTGAGAGTGATTATATGCCGATTTTGTGTAGGGGCTTTCATACTATCGGTATGTATATAAAAATATTCTATACAATGCTTTTTGTATTGTAGTTTTAAGGAGGTATAAACCTTGAAGGTTTTATTTGTAACAAGTGAAGCACAGCCGTTTGCAGCATCAGGCGGTCTGGCAGATGTTTCTGGTTCGTTGCCACAGGCTCTTCGCAGAAGACTTATAGGCACAAGAATTGTTATGCCACTTTATGATGAAATACCACAAAATCTAAAAGACGAAATGCGTTTTATCACAAGTCTTTCTGTGCCTGTTGCATGGAGAAGACAGTATTGTGGTGTTTTTGAGGCTCGTTGGGGCGGAGTAATTTATTATTTCCTCGATAATCAGTATTACTTTAAGCGTTCAGGTCTTTATGGCCACTATGATGATGCAGAGCGTTTTGCTTTCTTCTCAAGAGCGGTTCTTGAAATGCTCCCATTTATCGACTTTAAGCCTGATATTATTCATTGTAATGACTGGCAGACAGCTCTCGTGCCTACATACTATTCACTTTTTTATGGGCAAAATCAATGGTATCAGGGTATTAAGACTATCTTTACTATTCATAATATCCAGTATCAAGGTAAGTATGGCACAGAGCTTTATGAAGAGGTTGTTGGTATTCCACAACATCAGCGTTCAGTCCTCGATTGGGACGGCTGCATTAACTTTATGAAGGGTGCTATCGAAACAGCTAACAGAGTAACAACAGTTAGCCCAAGTTATGCTTGGGAAATTCGTGACCCATGGTTCTCACATGGTCTTGACCCAATTCTTAACGCCCGTTCGTGGAAGCTTTGCGGCATACTGAACGGTATTGATACCGATTCTTATAATCCTGAAACAGATATTCAGATTTATAATAACTTTAGCGTTGATGACCTCAGTGGTAAGGCTGAAAATAAGCGTAAGCTTCAAGAGCGTCTTGCACTTGAGCAAAATCCTGATGTTCCGATTATTGCTATGGTTACAAGACTTGTATCTCATAAGGGACTTGACCTTGTTAAGGCTGCTCTCGACCAAATGATGCGTGAGGAATATATCCAGTTTGTAATACTTGGTTCAGGCGATTGGGAATACGAAAGCTTCTTCCAGTCAATGCAGGATAGATACCCAGGCAGACTTTGTGCTTGTCATGGCTTTATCCCTGAGCTTTCAAGAAAGATTTATGCAGGTGCAGATATGTTCTTGATGCCTTCTAAAGCAGAGCCTTGTGGACTTTCTCAGATGATTGCTCTCCGCTATGGTACTATTCCGATTGTTCGTGAGGTTGGCGGTCTTCGTGACTCTATTCAAGATAGTGCAAATGGTGATGGCAATGGCTTTACTTTCAAGAATTACGATGCGATGGATATGCTTGGTGCAGTAAGAAGAGCTATTGCAGGATATTGGCAGCGTGATGGCTGGAATGTTCTTGTTAAGCGTGCTATGACATGGGATTTAAGCTGGAATAGAAGTGCTGGCGATTATATCAATCTTTATAAGACTGTTATTAACGAATGATTTTGTTAATAATTGAAATAAAATTGAACAGCTAATAATAAAGACAAGTGATGGCTTAGAATATCACTTGTCTTTTGTTTATTTTTAGATATAATAGCAGAAATTTTCATATATAATCTTGTGTAACAGATTTGTAAGTTGATTTAGAGCATAAACCATATTATTCTTAATTATATTAATATTATTTAGATTTTGGCAAGGAGAATTTCTATGCGTTTTATTAAAATATTTTTAGCTGGCTTTTTGGTGCTTAGCCTTATGCTTTTTATGTGTGGCTGTTCTGATGATGGAGGAAAATCAGAACTGATTATAAAATATAATATCGAAAGTGAACCTATCACACTTGACCCACAGATTGCCAATGATAGCTCGTCAAGGCTTGTAATTCTTAATATTTTTGAAGGGCTTATGAGGCTTGATGAAAAGGATAGGGTCATTCTTGGAGCAGCAAAAAGCTATGAAGCAAACAAAGATTATACACATTTTATATTCACTCTGTGTGATGATTTAAAGTGGAATGACGGCACTGAACTTACAGCAGAGGATTTTAGATATGGAATTGTAAGAGCATTATCGCCTGAAACTGGTTCTGAAACAGTTGAGAACCTTTACTGCATAAAAAATGCAGAAAATTTTCATAAGGGCAAGGCTAAGAAATCAGAGCTTGGAATAAGTGTTGATGAAAATAAGATAATCTTCGATTTGGAATATTCGGATGAGGCTTTTCCTAAAGTTTTGACTTCTCCGCCAACTATGCCTTGCAATGAAAAATTCTTTTTGTCAACAAAAGGACAGTATGGCAGAGATGATGAGTTTATTTTGTCAAATGGTGCTTTCTATATTAAAAACTATGGTTGGTCACATAACAATAGCATAAGCCTTGCAAATAATAAAAACTATGTTGGAGATGAAGAGGCTATTCCTGCGGGAATTGATATTTCAATAGGAAGTATAAGAAATGGTTATCAGGCTATTGCTGATGGAAAGGTAGATTGCTATGCAATTTCGGGCAGTGATTTGGAAAGTGCAAAAAATTCCGGAATGACAATTAAGGAATATGATGATACAACATGGGGCATTTGCTTTAATATGCAAAACGAAACTATGCAGAATAGTAATATAAGAAAGGGCTTGCTAAAGGCGCTTAACAGAGAAAATATTGAAAAAGCTGTGCCTGAACATTATAACATCACAAGAGGAATTGTGCCGAAATCTGTGGAAGTAGGTTCGCAGAATTACCGCACAAAAGCTGGCGAGATGTATCTTAAACAGGACAAAAATGCAAGACAGTTTGTTTATGACGGTATGCAAGAGCTTGAATTGACAAGGCTTACTGATATTGAGATTCTTTGTCCTGATGATGAAAAACTTCAACCGCTTATAAATGAAATACTTGAGGATTGGAACGAAAGTACAGGATATTATTTTAATAAAAATCCTGTTCCTCAATCTGAGCTTGAATATGCTGTTTCTGTCGGAAATTATACAGCGGCGTTTTTGCCTATTCAAAGCGACGGTGATTCTCCCTTTGATACACTTAAAAAATTTCGTACAAATGAGAGCGGTAATGTATCAAATTTAAGCTCAAAGGAATATGATTCTTATATCGAAAAAATAGAAGATTCTTCAGATTACGAAAGCTTGGATACAATTATTAAAGCTGAAAAGTATCTTTGTGATAATGCGATATTTTATCCGATTTGTACTGAAACAAGATATTATGCAAGTGCAGAGGGAATAGTGGGGATAATGTTTCATCAATTTGGTGCAGAAGCAGATTTTCGATATGCTTCGGCTGTTGGAGTAGCTAACGATTAGTTAGCATATTTTTCTAAGACACTTAAAAGTTTCGCTCGAGCCTTTTTAAAGGCGCGAAGTTTCCAAAGGCAAAGCCTTTGGTCGCTCTCCGCAGAGAGCGAAATACTTTATACTTCCTAAAGCGCAGGAGGATAGAAAAACATTCCAGTGGAATGTTTTTCGTAGGGAACCCTCGCAGGGGATTCCCTGAAAGCTAAATGCTAATTAAAACTTTGTATTTTTATAGTTTTTAAAAGTTATTATGAGATAATAATTATTGGGGCGAATACAGTTCGCCCCTTTGTTTTTACAAAAATTGTGTTTATTAGGCAAGGAGCAGACAGAAATCTTCTACACTTAATCCTTTATGCAAGGCACAATTTAAGGACATTCCAACAAGACGAGAGGCTCTTTCTATTAAAAGGTCTATTTCTCGTGGTGTTACTATCATTTGTTCACCACGAGGGGATACAAGACCTTTTTGCTGATATGAAAGCTTAGCTTCTGGGATAAGCTCTAATGCAAGAGTTTGTGCGTCAACTACCGTTGGAACGCCTATGCCTATGACAGGGATTCCCATTGTTTCTTTATTAAGGCTAAGGCGATGATTGCCAACGCCTGAGCCTGGAGAAATTCCTGCGTCTGAAATCTGTATAGTACAGCCAAGCCTTGAAAGACTTCTTGAAGCAAGAGCATCAATCGCTATAACCGCTGAAGGCTTTATGCTCTCAACAACGCTCTTGATGAGTTCACCTGTTTCTATTCCTGTCTGACCGAGAACACCTGGTGCAAGAACAGCAACTGAACGAAGTCCGGAAAGCCCTAAGGAACGCTTTAATTCACCTGTTATATGTCGGGTGGCAAGAATATTATCCGCACTTTTTGGACCAAGTGCGTCAGGAGTTATGGTTTCATTGCCTATTCCAGCGATAAGAATAGTCCCTTCCTTTGGTAGCAAGGGTTCAATAAGCTTGCCAATATATTCGGCTTTGGAATCGCCATCACGAAGATTATCTGTGAGCGGTGCAAGTTCGGCGGTTATATATGTTCCGATTGGTTTATTCATCTTTTTGGCGGCTTTTTGGTTGAGGATTTTAATTTCAGAAATTTTAATGCCGTCTTGTTCTTCCTCTTTGACAACTACACCTTCTTCTTTTTCATCAACAAATTCTCTTGCTTCAAGTGCAAGGTCTGTTCGCAGCTGCATAAAAGTTCCTCCTGATAACAAGTTTATTGTTAATAGCTTGCCCAAAAGAAAGCAAATATTACATTTTTCATATTTCGAGGAAATTTAGCATAAGATATATGGAAATAACTGCGGGGTGATATTGTGCTTAATCAGAAATATCTCTATGCACCTAATGATGAACATAATAGGAATTATCTTATAGGTGAGCTTTTTTCTAAATATCCCTTTCTAAAAAAAGAGTGTATAGGTGTAAGTCATTGTGGACGAGAAATTCCTATGCTTAGCTTTGGCACAGGAAAAAAAGTTTTATTTGCGTGTGCCTTTCACGGTATGGAATGGCTGACTACACTTGTTATTCTGAGGTTTCTTGATGAACTTTTGGAAAGCATAAGTAAGAGAAATTTTTTCTGTGGCATTAGAACAGAAAATGCTTTTCACAATCGTACACTTTGTGTTGTGCCTTGTGTAAATCCTGATGGGGTTGAAATTTCTATCAATGGTGCGGAGAGTGCTGGCGAATATTGTGATAGCATTAAGGCAATAGGCAGTGAAAAGCGTTGGCAGGCTAATGCCGCAGGAGTTGACATAAATCATAATTTCAATGCGGGTTGGAAAGCTTTGAAAGCACTTGAAATAAAGAACGGAATTAACGCTCCAGCACCTACAAGATTTGGTGGAAAATTTCCCGAAAGTGAACCTGAAAGCAGAGCTATGGCAAGGCTTTGCAGAAATAATGATTTTATTCGTGCGTTTGCGTTTCATAGCCAAGGAGAGGAAATTTACTGGAGCTTTGGGAAATATATGCCCGAAAATGCAAGGCTTCAAGGAGAATTACTGGCTGAATTGAGTGGATATACGATGAGTGAACCTGATGGTCTTGCTGTTGGTGGAGGATTTAAGGATTGGTTTGTGGAAACTTTTAATTGTCCCGCTTTTACAATAGAAATAGGAAATGGAAAAAATCCGCTCCCTATTTCTGACCTTGAGGGCATTTATGAAAGATTAAAACAAATGCTCTTGATTTCTATTGTGATGTGATATATAGGAATTAGAATGATTTTAGTAGCTGCGAGCTGTGTTTGTCCAATAAAATGACTTTTGAAAGGCTTAAGTGAATTATATAAAGCTAAGCTTACTATACTTGAAAAATGGAGGAAATTGTGATAGTATAGGGTTACGATTGTATGGGCTTTGACTTTGAAAGGAAAGGATAATTATGAAAAAAAGTTATAGATTTATCGCTGTTCTTAGTTCGCTTATTATCTGTGTGGCAGCTTTTAGTGCTTGCGGTGCTGATAATGAAAATAATAACAGTAACGATAGTAGTATAAGTAATTCATCTGCACAGAGTTCTTCCGATGAAAGTTCAGAAAAGAAAACCTCAAGCGATGACGAATCTAAAAATGATGAATCAAGCGAAGATTCTGAAAAAAATGAGAACTCAGAAGAAGGTTCTGAAACAACCGAAAATTCAGATTCAAAAGATTCGTCTGATAAGGAAAGCTCTAAGGCTGAAAGCAGTGTCAACAGTGAACAAAATGCTAGTAATGCAAGTGAAGCTCAAAAGCCTTCTGAAAGTTCAAAATCTACTGGTAACAAGGATTTCGATGAGGTATTTAAGGATAATAAGCTTGATATTTTATTATCAAACGATATGAAGAGAGCAGATACAACAGAGGCTATGTCCGAAACTTTAGCGAAATATGAAAAGCTCTGGCTTGCTGAAGCTGAAAATGCAAATAATAAGCTTCAGGCATCATCTCTTTCTGATGAGGAAAAGAAAGCAATTCAAAGTGATTATGATGCTTGGATAAATGGTTTTCAGACAAAAAGAAAGGAAATTGTAAAAGAAGAAAAATCAAAGTGGGATAGCGGTTCTATTTATATAGTCAATGCTGCTGAGAAAATTAAGGATTATTGCAGAGATTATGCTATGAATCTTTATGAAAAGCTTTATAGAGTTGATGGTAGCTTTGAACTGGCTTATAGCGAATGATTTTATCGAAAGGGAGTGCCATTGAATGACACGAGCTGTCAGACTTTTTAAGAGGTCATTTAGCTTATTATTTTTGGCAGGAATGATGTTTGTCTTGTCGGCTTGTTCATCTGCTGAGGCAAGTAAGCAGAATAATGAATATTATGAGCAGCTGAGCAAATGTACTGATACTTTTCTTATGAAAAACAGAGAGCTTAAAGAAATAAGTAATTCTTGGAGTTATAAAGATAAAGCCTCCACAGAAAAATATATAAATAAGCTTATCGAAATAGAAGAAATTGCCGCAAAGACTAAGAATATTGATGCAAGCGAAAATTTCATTGAATTTGATAAGGAAAATGTTGAAGAACCTTGCGATAAGGTTCTTGAAACTGTTGCTATAACAAAAGCTTTGGTTCAATCAGCATATGATAATAGAGATGATTCTGATTATCAGAAGGTTAATGAGGAAAATTCTGAAATCTATAACGAGGCATATGATGATGTAATATCTTCGGTGGCTACTCTTAGGGCAAGAATCAGATAAACTAAGCTTGCATATATTTACAGAAAATTTCATATAAATTACCACTAAACCATAGGAGGGTAATTATGTGAAAGGCTTTGTAGAACAGAGAGCGGTTGAGCTTGGAGAATATATTATCCAGAGCAAGGCTACTGTAAGAAAGACAGCCAAAAAGTTTGGAATAAGTAAAAGCACTGTTCATAAAGATGTCAGCGAAAGGCTGAAAAAGGTTAATCCACAGCTTTATCGTGAGGTGAAGAGTGTTTTAGAGATAAATAAGGCACAGCGTCATATCCGTGGTGGTATGGCTACAAGAAGAAAATATAAGGGAGATTGCTGAAAGGAATTTTAATTATGAGGAAAGTTAAAGTTGCTGCTGTTCAGATGTCTATGAGCAGTTCTCGTGAAGAAAACATTTCAAAGGCAGAAAAGCTGGTAAGAGAGGCTGCGGCAGAAGGGGCTAATATTGTGCTTCTTCCTGAACTTTTTGAAACGCCATATTTTTGCCAAGAAAGAAATTACGATTATTATTCTCTTGCTTTTGAGGCAAAAAAAGACCCTGCTGTTATAAGAATGACAGAGCTTTCCCGTGAACTTAATCTTGTTATACCTGTAAGCTTTTTTGAGAGAGCAAGGTATCTGAGATATAACAGCGTTGCTATTCTTGATTGTGGAAGCTTTCTTGGCGTTTATAGAAAGACGCACATTCCTGATGACCATTTTTATCAGGAAAAATTCTATTTCACTCCAGGAGATACAGGCTTTAAAGTATTTAAAACTACTTTCGGAAAAATCGGCCTAGGAATTTGTTGGGACCAGTGGTTTCCTGAGGCAGCAAGATGTATGGCATTAAAGGGTGCAGAGCTTTTATTCTATCCAACGGCGATTGGTTCTGAGCCTATTCTCGAGGTTGACAGTATGCCACACTGGAGGCGTTGTATGCAGGGACATTCGGCTGCAAATATCATTCCTGTAATCGCCGCAA
>OJRT01000896.1_pt1 | contig 13088 bp, 9 predicted proteins | sample 1599281 | NCBI WGS metagenome assembly OJRT01 (sample SAMN03922458, study PRJEB24848) | human gut metagenome | isolation source: stool sample | host: Homo sapiens | place: Germany | collected 2009-11 | reverse complement strand
GTTGTGGAACGTTTTGTTTCCCAATCTCCTAAAGATTTATTAATAGCTCCGGACTGGGGATTGAAAAATTATGAATTTGTAGCTCGTTTACAAAAAAGAATGAAAGAAAGAGGTGCTTATCAAGGTAAGAAGTATAGGGATTCGGAAAAAAGGATTATTTTTGCAAACGATAAACTTACCACTTAATAAATAGCTGTTTTGCGGAGTATAGAATAGTGGAAGAAATATTTAATGGATTTGAAAGATGGAAAGTAAAACAAGAATTAAAGGAAATGTCCACTATGTGGGAGTAAATGACCGTAACAAGCACAGATTTGAAGCGATGTGGCCATTGCCCTATGGAGTTTCATATAACTCTTATCTGATTGATGATGAAATGGTGGCATTGATAGATACGGTAGATATCTGTTATTTTGAAGTCTACTTGCGTAAAATCAAGCAAGTGATTGGAGAACGTCCCATTAATTATTTGATTATAAATCATATGGAACCGGATCATTCGGGATCTATCCGATTGATTAAACAACATTATCCGGAAATTATTATCGTGGGTAATAAGCAAACATTCGGTATGATTGAAGGTTTCTATGGGGTAACCGGTGAACAATATCTGGTAAAGGACGGTGATTTCCTCGCTTTAGGACGTCACAAACTGCGTTTTTATATGACTCCAATGGTGCATTGGCCGGAAACGATGATGACTTTTGATGAAACGGATGGAGTTCTTTTCTCCGGTGACGGATTCGGATGTTTTGGTACTGTAGATGGCGGATTCCTGGATACCCGGATCAATGTCGATAAGTACTGGGGAGAAATGGTTCGTTACTACTCTAATATCGTTGGTAAATACGGAAGCTCCGTGCAAAAGGCTTTGCAGAAATTAGGTGGACTTCCCATTTCTGCCATTTGTTCTACTCACGGACCTGTATGGACAGAGAATATTGCAAAGGTGATCGGCATATATGATCGTTTGAGTCGTTATGATGCGGATGAAGGTGTTGTTATTGCCTACGGAAGCATGTATGGAAATACAGAGCAGATGGCGGAAGCTATTGCTGAAGAGCTTTCTGCACAGGGGGTTAAGAATATCGTTATGCATAACGTAACAAAGAGTCATCCTTCTTATATCATAGCGGATATTTTCCGTTATAAGGGATTGATTATCGGTTCTCCTACGTATAGTAATCAGATATTTCCGGAGGTGGAAGCGCTGCTTTCAAAGATTCTGCTGCGTGAGGTGAAGGGACGCTATTTGGGTTACTTCGGTTCTTTTGCATGGGCAGGTGCTGCGGTGAAACGTCTGGCGGAGTTTGCTGAAAAGAGTAAATTCGAATTGATCGGTGATCCGGTGGAGATGAAGCAGGCTATGAAAGACCTGACTTATACCCAGTGCGAAAATCTGGCACGTGCCATGGCGGACCGTTTGAAGAAAGATCGTTAAAACAGTGAATGAGATAATTTATTAACTAACCTATAAAATAATCGACTTATGAGACTTATTATTCAGCCGGACTACCAGTCCGTATCTCTGTGGGCTGCACATTACGTTGCCGCTAAAATAAAAGCTGCCAATCCAACCCCCGAGAAACCATTTGTATTGGGCTGTCCCACCGGATCATCTCCTCTGGGCATGTATAAAGCTTTGATCGACCTGAATAAGAAAGGAATCGTTTCCTTCCAGAATGTGGTAACATTCAACATGGACGAATATGTAGGATTGCCGAAAGAACATCCGGAAAGCTATTATTCTTTCATGTGGAATAACTTTTTCGGTCATATCGACATTAAACCCGAGAATACTAATATTCTGAATGGTAACGCTCCGGATCTGGATGCAGAATGTGCACGTTACGAAGAAAAGATCAAGTCATACGGTGGCATCGACCTGTTCATGGGTGGTATTGGTCCTGACGGACATATTGCATTCAACGAACCGGGATCTTCATTGACTTCACGCACTCGTCAGAAAACGTTAACAATGGATACCATCATTGCTAACTCCCGTTTCTTTGATAATGACATCAACAAAGTTCCTAAGACTTCTTTGACAGTGGGAGTAGGTACTGTGCTTTCTGCAAAAGAAGTGATGATTATTGTAAATGGTCATAACAAAGCTCGTGCTTTGTATCATGCGGTAGAAGGTGCTATCACACAGATGTGGACAATCAGTGCATTGCAAATGCATGAAAAGGGTATTATCGTTTGTGATGATGCTGCTACAGCTGAATTGAAAGTGGGTACTTACCGTTACTTCAAAGATATCGAATCTGCTCATTTGGATCCGGAATCATTGATTAAGTAATTTGTAATGAAATAATAGAAATAAGGGCTGCGCACTGAAAATGTGACGCAGCCCTTTTTATTTCTGATACTATTATGTGAAGATTAGATTTTGGATGATTGTCTAACGAGCAAGTATTTTGGCTATTTCTGTTGCTGCTACTTTATATCCTTCACCAGTGAAATGAATGTAATCATTTCCATAAAGTCCGTCTTTCATAGTTCCGTCCGCTTCGGTGAACCATTTGGTGGGATTGATATATTCAACTTTCTCGAATCGGTGATGTTGTAATATGTCATGAATCTTATCACATTGTGTGCGCACTTTACTCTGTTGTTCCTTACCGGATGGAAACAGACCTAAAAGAATGATACGTGATTCGGGGAATTGCTTCCGTACTTCATTGGCTACTGCGATAATTCCTTCAGCCGTGTTTTCGGGACTGTCTTTTCCACTTATCAGATTATTAATTCCAATGGCAATCACTATGTTTTCAGGGTGGCAACTATTGTAGTTATCATAACGGACACGCCAAAGCAGGTTTTGCGTGCGGTCGCCGGATATGCCGGCACTTTCCCAATTATCCTTTCCTATGGCATTGTCCATAGCCTCTTTGCCGGGCTTGTAAGTCACTTCTTTTCTGTTACCTCCCCAACCTTGTGTGATGGAATTTCCCAATAACAACAGTTTTAAATGTTTCCCATTGAGAGTGGTGGTTATGTCTTTTGCTACGCTGTTCCAGTCCGAGTTTTGGGTCCATCCGGCTGCCGAACGGAATTCATTTCCCGGTACAGGATGCACACACATATTTTCCGCCCTGTTCGTAGCTTTGAGGATGAACTGCACAATAGGCTCGGGATTGTTGAGGGAGTGCGGGTGATGATCCACTCCAGGCTTATGAATAATAGTAATTGGTGCATGCAATTCCTCCATACGTTGTTCGAAAATGGCTGTGTTTTCAGCAACCGACACCACTTGGTCAGCATCACCTACCACGTGCAGGATGGGGATTCCGGCTTTTGCCATTGTCGGTGCACAGTCTATCGGATTCTTTTTCCAGTTCAACGCTTCAGCTTCGTTTTTAAAACCGTAAGCATTGAGAAGTTGTTTCGTATCCATGGCGGAACCGGCAGATTTACCTTGTCCCATAGGCCAACTTTTGAAGTCCATTACGGGGGCATCTGCATAAATACATGCCACTTTTTCCGGGTTTTGTGCCGCCCAGTTATAGACAATCAGCCCGCCACGACTCATCCCTTCAAGTGCCACTTTCTTGTTGAATCCGGCTTTCACCATTCGCTTGTAAAAACTATTCCAGCGTTGAACAGCTTTATCCGAGCCATATAAGTCGGCTACATCACAGTAAACAATATGAAAGCCATGTTCCAATAATGCTATGTCAGTCTGTGGCTCATGCCCCCAAAAGCGTGCACGAATCATCCAAGGTTTTCCTATGGCTTCTTTTGCGGGCTCTACTACAAGGCATTTTACTCCCTCATTCTCAAATTCATACCCTTGGTGTCCATGGAAGTTGAATCGTTTGGCATCTTGTATTCCCAGTGATGTCTGCAGCTTTGTTGGAGAAGCTGTTGCTTTTACAGCGAGATATTCATATATCTTTTGGGCCATGACTCCTGCTCCGATAGAAGAGGGGTGCAGTTTGTCCGGTAGCATAACCGAATCCCACTGGTCGCCGAAGAGATTAAACAGATTGATAATTTCCAGTTGATTTTTCCAGGCCAATTCTTCCACCGTGGGGCGTACCTCGTTTTCTATCAGTTGTGCATTGATTTCCGAACCCTCCGGCAGGAAACAACGGATAGGAGTCAGGAGAATAATACGTGGATGTGATTTCAGATTCCGGTATGTGTCAATTAATGTCTGGTAATTGTCTTTGAATTCGTTTTTGTATTTCCAGTTTTGCGGTTTGGTATCGTTAGTACCTAATTTGATTAATACAATATCGGGCTGATATTCCAGAGATGCTTTGTAGGTATCTGTTTCGGAATATGGGTAATCTCCTTTAGACAATATAGTTCGACCAGAGGCTCCGAAGTTTTTGACCTCATACCCATCTCCCAGATAAGCTTGAAGTTGTGCCGGATAGCAGTTCATTTCCCGGTTGGGGATGAATGTTCCATAAGTAATACTGTTTCCTATGCACGCTACCCGTATGGGTTCACTTGCAAATGATTGGATAGTAATGAATAGACATACAAGAAAGATGCCGATGTGATTTAATTTTTTCATGATGAATATGATGGTTTTGGTTTGTTGGGGGGATAACCAATCGTTGTTTTGCTGTGTATAAACGAACTGGCATGCTACTAATAATAAAACTTATTTATTCACGTTCCTATCATATAGCATACCAGTTCGATTCATTTTTCGGCTTTTATACCTCTTCCAGCCAGCCTTTCCCTTGCCGGATGATTTCCAGTTCGTCGTCGGTACATTTCACTACAGTGGAAGGTTCTATACCTCCGATACCTCCGTCAATGACCAGATCGACAATGTCACCGAACTTCTCATCTATCAGTTCGGGATCTGTCATATATTCCAAGTCCTCATGCTCTTCGTAGGGCAGAGTGGTCGTCATAATGGGAGCATCCAGCAGGCGTGCGATTTCGCGGATGATATTATTATCCGGCATACGGATACCCACTTCTTTCCGGTTGCGGAAGATTTTGGGTAACCGGTTGGTTCCGTTCAAAATAAAGGTGAATGGCCCTGGAAGATTATGCTTCATCAGCTTGAATATATTATTGTCTACTTTCGCATATTCGCTGATGCTACTCAAGTCATAACAGATGATAGACAGATTGTTCTTTCTAGGGTCTATCTCTTTGATCCGGCATATCCGTTCTATAGCACGTTCCTTCAAACCATGACAGCCGATGGCGTACATCGTATCAGTGGGATAGATAATCAGTCCGCCGTCATTCAGGATGTCGATGATTCGTTGTAAATCCTGCGGGTTATTATTTTTGTCATATAGCTTCAGAAGCATAATTCATTCTCCTTCTCTCTTATTTGAGTTTCTTTTTTAAGAAATCCAGTGCCTTTTCTGCTGCTTTCTCTGTCACCTTTTGTTTGATTGAATCCTTATTGGCGGTAGCGGCAGAGTCCAGTCCCAGTTTCTGTCCGAGTTTGCTGATAGCTTCATCGGCTACAGCCTCGACAGCTTGATTGGCCATGCTTTTAGTATCGACGCTGACTTTCGGAGAGGTAAATGAACCTCCGATCTTCAAGTCAAGAGTCATTAGTTTAGAGATATTGCCTACAGATGTCGGCAACTTCACTTTTCCGGAGTAGTCGATGGTTTGATCGAGGCCTGTGCTACCGGAAAGATTCAATGTGTAGTCTCCCATCTTGATATCGAACGGTTTGGTTTCTACGCGTCCGTCTTTGATGGTGAAATCCAGTGTCATATCTTTCACCTTCATGTCTTTCAGACTTGGCTGTTTAACGGCATCGGCTATTTCGTCGATTGCTTTCACTCCGCTCAAACTAAGATCACGGGTGGAAAGGCTGCCATCACCTTGCATTGTATTCAGTACAGGGCTCATGGTTGCATCCAAATCTGTCAGTATATTAATACTTCCGGAGAAATTACCTTTCAGGTTTTCGAAGATAGGAGCCATCTTCTGCACCATGTCCAATTCTTTGTAAGCTTGTGCGAAACCGATATTGGAGAGTTTGAATCCGGCTTTCATTTCCGGCTTCTTTACGTTGGCAGTGGAGTAGTAGCCGTTCATGACCACGTTGCCACCCATGGTGTTCATGGAGAGGTTTTTCATATCCACTTTGCCATCTTTTACCACAAGCTTGCCGTTCATATTATTGAAAGACATCTTATCGAATAACACCTGTTTCAGGTTAGCGTCCATTTGGAAGTCGATGTTGCGGGGAACTTCCATAATACCCGTGGCAGCTGTAGCTACGGAGTCGGTAGACGCAGTTTCTGATGCAGTCGCTTCATCCGCAGAAGCGGCCATGAAGTCGTTCAGATTGAAATAGTTGGAACGAATATTCAGGTTTCCTTTCAATGTAGTACCTTTCAATGCGTAACCGATATAGTTTTCAAACCGACTGTCGGCTGTGATATCATTCTTTCCGATGTTGACGGTTGTCTCGCTCAACTGGAGGTATTTCGGGGTGAAAGTGAAGAGAGACTTCTTGATTTCTACGTCCGGCATATCTTTCATTTTGAGTTTCATACCCGTCAGTCCGATAGTACCTGAAGCTTGCATACGTTCGTATTCCTCTTTTTCGATATAGGAAAGGCGTCCTGACATTTGCATATCGGCGTCAATGGTACCGTTCAACTCCATATCTCCAAGTGGATAGACTTGTTTTATCATACCTAAATTGAGAATCCCTTTAGCTTCAGCTTTAAAGTCCGGATCGCTGATCGGTGTTTTTACATTAGCCGTCAGGCTAAACGGATTTCCGGCAAGACGGAAACTGAAAGGATTGATATTGACCGTCGTCAGGTCGATATTTCCTCCCGGGTTCTGGACGTTGGCACTGATATTGATTTGATCCACTCCTGCCGGTAAAGCCGGATAGCGGAACATGGCATTCTTGACTTGCATATCAATGTTGAATGCAGGAACGGTGTCGCCTTGCAAGATACCTTTGGCCGTTGCAGTAAGCGTAGCGGTTCCGTCTGTTTTCAGACTGGAGAATTCCGTTGCATAAATGGCTGGAATCAGTGACAAGATTTCCTTAAACCCGATATCGTTCGTGTTAAGTTTCAAGTCCATGTCGATAGCCGGATCTTTCAAGGCTACCCAACCGTCGATACCTGCCTGAATGGCGTTGAGGCGGATGGTGTTGTCTTTTAATGTGTATTTGTTATTGGCAAGGTCGGCATCCACATCCATTGTTGCGGAGATATTGGCATTGGCCAGGAAAGGGATTCCATTCATCTTGTAAGTAAGTGATTTGGTTTCCGCTTCCAACTTCAGAGTAGTGCGGTCACTTCCTAAGTCTCCGGCGCAGACTGCGTTAAAGTCGCGGATATCAGCATACATCTTTCCTTGTTGATCGTCATAAATCAGGTTCATGTTTTTGATAACAAAGCGTTGTAGCTTCACTTTGAAAGGAGAAGATGCTTCTTCTTCTGAAACAGGAGCTTCGGCTGTTGCTGTTGTATCCGGTTTCATAATATCCCAGTTGGCACGTCCGTCCGGCAATACAATGGCATGTAACCGTGTATCTTCAATGAATATTTTAGAAATATCGTAACCGCTATCTCCGAAAAGAGAGAATAAGTTGACTGCGGCAGTAACTTCTCCGGCCTGTACAAGGGTGTCGTTGGCAAATTCACCAGTACCTTTTAACCAGAAATCCTCGAGAGTGACAGAAGCCTGTGGAAAGTTACGGAACAGGCTAATGTTAAGGTTCTTAAAGTCAAATTGTGCATTAAGCATCTTGTTGCCTTCTGTTTTTACAATGTCGGCTATCTTTCCCTGGAAGGCGAAAGGAAGAAGGAACATCAGAATGATGATGACTCCTACTGTGATAGCTGCGATTTTCAAACCTTTTTTCATTTGCTTCTATTTTAAGAGTTTGAGATATTACAAAGAGCAAAACTAATAAAAGTTTTTGATATAGAGGGAGAATCAGTTCTTTTTCTTTCGTCTTGATACGAAAGAAAAGGAACCAAAAAGAAAGAATCAAGGCTGCGTTTTTCCGACTACTCCGGTGTTTCCTCCGGCTAAAGGGCAGAAACTCGCTACGCTCAAACAGTCTGCCCTTTTTAACGCCGGAGAAACCACCTGCGCTTGACGTCGGAAAAACGAGGCCGGGAGGCCATGCGGGGGCACTGTTTGATGGAGATATTGTGTGTAGGATGATTTTTATGTAAGTGTGTAGATGACAAAGATGGATAGGTGCGGAGGTCGGGAAGAATAGGCTATTTTTTCTTTCTAAGTTCTTCTGCAATTCTCCATTGTAAGGCGGCTTCTCCTTCTTTCCCGACTTTCAACAGAGCGTCTCCGAAGAGTTCGTGTGCACCGGCATGTTCCGGTTTCAGGCTAGTGGCCTTGTTCAGGTCGGCAATGGCACCTTCTGTGTTTTCTGTTTTTAGCCGGAGCTTTCCACGGTTATAGACAGCTTTAAAGTTTGCCGGATAGAGGGTGACTGCAGTGTTGAAGCAGTTTTCAGCATCGAAATACTCTTTGTTGTTGAAGAGAGTGATTCCTTTGCGTATCCAGGCATCCACATAATTAGGGTCGAGACTAAGTGCCTTGTCGTAGTTGGCGAGGGCGGCACGTGAGTCGTGTGCCTGGGTGATACATTCGTTACCCATTAATAGATATTCGTGAGCATATTGGCGGAGGCGTTCCTGCTGTTCGCGCATTTGCTCTTTGAGTTTCTTATTCTGCTCTTTCAAGGTGTTTATGACACCAAGTTTACGTCGGATAAAACGGCGGGGAACAGATTTCTCAATATCATAGCGGGAATGAATGGCGCGGAAAAACTGTTCCAGACATTCCTCCATGTCTCCTTTGTCGAAAGCGCGTGAAGCAGCAGCGTATTGCACGTCGGCCTGCGCTTGTTTCAGAGCTTTGTCGATAGCCTGCCGGTCGTTGAAACGTCCGGCAAAGTTTACGATTTCGGGGCGGACGAAGACGTCAGCACGGTTAATAGGCTTTTTGAGCTGAATACCGTCCAGTGAGGTACAGCGGCTTAGTGCCACGTATGCTTGTCCACCTGCAAATACACCACCTGTGAAGTCGATGACTACACGGCTGAAAGTCAGTCCCTGACTCTTATGGACAGTGATGGCCCAAGCTAACCGAATGGGATATTGTGTGAAGCTACCTAAGACTTCTTCTTCTATTTCTTTTGTCTTTTCGTTGTAGCGATAACGGATATTGCGCCATGATTCACGCTTTACGTCACATTCTTTTCCATCGTCGGTGATAACGTAGATGGTTTCTTCTTCCTCATCAATTCCGGCAATGACACCAATGGTACCGTTTACCCACCTGCGGTCGAAATCATTTTTAATAAAGATGATTTGTGCACCGGGTTTCAGTACGAGCTCTTGTGAGGTGGGTAGACTGCTTTCGGGGAAATCTCCTTCGATGACTCCTTCAAAAGTAATTGGGTCTCCGGGAAGTTCCGCCAGTTTCTTTTCGTTGATAGAGTCTACCGTGTCTCTACGGGTGGCCAGAGTGATATACATATCAGCTTCCGATTCTTCTATCTGGCTTCCATAACGGGTGTTCAGTAGTTGCAGATCAGCCGCTCCGGCTGTATTGTTCCGGATATGGTCGAGGACGCCGACAAAAACGGGGTCTGTTTGGCGGTATACCTTTTGAAGTTCGATGGATACCAGGTCTATCTGGCCGAATACTCTGGCAGAGAAAAAATAGGGTGTAGGATAGAAGCGGTTCAATATTTCCCGTTCGTCGTTTTTTACGACGGGCTCCAGTTGGAATACGTCGCCTACCAATAACAGTTGTTTTCCTCCGAAAGGTTCGCGCAGATTATGAGAGTATACACGTAGGATTCGGTCGATGGCATCAATGATATCCGCCCTTACCATTGAAATCTCGTCGATGATGACCAGTTCTATTTGTTCCAACAGCTTCCGGTGAGGCTTGGTGTATTTGAAAAATTCATGGATACGACCACGCTGGAGACTCAAGTTCGGGTCATCCGGCAGCAGCGGATAGAAAGGGAGTTTGAAGAAACTATGCATCGTACTTCCTCCGGCATTGATAGCAGCGATGCCTGTCGGGGCGAGTACAACGTGTTTCTTTTTGGTATTTTCGCAGACGTAACGCAGGAATGTAGATTTCCCTGTACCCGCTTTCCCGGTCAGGAAAACCGATTGACGCGTATATTGAATCAGGTTCAGGGCGTCTTGAAACGCTGCGTTATTGGTGTCTACGCTCATAATCAGATAATACCAAAATGCTTCATTGCCTTGCTGATGCCATCCTCGTCGATGGGAGCTGTCACATAATCGGCAGCGGCTTTCACATCCTCTTTGGCTTGTCCCATGGCTACTCCGATGGCTGCATGGCGGAGCATGCTGATGTCATTTCCTCCGTCTCCGAAAGCCATGGTATCTTCGAGTTTAATATCAAAATAGCGGATTATTTCATCAATGCCCTTTTGCTTGGTGTCTCCTTTGGCGGTCACATCGGCAAATGCAGGATACCATCGGCCTATCTCGCAGGTAGGAATAGACGGACGGATTTCTTTTTCTTCCTCTTCCGTGATAAAGGGTGTCATTTGGATGACTTCCTTACTGGTTGCCTCCTCGAAAGATACAGTCGGAATCACATTCACGTGCAGGAAATCATAGAATATCTTTTTCACCATGTCATTGGGCTGGCAAACGGAAATGTTGTGTTCCTCTACAAAGATACAGGGAACGCCTTTTTTCTCGCAGAAATCTCCCATCGCTTTTACTTCGTCCTGGGGGATGGCACTTTTATAGATTACCTGTTCCCCGACAAAGCAGTAAGCCCCGTTCATGGTGATATATCCATCAATCAGATTCCGGTCTTGCAATTCGGAGAGGTTGTTGATAATGGCTTTCGGACGTCCCGTAGCGATAAATATCTTCAGTCCTTTTGCACGGGCGGCTTCCAGTGCCTCAATGGTAGACGACGGGATGCGGTGAGTTTCAAAACTGACCAATGTTCCGTCTATATCAAAAAATAATGCTTTCGTCATAAATTCTTTTTTGAATGGAGTACAAAAGTACTATTTTTCTATGTAAATAGCAATTAGGAGATTTCTCTTATGCTTTTTTTAAGTCTCTACTCTTATCGATAGGAACACAATTATTTAAAAGTGCCTAATAAAATGATTAATTATAATAGGTTCCTTTATTCTTTTGACTAAAAAAGTTTCCCAAGCATGGCATCAAGTCTTTATTCTTCTAACGAATTCTCCTTATACTTCTCTCCATAGAGTTGCTGGTACTCCTTTTGGAAACGGTCATAAACACTTTGTGCATACGCTTTTTGTCCAAGTTTCTTGAGTGCTTTTATTTTGAAAGTCAATGCCGTTTCGCTCATTCCGTCAAACGAGAAAAGCACGTCGGACAATACGATAACCTTTCTGGGTTCATTATTCGCTTCTACGATAGGAAGCAGTTTCTCGATGATCCGGATGAAAAGTTCGTCATGGTTAATTTTGATATTGCCAAACCATTCGTAATGTACAAAAGTAGGCAGTAAGGTGCCTCGTTGCAGCAGGCCGATAAATCAGAATCCTAATTATTAATGGGATGGCAATTATGCTTCTTTCTGTTTTAATAAGACGGGATATTGCAGAACTTGATAAAACTAACAGTCTGTCCGGATATTCCCTTGGGGAGATTTAATCGGGCTTTAAAAATCTTGAATCAATGAAACAAATAAAATATTTATCCTTTATCCCTTTTCTAGCTCTTCTCTGCTTGATGACGGGATGTGAAAATGACAAAGATGTGTATTACCCTTATGTCAATGTTCCGCTTACTACGCACAATCCGGTGCTCGTTGAGGGAGAAGTCCTGCATATCGGTATTGGTTTGGACGGTGTGAATTATCGTGTAGAGAGTGATAATGAGGATGTGGTGACTGCCGAGGTGGTTGGCAACGAGATACTGTTGACAGGCAGTGACATAGGTAGCACCATCGTTCGTCTTTCGGATGATAGCTACAATCGTGCTCTCATGACGGTTGAAGTACGTAAACTTCAGGAACTGACACTCGAATCGCTCCCGGAGGGAGTGGAAGTATTGCGTCTGGATAATGACGGTGTTATTCTTCGTGAAATGAAAATACTGACCGGTAATGGCGGTTATACCGTTAAATCTCTGAATGAAGGGGTAGCTACTGTGGCAATCTCCGGCACTACAGTAACTGTTACTGTGGTAGGTGACGGTGGTACAACTATTACTGTGACCGACCAGGAAAAGGAAAGCCGTTCCATAGATTTATGGGTACCGCTCAATCTTGACGACCCGACGCCACGTATTTATTGGGATGGTTATCGTGCCGATATTAACACGGTCGGAGTTTCCAGTACCGGATCTTATGCAACGCCAAAAGATATGTACTGGTATCAACAAAACGGTGAAGTGAAAGATACATATTATGTCTACTTTAACGGTGGTTGGGCAAACAATTTAAATTGTGTGAATGCTGCCAACCGTAATCCGAAGTTTGAAACGACTATCAATGACACTAAGACTTCGTATACAGACAAAGCAGCCTCTGCCGTTAAACTGACCGAGTTTATTTTGGAAAAACGTATCGGTACAGGTCCGACGAGCCATCCGCATATCTATTTCATCTCTTTAAAAACAGAAGATGGTAAGCGTGGATTTATAGTGCATCGTTGGAATGAATAATAAAGACAAATAGGTTCTTAGTTTTTTTTTCAGGGTATGAATATGAGGGTCGGATGCTGTATTGCTCCGGCCCTCTATGTTTTGATAGAGCATACAAAATTAGAGGCTGCCTTTCGGTAATACCACGAAAACAACTATCTTTGCTAACTGTTTATTATACACATAACCTAACAATATTATGCAGTATGAACTATAATTTTGATGAAATAATAAACCGTCATGGTACAGATTCCGTAAAATGGGATGCAGTAGAGAATCGTTGGGGACGCAATGACCTGATTCCAATGTGGGTAGCTGATATGGATTTCCGCACAGCTCCTTTTGTCATAGAGGCTTTGAAAAAACGCCTGGAGCATGAAGTACTCGGATATACATTTGCTTGCAAAGAATGGTCGGAGTCTATTATTAACCTGTCTCTTATACACATCTGAC
>OJRT01000895.1_pt1 | contig 13090 bp, 9 predicted proteins | sample 1599281 | NCBI WGS metagenome assembly OJRT01 (sample SAMN03922458, study PRJEB24848) | human gut metagenome | isolation source: stool sample | host: Homo sapiens | place: Germany | collected 2009-11 | reverse complement strand
AATGCCTGCGCGCGGCGTTGCCGCGTTTAGAGCTGCAAGACGACTTGCCTCTGCTTCTACTATCCGCTGCCGCTCTGCCTGTCTCGTAGTAGTACAGACTAATTTCCGCCTACCGGAGTACTCATCAATGCGGCGAGCGCAGCAATGCCGCATTCGGTAAGCAGTCTGCCGCCGGACAAACGTCACACGCGCCTCACGACAGTAAGGCGCGGTTGCAAGACGTAGCGACTCGCAGAAGATTCATGGCGAAGCCATGTACCCCGCACCCGATTCCGCAGGCTGAGCAGTTCTTCAAGCCCCAGACCGGCAATGTCGGGGGTCGAGGGGGGACGCCCCTCGTCTTTCTCTGGGGGGTTCAAAGGGGGCATTCTCTTCGAAAAGAGAATACCCCCTTTGGTGCCGCGGCGCGCACGCCGCTCCCCCTCCCGCGCTAGCGCGGGAAAAAGGATGCAGCGCTACCGCGCTGCGATTGAATCCCCTGCGCCCTATGGGCGCAAAAAAGGAGCAGCCCTTTCGGGCTGCATAAACTCCCCGCGCCCTTTGGGCGCGAAAAAAGCCGCGCTTGCGCGCGGCAATAAAAAAAGGAGCCTCTTTCGAGGCTCCTTTTTCAGTGGCATCAGCCATTATATCCAAAGAAATTATTGAAGAAATCCCAAGGATTGGAATAGGACCCATTGCTGCCGTCGCTGTAATACCCGTTGCCGTTATTATAGCTGTTGTCGGTGCTCTGGTCGGAATTGTTCGTTTCCGCCGATTCGGGAACAGCGTCGAAGGTGAGGGGGACTTCGATCGTTTCGCCGCCGCGGTACACGGTCAGCGTCACGGTGTCGCCCGCGCTGTAGCTCTTCTTGGCCGCGACGAGGTCTTCATAGGATGCAATATCCTTGTCGTCCATCTTCGTGATGACATCGCCGAGCTTGAGCCCCGCCTTGTCGGCGGCGCTGTCCGGGTCAACGGAGCAGACGAAGACGCCCTCGGTCACGTCGTAGCGATACTGCTGCGCCATCTGCGCGTTCATCGTCTGCGGGGTGATGCCCATGTAGGCCTTGCTCGTCACATAGCCGTTGGTCATGATGTCCTTGACGAGGGAGAGCACATCGTTGATGGGGATGGCGAAGCCGATGCCCTCCACGGTGGTGTTCGAGTAGCTCGAATACTTGGCCGACACAATGCCGATGACCTCACCGTAGCTGTTGAAGAGCGGGCCGCCGGAGTTGCCGGGGTTGATGGAGCAGTCGACCTGGATCATGTTGAACGGCGTGCCGTCAACATTGATGGCGCGGTTGACGCAGGAAACGATGCCCTCGCTCATCGAGAACGTCAGCTCGCCGAGGGGATTGCCCACGGCGGCGACGGATTCGCCGATGGCGACCTTGCTCGAATCGCCCAGCACCACGGGCGTTGCGCCCGTCACGTCGATCTTGAGAACGGCGATGTCGTAGTCCTCATCGCTGCCGATGACCTTGGCGTCGTAGGTCTCACCGTTGTAAAGCGTTACCTTCACGCTGCTCGCACCGGAGATGACGTGGTGGTTCGTCAGGATGTAGCCGTCCTGCGTGATGAAAAAGCCCGTGCCGCTCGCGGCGGTCTCCACGGTCTGGCCGAAGTAGTTGGTCGTGGCGGAAACGTTGATGGACACCACGCTGTTGACGTTCGAGGCGTAGACCTCCGACATCGACATCTGCGTCTTGCCGTCGACCTTGACGGTCTGCACCTGCGCGACCTCGCGGTCGCTGACCTGAACGCTCGTTTTGTTCACCTTGGTCGTTGCGCCGCTCACGCCTGCGCCGATGAAGCCGCCGACGAGCGCGCACACCAGCGCCAGCGCCACGATCTTGCCGGAAAGACCGCTGCCGCCCTTTTTCTTCGGACTGCCGCCGGGATTCTTATCCCACGGGTCCTCGGCGTAGTTCTTCGTGTCGATCGGGGCGTTGGGGTTCTGCTCGTCGCCCTTGCGATAGCTGTAGTGATACAGGTTGTTTTCGTCTTCGTACATAATGATGACCTCCTATGGAATGAGCCCCTTGTTTGCGGTCTCTTGACTTTCGATGGTGCTATCATAGGGCATATTTATGTATATTTCTTGAACGCTATTTGACGATTTCTTAAATTCCCGATGACTTTTTTAAGAATCTGTGATAATCGCGCGATTCCCCTTGCGCTTTCCTTTCCGTCATAATAAAATGAAACGCGACTTGAGAAAAAGGAGGCGGCGCACATGCTTCGCATCGACAATCTGAAGCTCCCCGTGGGGGCAAAGGAAGACAAGCTGCGCGCGGCCTGCGCGCACGCGCTGCGCGTGAGCGAGGAGGCGCTCGTCTCTGTCAAGCTCCTGCGCCGCTCCATCGACGCGCGCGAGGGCGTGAAGCTCGTCTGCTCTGCCGTGGTCGAGGTCAAAAACGAATCCGGCGTTTTACGGCGCTGCAAGAATAAGAATGTGCAGCCCTACGCGCCGAAGAAATATACGCCGCCCGCGCCCATTTCCGCGCCGGAGGTCTCCCCTGTCGTTATCGGCGCGGGGCCCGCGGGCCTTTTCTGCGCGCTGCTGCTGGCCCGCTGCGGCGCAAGACCCATTTTATTAGAGCGCGGGCGCGCGGTCGAGCAGCGAAAGCGCGATGTCGAGCACTTCTGGCGCACGGGCGAGCTTGATCTGACCTCGAACGTGCAATTTGGCGAAGGCGGCGCGGGCGCATTTTCCGACGGCAAGCTCAACACCGGCACAAAGGACCTGCGCCACGGCTATATTTTAGAGGAGTTCGTCCGCTTCGGCGCGAGCGAGGATATTTTAGTCGACGCCAAGCCTCATGTCGGCACCGACAAATTATATGTGGTGCTGCAAAATCTCCGCCGCGAGATCATCGACCGCGGCGGCGAGGTGAGGTTTTCCCACAAGGTTGTGGATATCGAGCAGAACAGCGGCAGCGTCACGGCGCTGCGCGTGAGCGCCCCCGAGGGGGAGTACACGCTGCCCACAAAGCACGTCGTGCTCGCGCTCGGCCATAGCGCGCGCGATACGTTCAAAATGCTGCAAAAGCGCGGCGTGCCGATGGAGCCCAAGCCCTTTGCCGTCGGCGTGCGCATCGAGCACCGCCAGCGCGACATGGACTTAGCGCAATATAAGGAGGCGGCGGGCCGCTACGGCCTCCCACCCACGTCGTACAAGCTCTCCTGCCACACGGAAAAGGGGCGCGGCGTGTTCTCGTTCTGCGTCTGCCCCGGCGGCGAGGTCGTCGCCGCCGCGTCGGAGGAAAAGCGCGTCGTGACAAACGGCATGAGCGAATTTGCGCGCGACGGCGAGAATATCAACGGCGGACTTTTGGTCTCCGTTACGCCGGAGGATTTCCCGTCCGGCGATACCCTCGCGGGCGTCCAGTTCCAGCGCGAGCTGGAGGACGCGGCCTATCGCCTTGGCGGTGGAAATTACGCCGCCCCCGCCCAGCGGGTCGAAGATTTTCTCAAGCATCGCCCGTCAGCGGGAGCGGGAAAGGTCGTGCCGACCTATCTTCCCTCCGTCCGCTGGTGCGACCTGCACAGCTGCCTCCCGCCCTTTGTGTGCGAGGCGCTCGAGGAGGGCCTTCCGATGCTGGGGAAAAAGCTCAAGGGCTTCGATTCTCCCGACGCCGTTTTGACGGCGGTGGAGACGCGCTCTTCATCCCCGGTGCGCATCGTGCGCGATAACAGTAGTTTTCAATCCGCCCTGCGCGGTCTATATCCCTGCGGCGAGGGCGCGGGCTACGCCGGCGGCATCATGAGTGCCGCGGCCGACGGCCTGCGCGTCGCAGAAATGATTTTGGAGGAATTGAACCATGAATGAAAAAATCGGCGTCGTCATCGACTTCCTGACTCCGGCATACGAAAAGACGCTGCGCGACACCGCCGCGCGCTGCGGATATGACATCGTCTTCTACCCCTCGTCCAAGGCGGCGGAGGGCAATGTGGACGACTGCACGATCCTCTACGGCCATCCGTCCCAGCGCGTTATCGCGGGCGCACGCAATCTCAAGTGGTACGCGAGCTGCTGGGCGGGCGTGGACCACTTCTGCTGCGACGACCTGTATCAGAATCCCGACTGCCTGCTCACGAACGCCTCGGGCGCTTACGGCACGACGATCGCCGAGCATTCCGTCATGGTCTCGCTGATGCTGCTGCGCCGCCAGCTTGAATACACCGAGATCATCCGCGAGGGCGATTGGCGCGTGCTCCCGGGCGGTATCCACTCGCTCCACGGCGCGCGCGTCACGTGCCTCGGCACGGGCGACATCGGCACGGAATTTGCCCGCCGCGTGCGCGCGTTCCATCCCGCGAGCCTGACCGGCGTCAGCCGCAGCGGCCGCGCAAACGCGGACTTTGACGCTGTTCATCCCGTCACAGAGCTCGATCAGCTCCTGCCGGAGACCGATCTTCTCTTCATGTCCCTCCCCTCCGTGAGCGACACGGTGAACATCCTGAACGCAGACCGCATGGCGCTGCTCCCGAAGGGCGCTTACGTCGTCAACGTCGGCCGCGGCACGGCCATCGATCAGGACGCGCTCATTGCAGCGCTGGATTCCGACCACCTCGCCGGTGCGGCGCTCGACGTCGTCGTGCCCGAACCGCTGCCTGCGGATCATCCGCTGCGCAAGGCCAAGAACCTCCTGCTCACGCCGCACGTCGCGGGCAACATGACGCTCGGCTACACCTGCGAGCGCAACGTGCAGCTCTTCTGCGAAAATCTGGAAAATTACGCCGCGGGCCGCCCGATGCATCACCTCGTCGACCGCAGAAAGGGCTATTAAACCGCATCGCGTTCCGCCGCTTTTCCGGTGGGCGCAGCACATAAAAAGGCAGCAATATGAAAAATTCCCGCATCAAAAACGGTATCATGCGCATTGTGCAGGGTATCATCATCGGCGCGGGCGCGATTTTGCCGGGCATCTCCGGCGGCGTGCTCGCAGTCGTATTCGGCATCTACCGCCCCGCGATGGAGCTGCTCACGCACCCCAGGCGCGCGCTTCAACGCTACTGGCGGATGCTGCTCGCCGTCGGCATCGGCTGGGCGATCGGCTTTTTGGGCGGCGGCAGCGTGATCCTTGCGCTGTTTCACCAGTCGGAAACCGTCGCCACGTGCCTCTTCATCGGGCTCATCCTCGGCACGCTGCCCGACCTCTGGCACGAGGCGGGTACGCAGGGGCGCGGCAACGGCTCGTACATCTCGCTGATCGTCAGCTTCCTCGCCCTGTTCGGCGCGCTGATGGCCGTCAAGTTCAGTTCATTTGCCGAGATGCCCGCAAACTTCTGGGGCTTTCTCTTCTGCGGCGTGCTGTGGGGCTTCAGCTTCATCATCCCGGGGATGACGTCGTCGTCCATCCTGATGGCGGTCGGCCTTCTCACGCCGCTGATCGACGGCATTGCGCAGCTTGATTTCACCGTGCTCGTCCCCTGGGGGCTTGGCATGGTCGGCGTGATGGCGCTCTTTGCCCGTATCGTGAGCAGGCTTTTCGACACGCACTACTCGATCGCCTGTCACGCTGTCATCGGCATCGTGCTTGCCTCCACGCTCATCATCATTCCGACGGACTTTGCCTCGACAGCGGAGATGGTCTGGGGCGTCGCGTGCGCCATCCTCGGCGCGGTGCTCGCGTATTTTGGCAGCAAGCTCCAGCCGCAGGAAGACGCGGAGATCGAGGCGAAATAAAAGCAGATACAAAAAGCTGACGGTCAAAAGATCGTCAGCTTTTTACGGTATCATCATTTGTGAGCGCTTCGCTTTTGAGCTTGCGCTTGTAGTGGTACATCATCCGGTCGGCGCGTTTGATCGCATCCTCTACGCTGCCGAGCACCGGATTGAAGCACGCATAGCCGACCGACACGTGCGGCAGGTGCTCGTTTTTCACTCGCCGTGCCGTCAGCTCGCGCAGGAATTCCGAAAGATACTTTTCCGCCGCCGTGTCGGAGATCTGCGCGATGACGCAGAATTCGTCGCCGCCGATGCGGTAGCAGTAGCCGACCTTGGAGAACACGGCGTGGATCGTGCTGCCGACCTCGGCAAGCACCGCATCGCCCACGCCATGGCCAAAGGTGTCGTTGACGGACTTGAACTCGTCCACGTCGAGATAGTAGATGACTGCGTGCCCGCGCAACGAGGCGAGACGGCTCTCATAGCTGCGGCGGTTCAGAAGATGAGTCAGCGTGTCGATTTTCTGCGTGAGCTCGGAATACAGGATGTAAACCATCAGAACATCGACCGCTGAGCACGCCCACATGATGCGCACTTCGGCACCGTACTGGAGGAACAGCCCACAAAAGAAAAAGACCGGCAGGATGATAACGAGCGCTCGATACAGGCCATAATGGTGCGAACTCTCGCTCAGCAGCTGACCAATGAACAGCAGAACGCCGCTGGCATAGGCCAGCACGTAGACCCAGTAAAACGTTTCGTGATGATAAACGTTTTGTGCGTCGACCGAGAAGATGAAGCCGAAGAAAGCCGACAGCACCTCGAGCCCCGCGTGGACGCCGATGAGGGAATAAATGAGCTTTTTATGCTTGAGCGGCGTCATCAGGTCGCTGCAAAGCACCGTGATGATCGGCGCTGTGGATAACTCGATGGTCTTAACGAGGATGTGCAGCGTCCGCAGCGACGGATCGGCTCCGTCCATCCAAACGCCGAACCATTCCGATACCATGCATGCGATCACCAGTACGGAGATCGTGTAAACCGTCTGCTTTTTGTCATGCTCCATCAGATCATTGCCGCTCACGAGCATGTCCATGATAATCATAATAAAGGCCGAAAGGAAGATGGTAGCCGAGTAGAAATCCGACATGGCGCGAACCTTCCTTTCTGATAGTTATATTTTTACTATATCACAGTTAAGAAAAACTGCAACTGAAAAACGTCGAATTCTGTCGCTTTTCCAAAATTCACACAGAATTTGCCAGCAATTCGCTGTACTGCGCAAGGCTCTGCGTGGCGAGTTGCTGCATCGTCGACCAGTCCGCCGCGCCCGCACTTCCCTGCACCGCCACGGTGCGAAAACCCGCGTCCTTCGCGTTTTGGATCGCCGCAAGCGAGCCGGAAAAGACGATCGTATCGTCTTTTTGCGAGTGCAGGCGCTTCATCGCGCGCTCGAACATCGTGCCGCTGTCCGCCTTGCAGAGCGCGACGGATTCTGTCAGCACGAAGCGGAAATACGAGTGAAGCCCCGCCTTTTCGAGCGCTTTTTGCGCGTCCTCCGCGCTGAGCGCCGTCACCGCGCCGAGCCACACGCCCTCCATCTTAAAAAGTGAAAGCGCCTTGTCGAGTCCCTCGCGCGCCGCGCCGTCGGGGGTGAAAAGGGTATCGCCCAGTGTAAAGATTGCGCTTTGCAGCCGCATATTCGGTTCCTCCTGCGTTTGAATGATGATTGCCTCTTATTATAATGCGCCCCGCCGCCATTTGCAATCGCGGCGAAGAAGAATATCCTATGCAGTGCGATTCTGTATAAATTTACGGATACATTCACAAAAGGATCTGAAAGACGGGGGCTTGACGCACTGCTTTGTGAAAAATGATGAACAAAAATACAGATTCAACGCTGAAATTTGGCATGATTAGGTATGAATATTCTCTTGACTATGTATTTTTATTGAGTTACACTGAACTCATCAACTTTCCGCCGCTGTGTGTGGCGGCATAAGACCACTCTGGAGGACGAAAACCATGAAACATTATCCAAACTCTGTCAGCAAAGCGCTCGCGCTGCTGATGGCCCTGGTAATGACGCTCTCGCTCGCGGTCACGTCCGCGTTTGCCGTCAGCTACCAGGACATGAACCCCAAGGACGATGCGCTGCTGGGAACGAAATTCCCGGTCGACGCGACCATCACCCTTGTCACCGATGAAAACGGCAAGGACGTGTCCCTCTCCATCCCCGTTTCGGGCATGACGAAGGATGCGCTCGCCGCGGCCGTCAGCGCCGGTACCGTTTCGCTCTCGCTCGAGCGCGACGATTCCCGCCCCTATGTCAACGAAGAGCTCTTCCCCTACGCCTATGCGGGCGGAGATCTTAACAGCTGGATGATCGAGGGCAAGGACGAACACCAGTTCACGGACATCAAGCTGACGGCGAACGAGAAAAACGGCAAGGCCGTGCTCGATGTCTCCTTCCATGTGAACAACTACTTCTATTCCACCAACCGCAGAACCGGCGAGACGACACCCGACTACAGCGTGCCCCATGTGAACGGCAGCTACTACATCGACCTTTGCGGCTACTTTGACCTGACGGCCAAAAATAGCGGCAAGGCGATCGGCTCCGCAAGCGTCAAGGTCGCGCCGTATGAGAACTTCAACACTATGTGGGAGATCTACAAGGAGCTCGACACGATCGCGGCGAACGGTACGAAGAACGGCCTGTATGTTGAAAGATTCTCCATGGGCCAGTCCACCGCGGGGCGCGATATGCCCTATCTGATCGTCGCCGACTCCAAGGCGAGCGTGACGAAGTGGCTCGCCCTCGCCGAGCGGGCCGAGACGGAGCCTGACGCCGTGCTCGCCGACATCAAGTCCGGCAAGCTCGACGAGATCCGCGTGCCCGTGATGTACTCCAACATCCACCCCGACGAGGTCGCCGCGACCGACGGCGTGCTCGATTTCGCCAAGATGATCACGAGCGAGAAGACCATCGACTATAAGACGCTCACCGGCTTCACCGCCGCGGGCGAAAAAGAACTCAAGGAAGAGATGGGCCCTGTCGGAGCGGAGGGCAGCGTCGCCATCCCCGACCTCGTCAAGGATAAGGCCAGCTACTTAGGTTACCTGACGGTCGATAACAACGGCAAGTCCGGCAAGGTCGACCTTGAAGAGTATTACACCGTCGAAAATAAGAGCGTGAACGTCAAGGACGAGCTTTTGTCCGACGTGTTCTTCATCCTCGTCCCCGAGGAGAATGTCGACGGCCGTACTTACCTGACGAGACATTCCACCAATGGCTATGACCTCAACCGCGACAACTCCTTCCAGACCACGAGCGAGACGGCCAACATGCAGCAGCTCATCGGCACGTTCAACCCCATGTCGCTTGCCGAGTTCCACGGTCGTGTGCAGGCCTTCCAGTGCGAGCCCTGCGATCCCCCGCACGAGCCGAACTTCGAGTATGACCTGCTCGCCAACCACCTCATCACCGGCGGCGAGGCGCTGGGCATCGCGGCGGTCGCCAACAACGATGGCTACAACAGCTATGTGATCCCTCAGCGCGATTACCTGAGCTACACCGGCAACGGCACCGAGACCTACTGGGAAGATCCGTGGGACGATATGTCCACGAGCTACACTCCCCAGTTTGCCATGCTGCAGGGCACCGTTGCCTATACCGTTGAGCTGCCCGCCTACAACGACGATACCGCTCAGGCGGCGCAGTACGGTATCCTCGGCAACGCCGCCTATGTTGCCGCCGAAAAGCTCTCCTATCTTGAATCCCAGGTCACCATCTATCAGCGCGGCGTGCACAACCTGAACTCCGACGCTTACAGCATGGTCGGCCAGTGGTTGTGCGACCAGAACGACGTCGAGGGCGCGGAGATGGACGTCTTCCGTCCCGAGTACAACGGCACGGGCCAGAACGGCAACTTCTATCCCGAGTGCTACATCATTCCGCTCGACGGCAAGAACCAGACCAACCTCCAGGCCGCGGCCGACATGATGGAGTGGCTCACGAGAAACGACGTCAAGGTCAACGTGACTGAAAAGGAATTCACCTATGACGGCGTTACCTACCCCGCCGGTACGATGATCGTCTCGATGTATCAGGCCAAGCGCTCTGTCGCCAACGGCGCGCTGTATGACGGCACGCTGATCAACGGCTGGACGATCCTCTACTCCGAGGGCATCACCTCCTTCAATGAAACGCGCGGCTTCGACATGGTCACCGTGGCCGAGCCCGCCGCCTACAAGACCATCTCTGCCGTTTGCGGTAGCCCCATGGATCACGATGACGCCCTCGCCTATACGAAGGGCCTGACCTCTTACTTCGCGGGCGAGAAGGATAAGGACGTCATCCTCTCCAACGCCTCTGAAGACACCACCGCCGCCGTCAACGAGCTCTTAAAGGCCGGCAAGACCGTCGGCATGGTCACGAGCGGCGACCACATGGGCGATTTCATCTGCTCCTACGCCGACTATCAGACCGTCGCGGGCAAGTATTTGCTCTCTGCCGCGGGCGTCGACAAGACGAGCGTGAAGGCGAAGATCATCACCAAGTCCCCGACCGTCTACATCTCCGGCACGCCCGCTGAAAGCGAGAAGGGATTTGTCTACACGCCGCAGATCAGCCAGAGCGCCGGCTGGAACTATGATACCGCCGCGATGAACCTCATGGGCTTCACCACGACCTCCGACGTGACCAAGGCGGACGCCGCCGCAGGTGCGACGAAGCTCGACGCCGCCGCAAAGACCGCCGTGAAAAACGGCCTGCCGTACATCGGTTACAGCTATTCCGCAGCGTCCTCCGCCTCTGACCTCATCGCCGGCGTGGAATACACCGAGCTGGACGGCGCGATGGACTGCCTGACCCCCGTTGTCTATCCCAACAAGACCCTTGTGAACGCGGGCTACATTGCTGACGGCGACGGTATCCTCTACGCCTACGGCCTCGGATACTTCTCCAAGGTCCCGTCCGGTGCGACGGTCCTCGTCAAAAGCGACAAGACCAAGACGCCCACCGAGGGCTTCGTTCCCACGAATACGGCCGAGCGCGCAGCCGGCTTCAAGGCCTACATGAACGGCGGCGTGCAGGGCTTTGCCTACAAGGAAAACGGCATGAACGTTGTCCTCTTTGCAAACTCCCTCACCCACAAGGTGCACCAGAGAGATGAGTACGCCTATATCAGCAACTTCCTCTTCTCCTCCGTCCTGAGCGACAAGAACTATGACGGCTCTGCGTCGCTTCCCTTTACCGACGTCGCCGACGACGCCTATTACGCCGACTCCGTTGCCTGGGCCGTTGCCAACAACGTCACCTCCGGCGTGAGCGCCACGAGCTTTGCTCCCAACGCGAGCTGCACGCGCGGCCAGATGGTCACCTTCCTGTGGAGAGCCAACGGCAGCCCCGAGCCGAAGTCCATGACCACGTCCTTCACCGACGTGAAGAGCGGCGCGTATTACGAAAAGGCCGTTGCGTGGGCGGTGGAAAACAACGTGACCACCGGCACGAGCAGCACGACCTTCTCCCCGGATGCTTCCGTCACGCGCGCACAGGCCGTCACCTTCCAGTGGAGAGCGAACGCCAGCCCGGCTGCGGCCAGCGCGAGCAGCTTCACCGACGTCGCCGCGAGCGCCTACTATGCCTCCGCCGTCAACTGGGCGGTCGAGAACAATGTGACCAACGGCACGAGCACGACCACGTTCTCCCCGAACGCCGACTGCACGCGCGCCCAGATCGTCACGTTCCTCTATCGCGCGATGGCGAAGTAAGACCTTTCCCAAAATGAAAAAATACGCTGTGGATGATTCCACAGCGTATTTTTGCTGCTTGGATTGCGATTCGTTGTCAATTTTCGCGCAGGACCTCGCACAGCGCCGCGTGCAGGGCGGTCAAGTCGATGGGCTTTGATAAATGCCGCGACACGCCGCAGGCGCGCTCGCGCTCTCTAAAAACGAGCGCGCGATGGCGCGGTTGATCGCGTTGTCCTCCACGAGCAGGACGCGCCTGCCGCGCAGCGGTGTCACGGTGCTTTTCACTCTCCATCCCTCAGAAACGTTGTTGGTCTGCCGTTCCTACGGGTCCTCTCAAGGTTTTATTGTAACAGATATCTCCAAAATATCAACTAATATGTATAATAAATATTTCTAATGGAAAACTTACGCCGTGTAAACTATATAGGGCAAAGGAGGCGCGCGGCGTATGTTGGATTTCTCGCAAAGGCTGAAACAGCTCCGCAGGGACAGGCACCTGACGCAGGCGCAGGTGGCAAAGCGCATCGGCGTGACCGCGGCGATGGTCTCGTCGTATGAGACGGATATCCGCCTGCCGTCCTACGAGGTCATGGTGCGTCTGGCGGACCTGTTCGGCGTCACAGTGGACTACCTGCTCTGCCGCCAGGACAAGCGCTTTCTCGACATCTCCGATTTGAGCGAGGAGGAGGCCGCGCTCGTGTGCGGCATGGTGGAGCTGCTGAAGAAAAAAGACGGAAAGAAGTAGAAGAGACGCTTTTGCAGTGAGCGTCTCTTTTTTGCTGCCATCAAAGCCCCCGCCGCCGCTTCCCCATTGCAATATCGGGGGAAAACCGGTATAATGGCGGCGAGAGATAGCCGACACGGTCGGCAGTATGAGGAGGGCGAGACCATGTTCAGACCTGTTCGCAAAAAGGCAAACGAGATCAGCGTGGAGGAGGCGAAAAAGCTCCTGCACGAGGCTCGCCGCGGCGTGCTGGCCGTCAGCGGAGACGACGGCTACCCCTACGCGGTGCCCATCAACTACCTGTACGCCGAGGACGCGCAGGAGATCATTTTCCACGGCTCCAAGGTCGGCCACAAGGTGGATGCGCTCAAGAGAAGCGACAAGGTCTGCTTTACCGTCGTGAGCGGCGAGAGCGTCGAGATTGAGGACGAGGCCTGGGCCCCGTTTTTGAAGAGCGCCGTCGTCTTTGGCCGCTGCCATCTCGTCGCGGACCGCGGCGAGAGCGACGCGCTGTGCAAAAAGTTCGCGATGAAATACTACCCCACCGAGAAAATGGTCGACGGCGAAGTCGCCGCCTCCGGCAAAGCCGTCCAGATGTTCCGCATCAGCATCGACCACATCAGAGGCAAAAAGGTGCAGGAGAGGTAATGAAAAAAGAGACGTGAAAGCGTCTCTTTTTCATTGCGATAAAATACTATCAATTTGCTGAGAAAATATAAGGAAAGCACTGTAAAGCAAAAAACTATCATTTTTTGATAAAAGAAAAAACCCTTGAAATCATTGAGATTCCAAGGGTTTGGTGGAGACTGCTGGACTCGAACCAGTGACCTCCTGCGTGTGAAGCAGGCGCTCTAACCAGCTGAGCTAAGCCTCCAAGTTGGTGACCCGTACGGGATTCGAACCCATGTTACAGCCGTGAAAGGGCCGTGTCTTAACCACTTGACCAACGGGCC
>OJRT01000893.1_pt1 | contig 13112 bp, 7 predicted proteins | sample 1599281 | NCBI WGS metagenome assembly OJRT01 (sample SAMN03922458, study PRJEB24848) | human gut metagenome | isolation source: stool sample | host: Homo sapiens | place: Germany | collected 2009-11 | reverse complement strand
TCTGCCGCACCTCGCTCGCCGTATCGGCACTTAGAATTATGCGGTATTGCCTTAAAAAGGAGATGAGCGCATGAAATGTCCGAATTGGGGTAAAATTTTGGCTGCGGCGGCGCTGTGTGCTGCGCTGTGTGCCTGCAGCAAGCCGCAGGATGTTCTGCCCGATCATATCGCCACGCCGGAAGCATCCGCCACGGTTGCCCCAACTGCCGCCGTTGTTCAGGCCACCGCCACCCTCGCCCCAACAGATACCACCGTGCCCACTATTCTGCCGCAGACAGCTGATGCCGGGCGCAGTTATGTGGACGACACCCTGTTCATTGGGGATTCCAACACCGTGCGCTACACCATGTACGCCGATGACACCGGAACGGCGTTTTCCACGCTGAAAAACAACATTGGCGTGGTCAGCATGGGGGCCGGTTCCATCACCACCCTGAAATGCGAAAAGTTCAAGGGGGACAGCACCCTGTACACCATTCCGGATGCCGTTGCCAAGTTGCAGCCCAAACGCATTATCATTGGTTTCGGCTCCAACAACCTTGGTGGCAGCTCCACGGATGCCACCAAGTTCATCGCACAGTACCGGGAGGGGCTGGCCGCCATCACCAAAGCGTGGCCCTATGCGGATATTATCGTCAGCGCCATTCCCCCGCTGGACCAGCAGCGGGACAACACCAACCTGACCATGACCCAGGTAGATGCGTACAACGCCGCCCTTGTGACGATGTGCGAGGAGGACGGCTACAAATTTTTGAACACCGCCGAAGTACTGCGGGATGACGCCACCGGCTGGGCTAAAAAGGACTATACCCTTTCGGACGGGGTGCATCTTTCCAAAGAGGCTGTCACAGCCTATTTTACTTATGTGCGCACCCACGCTTACGTCACGCAGGACCGCCGCCCCGAAAGCACAGCCGCCATCCCGGAGCCGGACGGCGTACCGCTGGGGTTAATCTCCTCGGATCCGATCGCCGTGCGCGGCGCTAAAGTGCCGGTGGAATTTGTGGCCACATCCGGCGGCAGCATCAGCGGTTCCACCAGCCAGAAAGTGAAAAAGGGCGGCACCTGCTCCGCCGTGAAAGCCGTACCCGATGCAGGCTGGAAGTTTGCCGGGTGGACGGCATCGCTGGGGGCGGCCTCCAGCAGTCCTTCCCTGAGCTTTACCGTGCCCAGCAATGCGGACGCCAACGGCGTGATTGTGACAGCACACTTTGAGCCGGACGAACACGAACATGAATTTGTGGAAGTAAAGGATACCCGCATTGAGCCCACCTGTTTGGAATACGGCACCGTCAAAGTCAAGTGCACCATCTGCGGCAAGGTAAAAGAAAAAGAACTGCCCGCCCTGGGGCACGACTATGACAAGGGCGTTATCACCTTGCAGCCCCAACCCGGTGTGGCCGGGGTGATGACCTACACCTGCCAGCGCTGCGGCTACATCAAAACAGCGCCCATTGAACCGCTGCCCACCGCAACGCCGACAGCTTCGCCCACGTCACCCCCTTCACCGACACCGGCAGTTACCCAGACGCCGGAACCTGTTGTCACACCAGAGCCGATAACTACCCCGGAGCCTACGCAGGAACCTGTCATTACGCCGGAGCCCGAACCGACGGGTGCACCGGAGCCGGTAATTACCGCGGAACCGGCCCCTGACCCGGAGCCGCCGCAGGAAACCGAGCCTGCCAGCGAAGCCCCCACCGAGGTTCCGCAGGAATAACCCTGATTTTTTGATTGCATTTATTTTTGATTTTTTGAAAAGAAGAGGAACTTAATCTTATGAATGACCCCAGCCAGCAGCACATTGGCACCCCGGCGCTGATCCGCCGGTTTGCCCCTTACCTGATGCGATACAAACGCATTTTGATTTTTGATTTGTTCTGTGCCGCACTGACCACTTTGTGTGACATCGTGCTGCCTAAAATTATGAGCTACCTAACCAACGCCGCCACCGATCCCGGCACTGTGCTGACGGTTGATGCAGTGTTAAAGCTCGCCCTGCTGTATCTCATTTTGCGGCTGATTGATGGTGCCGCACAGTATTTTATGTCCGGCACCGGCCACATCATGGGCGTTTACATTGAGACCGATATGCGGCGGGATGCCTTTGCCCACCTGCAGCGGTTGAGCCACACCTATTATTCCAATACCAAAGTTGGGCAGATCATGGGCCGCATTACCAACGACCTGTTTGATGTGACCGAATTCGCCCACCACTGCCCGGAAGAATTTTTTATTGCGGGCATCAAAATTGCGGCTTCGTTCATCATCCTGTGCGGGGCCAGCATACCGCTGACTTTGGTGGTGTTTGCCTGCGTGCCCTTGATGGCGGTTGTATCCATCAAGCTGAACCTGAAGCTTCGCGCCGCGTTCCGCCGCCAGCGGTTCCAGATCGGCGAGCTGAACGCTTCGATTGAGGACAGCCTGCTGGGCCAGCGGGTTGTGAAGGCGTTTGCCGCGGAAGAGGAAGAGAACAAAAAGTTCGAGCAGGGCAACACCGCGTTCCAGACCATCAAGAAGAAAACCTACCATGCCATGGCCGCGTTCAACACCTCCACCCGGCTGTTTGACGGGTTGATGTATCTGGTGGTCATTGTGGCAGGCGGCCTTTCGCTGGTATATGGCACCATCAGCGCTGGCGATTTGGTTGCCTATGTGCTGTATGTTTCCACTCTGATTGCCACCATCCGCCGCATTGTGGAGTTTGCCGAGCAGTTCCAGCGCGGCGTGACCGGCATTGAGCGCTTTTTTGACATTATCGATACCCCCGTTGAGATCACTGACGCCCCCGACGCCAAACCGCTGCAGGTGGAAAAAGGCGGCATTGAGTTCCGCGATGTGAGCTTTGAATACCCGGACGACCACAACAAGGTGCTGCGTCATGTAAACCTGAACATCCGCCCCGGCGAGAATCTGGCGCTGGTTGGGCCTTCCGGCGGCGGCAAAACCACCCTGTGCAACCTGATCCCTCGCTTTTATGATGTGACCGGCGGCGAGATTTTGATTGACGGGCAGGACATCCGCCATGTTACCCTGAGCAGCCTGCGCAATGCCGTTGGCGTGGTGCAGCAGGATGTTTACCTGTTCAGCGGCACGGTGGCCGAAAACATCGCTTACGGCAAGCCGGGTGCCACGCGGGAGGAGATCATTGCCGCCGCCAGGCTGGCCGGTGCTGATGGCTTTGTGCGGGAGCTGAAAGACGGGTATGATACCTATGTAGGCGAGCGCGGGGTCAAGCTTTCCGGCGGGCAGAAACAGCGCATCAGCATTGCGCGGGTATTTTTGAAGAACCCGCCCATCCTGCTGCTGGACGAAGCCACAAGCGCACTGGACAACGAGAGTGAGATTCTGGTTGGGCAAAGCCTGGATAAGCTGGCCAAGGGCCGCACCACGCTGACGATTGCCCACCGCCTGACCACCATCAAAAACGCCGACCGCATTCTGGTGCTGGGCAAATCCGGCATTGAGGAAGAGGGCCGCCACGAGGAATTGCTGGCAAAGAAAGGCATTTATTACCGCCTGTGGAACGGGCTGGTCAGCGGGCAGACGCTGTGATGGAAAAGCGGGCGCTATCCGATATAAAATATATAATGCAGAGCCACCCCGCCGTTGGGGCAGAAGTTTCCCGCGGCGGGGTGATTTTTGTGATTTTATAGGGAACGGTTTTGAGCGTTCTATTATCTGCCGGCTGTTTCCAACACATAACAAACCCAATATTTTCTGAGCGGCCCACCGCGATCCGCCACCATTATTCATTATTATTATTTATTTTTTCCCGTCTCCTCTCCGACCAATTTCTAATTTCTCATTTCTAATTCCTAATTTCCCTCTCAGTTCCGACTTCCTCCCTCCTTAATTGCCTTACCATTCTCTCCGTATTCAGCCCGCAGGTCAGCAGGTTAGAGGCTGTCATGACCGCCAGAAAGCCCGGCATACCGTATTGCGGCATCAACCACAAAATGCCTGCAATGCGCAAAATGGAATCCAGCACCGAATAGCGGAAGGTCGCCAGCTGCTCCCCCATGCCTTTTAAGATCGCATCCACCATGCTTTCCAGGTACATAAAGGGCGCCACAAAGCCCAGTACCTGCACATAGCGGCCCGCCTGGGCATCGTGATAGAGCAAAATGGCGGCATCCTTGCCAAACAGCACCAGCGCGGCCCCCACCAACAGCGAGAACCCACCCGTCAACCCCATGGCAAGCCGCACAAGGCGGCGCAGGGCAGCGGTATCCCGGGCGGTGTGGGCACGGGTGATCTCCGGCATCAGCAGGCCGGAAAGTGCCGCCAGCACCGAGAACGGAAAAAAGATAAGCGGCAGTGCCATGCCTTTTAAGGAACCATACTGCGCCACGGCTTCGGCGCGGGTGCCAAGGTAAGCGGCAAGACAGGCGGGGATCAGCACGCTTTCCCCTGCCTGCAAAACGCTGGCCACCAACCGGCTGCCGGTCACGGGCAGCACAATTTCCCACAGCTCCCGGCTGGTATAGCCGCGGGGCGGGTCATCGGCGCATGGGCGGAAGCTCGGTTCCTGCCGGGCAAACAGCGCCATAATGCCGCAGGAGACCGCCTCGCTGACAGTATTGCCGATGAGCACCGCACAGCAAGCGTAAGCCGCGCCCCAGTGGGCCAGCTTTACCAGCGCCAATGCGGCCACGGCCATCCGCACGGTCTGCTCCACCAGTTGGGCAATGATATTCGGTTCCACCCTTCGCCGCGCCAAAAAGCACCCCCGCAGCGCCCCGGCCGCCGCAATAAACGGCAGGCTGGGGGCCAGCGTACACAGCCCCAGCTCCGCGCGGGAATCATGCAGGGCAAAGCGGGCCAAAGGGTCCGCCAGCGCCAGCTGCGCCAGCATGGCGGCGGTGCCCAATACGGCCGCTGTTGCCGCAAGGCTGCGCAGCGTCGGGGCCATGCCGCGCCCACGGGTCAGGCACTGCGCACCCAGCCGTGTGGACGCCACATTGATGCCCGCTGAAGCCAGCGAAACAAACACCATATAGACGGATAAGATCAGCTGGTACAGGCCCATACCCTCCGGCCCCAGGCGCGCAGCCACAAACACCCGGAACACCATGCCCAGCGCCCGCAGCGCAAAGCCCGCCACTGTCAGCAGTGCTGCATTTTTCAGATAGGTTTTCCCCCGCAGTGCCGTTTTTGCCGCCCCCTTTGCCCGTATAAAGCCAGTATATTCTGCATTGCTGCGGTTTATGGCAGGGTTCTATGAAGAAGTATCACCCATACAATTCGGACATTTTTGCTGGTTTGGCGTGCTATTCGTTTTGATAGTACTTGCATTTTGTGCTCTGACGCGGTACACTAATAAAGTGCGGCCCATGCCGCAAAACGGAGAACGGTGCCGAAACGGGGCAATTGCAGCGCCCCGCCCGGCACAGATAAAAGGAGCTATACCCACATGAGTGAAGCATGTACCCACGATTGCAGCAACTGCCACGCTGACTGTTCCAGCCGTGCGCCGCAGCATGAACCGCCGCACGCAAAAAGCCACATCAAAAAAGTGATCGGCGTTGTTTCCGGCAAGGGCGGCGTTGGCAAAAGCATGACCAGCGCCATGATGGCTGTTTCCATGCGCCGCAAAGGCTACAAGGTCGGCGTGCTGGATGCTGACATTACCGGCCCTTCCATCCCCAAATTGTTCGGCGTTCATGGCCCGGCCATGGGCACCGAGGACGGCATCAACCCGGTGGAAAGCCACACCGGCATCAAGATCATGTCCATCAACCTGCTGCTGGAAGATGAGGAAGCCCCCGTTGTGTGGCGCGGCCCCGTGATTGCCGGTGCGGTCAAGCAGTTCTGGCAGGAAGTGATCTGGGACGACGTTGACTTTTTGTTTGTCGATATGCCTCCGGGAACCGGCGATGTGCCGCTGACCGTGTTCCAGACCCTGCCGGTAGACGGCATCATTATTGTATCCAGTCCGCAGGAGCTGGTCGGCATGATCGTTGGCAAGGCTGTGCAGATGGCCGAAATGATGAAGGTTCCCATCCTTGGCATTGTGGAAAACATGAGCTATGTGCTCTGCCCGGACTGCGGCAAGCATATCAACGTGTTTGGCGACAGCCATGTGGACGAGACCGGCAAGAAGTACCACCTGCCCGTGCTGGCCAAAATGCCGCTGAACCCCGAATTTGCCAAAGAGGCGGACGCCGGCATGATTGAAACCTTTGCCGGGGATTATCTGGACGGCGCAGCAGACGCTGTAGCCAAGCTGCTGAAGTAACTTTTTTATTTTGGAATCCGGGCCCCATGCCCCGTTTGCAGCCTGTGTGGGGCATGGCCCTGAAAAATTTATCCATACAGGAGGAAACACATTATGAAAAAGTTCCTGGAAGAGTTCAAAGCTTTTGCCCTGAAAGGCAACATGATGGACATGGCCATCGGTGTTCTCATCGGCGGCGCATTCTCCACGCTGGTCACTTCTTTGACAGACAACATCATCAACCCCATCATTGGCATTTTGTTCCAGACAGATTTCAGTGATGTTGTGCTGCACCTGCCGTTTGACATCAACCTGGGCATCGGTGCATTCATCTCTGCCGTCATTAACTTTATCATTCTGGCATTCGTTCTGTTCTGTATGCTGAAAACCATGAACAAGCTCATGGACCTGGGCAAGCATGAAGAAGAAAAGCCCGCCGAGCCGGAAGCCCCTAAGGCCCCGACGCAGGAGGAGCTGCTGACCGAGATCCTGACCGTTTTGAAAGAGCAGCAGGCTGCAAACGGCAAATAACACACCGTTTTGCCCGGCAGTTATTGCCGCAGCTTAATTTTGTTAAGTTTAGCCATTGCAAAGCAAAGCAAATAAGGTTTTTGCGCTAATTTCATAAAAATCTTTTGTTTGATGATTGCCATTTCCCTACTGGTGTGGTATAGTACATATAAGAACAAAGACGTTCCCACAAACGGGTTAGTGTACCCGTTGGGGAACGTCTTTTTTCGTATCTATGCCAGGGTGGGAAATGTGCGTTCCCGCCCGGCCCCGCAGGAAATTACGGGAAGGAGCAAAAAACGGATGGAAAACTTTACAGAGCGCAAGGCCCCCGCCGGGCTGTATGATCCGCGGTTTGAACATGACAACTGCGGCATTGGTGCAGTTGTGGATATCAAGGGCCGCAAAACCCACAAAACGATCGACGATGCTTTGCAGATCGTGGAGCACCTGGAACACCGTGCCGGTAAGGATGCTGAAGGCAAAACCGGTGATGGTGTCGGTATCCTGCTGCAGATCGGCCACAAGTTCTTCAAAAAAGCTGCCGAAGAAGCCGGCATTACGCTGGGCAACGAGCGTGACTACGGCATTGGCATGTTCTTTTTCCCACAGGAAGAGTTGAACCGCAACCAGGACAAAAAGCTGTTTGAGATCATCTGCAAAAAAGAGGGGCTCAACTTCCTTGGCTGGCGCGAAGTGCCCACCTGCCCGGAAATTTTGGGCCACAAGGCACGTTCCTGCATGCCCAGCATCTGGCAGGCATTTGTGGAACGCCCGGCCCGCGTAAAGCCCGGCATTGACTTTGACCGCAAGCTTTATGTTGCCCGCCGCGTGTTTGAACAGTCCAGCCAGGATACTTATGTGTGCAGTCTTTCCAGCCGCACCATTGTGTACAAGGGCATGTTCCTGGTTAAAGAACTGCGCCTGTTCTATCCCGATTTGCAGAGCGAAGATTATGAATCTGCCATCGGCATGGTGCACAGCCGTTTTTCTACCAACACGGCACCCAGCTGGAACCGCGCCCACCCCAACCGCTTTATCCTGCATAACGGCGAGATCAACACCATCCGCGGCAACGTGGATACCATGCTGGCCCGCGAGGAAACCATTGGTTCCAACTACCTGAAAGAGGATATGACCAAGGTTCTGCCCATTGTGAACCAGGGTGGTTCCGACTCCGCCATGCTGGATAACACGCTGGAGTTTATGGTTATGAACGGCATGGAGCTGCCGCTGGCTGTTATGGTCACTATCCCCGAACCGTGGGAAAACAACCATAGTATGGACCCCAAAAAGCGTGCGTTCTATCAGTATTACGCCACCATGCTGGAACCGTGGGACGGCCCCGCTTCCATCCTGTTCAGTGACGGCGATGTGATGGGCGCTGTGCTGGATCGCAACGGTCTGCGCCCCAGCCGCTACTATATCACCAAAGACGGCCGCCTGATCCTTTCCAGTGAGGTCGGCGTGCTGGATATTCCCGCCGAAGAAATCGTGCGCAAAGACCGCCTGCGCCCCGGCAAAATGCTGTTGGTGGATACCGCCAGGGGTGAGCTGGTGGACGACGAAAGCCTGAAAGCCGATTACGCCAGCCGCGAGCCTTACGGCGAATGGCTGGACCGCAACCTGGTCAACCTGGCCGATTTGAAGATTCCCAACGAGCGTGTACCCAGCCACGAGCATGACGAGCTGGTGCGGCTGCAGAAAGCATTCGGCTACCAGTACGAGGATGTTTCCACCATGATCCTGCCGATGGCAAAGAACGGCGCAGAGCCTGCCGGTGCCATGGGCAGCGATACCCCGCTGGCCGTTTTGAGCCACACCCATCCCCCGCTGTTTGAGTATTTCAAGCAGATGTTTGCCCAGGTCACCAACCCGCCCATCGACGCCCTGCGCGAGAAGATCGTGACCTCCACCACCGTATACGTTGGCGCACAGGGCAACCTGTTGGAAGAGGACGCCGAGAACTGCAAGGTGCTGAAAATCACCAACCCCATTTTGACCGAAACCGACCTGATGAAGATCAAGGCCATGAAGGTTCCCGGCTTTAAGGTGGAAACCATCTCCATCTGCTACTATAAGAACACCGACCTGGAAAAGGCCATTGACCGCCTGTTCGTTGATGTGGACCGCGCCTACCGCGATGGTGCCAACATCCTGATTTTGTCTGACCGCGAAATTGATGAGTACCATGTCGCCATCCCCAGCCTTCTGGCTGTGGGCGCAGTTTCCAAGTATCTGGTTCGTACCCGCAAGCGCACCGCCATGGCCCTGATCCTGGAAAGCGGTGAGCCCCGCAAGGTTCATGATTTTGCCACCCTGCTGGGCTACGGTGCCTGCGCCATCAACCCCTATCTGGCACAGGAGACCATCGGCGAGCTGATCAATGAGGGTCTGCTGGACAAAGATTACTATGCCGCCGTGAACGACTACAATAAAGCCGTTCTGGCCGGCATCGTCAAGATTGCCTCCAAGATGGGCATTTCCACCATCCAGTCCTACCAGGGCAGCCAGATTTTTGAAGCGCTGGGTCTGAGCAACGAGGTAGTGGATAAGTACTTTACCAACACCGTCAGCCGTGTGGGCGGCATTACCATCCGCGACATCCAGAACGACCTGGAAGCCCGCCACAAGCAGGCATTCGACCCTCTGGGCCTGGATATCAGCATGGAGCTGACCAGCCTGGGCGAGCACAAGCTCCGCAGCGGCAAGCTGGCCGAAGATCATCTGTACAACCCGCTGACCATCCACCTGCTGCAGCAGGCCTGCTGGACCGGCGATTACAACAAGTTCAAGGCTTATACCGATGCCGTGAACGCCGCGGGCGGCGATGCCATGCACCTGCGCAGCCTGCTGGACTTCAATTATCCTGACGCCGGTATCACGCTGGACGAAGTGGAAAGCGTGGATTCCATCGTACACCGCTTCAAGACCGCTGCCATGAGCTATGGTGCCCTTTCTGAGGAAGCCCACGAGTGCATGGCCGTTGCCATGAACCGCATCGGCGGCAAGAGCAACACCGGCGAAGGCGGCGAAGCCGAAGACCGTTTTGGCACCGAGCGCAACAGCGCCATCAAGCAGGTGGCATCCTCCCGTTTTGGCGTGACCAGCAAGTATCTGGTTTCCGCCAGTGAGATTCAGATCAAGATGGCACAGGGCGCAAAGCCCGGCGAGGGCGGCCAGCTGCCCGGCGGCAAGGTTTACCCCTGGGTTGCCAAGACCCGCCACTCCACCACCGGCGTGGGCCTGATCTCTCCCCCGCCGCACCATGATATCTACTCCATTGAGGACCTGGCCCAGCTGATCTATGACCTGAAATGCTCCAACCGCAAGGCTGCCATCAACGTCAAGCTGGTCAGCGAAGCCGGTGTCGGCACCATTGCCGCCGGCGTTGCCAAGGCCGGTGCCGAAGTGATTTTGATTTCCGGCTTTGACGGCGGCACCGGCGCTGCACCGCGCAACTCCATCCACAATGCGGGCCTGCCGTGGGAGCTTGGCCTTGCCGAAGCACACCAGAGCCTGATCATGAACGGCCTGCGTTCCCGCGTGCGCATTGAAGCCGACAGCAAGCTGATGAGCGGCCGCGATGTGGCCATTGCCGCCATGCTGGGCGCTGAAGAGTTCGGCTTTGGCACCGGCCCGCTGGTTGCCATGGGCTGCGTGATGATGCGCGTGTGCAACCTGGATACCTGCCCCATGGGCATCTGCACCCAGAACCCCGAGCTGCGCAAGCGCTTTAAGGGCAAGCCGGAATACATCATCAACTTTATGCGCTTTATGGCCGAGGATCTGCGCGAATACATGGCCCGCCTGGGCGTGCATACCGTGGATGAACTGGTTGGCCGCACCGACCTGCTGAAAGTCAAGGATGCCCCGGCTGGTTCCCGCGCAAGCGAGATGGACCTGACTGCCCTGTTGAAAAACCCGCTGGTGGAAAACAGCAGCGTACACTTCAACGCCAAGGATGTTTACAACTTCGGCCTGGAAAAAACGCCGGATATGCGCGTGCTGATGAAGAAGTTCAAGAAGAGCTTTGACATGGCAGAGCCCAAGCCGATGACCGTTGAACTGGAAGTTGGCAACACCGACCGTGCGTTCGGCACGATTTTTGGCAGCGAGATCACCCGCAAGTTTGGCAACACCCTGCCGGAAGATACCTTCCATGTGATCTGCAACGGGTACGGCGGCCAGAGCTTTGGTGCCTTTATCCCCGCTGGCCTGACCTTGGAACTGGTTGGCGATTCCAACGACTATATGGGCAAGGGCCTTTCCGGCGGCAAGCTGATCGTTTACCCGCCCAAGGATGTCACCTATGACCGCAGCGAGAACATTGTCATTGGCAACGTTGCCCTGTACGGTGCAACCGCTGGTAAAGCGTTCATCAACGGTGTGGCTGGCGAGCGTTTCTGCGTGCGCAACTCCGGTGCTACCGCTGTTGTGGAAGGCGTCGGCGACCACGGCTGCGAATATATGACCGGCGGCACCGTGGTGGTGCTGGGCAAGACCGGCAAAAACTTTGCAGCCGGCATGAGCGGCGGCATCGCCTATGTGCTGGATGAGGACTGGGATTTCTACACCCGCGTCAACAAGGATATGGTCAGCCTGGAGCCGGTGGAACACAAGTATGATGTTTCGCTGCTGAAGGATTTGATCCGTGAACATGTGGAAGCCACCGGCTCCCCCCGCGGCAAGGAAATCCTGGATAACTTTGGCGAGTATCTGCCCAAGTTCAAAAAGGTCCTGCCCCATGACTATGACAAGATGCTGCGCCTGATTGCCCAGATGGAAGAAAAAGGCGAGGACAGCGAGCAGGCACAGATCGAAGCGTTCTATGCAATGAAGAACGCTGCTAACAAATAAGGGAGGCGCAAACGATGGGAAAACCGACAGGATTTATGGAAATTGCCCGGCAGACCAGCACGGAGCTGCCGCCCGAAGAACGCATTCAGAACTTTAACGAATTTCACATCCCGCTGCCGCAGGATGAACAGCAGGCGCAGGGTGCCCGCTGCATGGATTGCGGCGTACCGTTCTGCCAGGCTGGCATGATGATTGGCGGCATGGCAAGCGGCTGCCCGCTGAACAACCTGATCCCCGAATGGAACGACCTGGTCTACCAGGGCAAGTGGGATCTGGCTGTACATCGCCTGCGCGCCACCAACCGCTTCCCGGAGTTTACCAGCCGGGTATGCCCTGCTCTGTGCGAAGCTGCCTGCACCTGCGGCTACACCACCGGCAGCCCTGTTACCGTGAAGGAGAACGAGCACGCCATTGTAGAATATGGCTATGAATCCGGCCTGCTGACCGCCTGCCCGCCCCCGACCCGCACCGGCAAAACCGTTGCCGTGGTAGGTGCCGGCCCTGCCGGCCTTGCAGTTGCCGATTACCTGAACAAGCGCGGCCACAAAGTGACCGTGTACGAGCGTGAGGACCGCGTGGGCGGCCTGCTGATGTACGGCATCCCCAACATGAAGCTGGAAAAGCAGGTCATTGACCGCCGCGTGAACATTATGAAGGCCGAGGGCATTGACTTTGTAACCTGCGCCGATGTTGGCGGCAGCACCCCTGCCCAGGATGTGCTGGATGCACACGATGCCGTTGTGCTGGCCTGCGGTGCCAAGCAGGCGCGTGACATCAACGCCCCGGGGCGCGATGCACAGGGGATCTACTTTGCCGTGGATTACCTGACCAGCGTGACCCGCAGCCTGCTGGATTCCGGCTTTTCCGATGGCAAGGCCGTGAGTGCCAAGGACAAAAAGGTGTTGGTCATCGGCGGCGGCGATACCGGCAACGACTGTGTCGGCACTGCCATCCGCCAGGGCTGCGCAAGCGTGACCCAGCTGGAAATGATGCCCTGCCCGCCCACAGAACGCACCGCCGCCAACGCCTGGCCCGAATGGCCCAAGGTGCTGAAAACCGATTACGGCCAGCAGGAAGCCATTGCCGTGTTTGGCAGCGACCCGCGCATTTACCAGACCACGGTCAAAGAGTTCTATAAGGACGAAGCCGGTCAGGTTTGCGGTGCGCTGATTGCCAAGCTGGAAAGCAAAGTGGTGGATGAAGCCACCGGCCGCCGCGCCATGGTGCCCACCGGCGAAGAATTTGCCATCGAGTGCGACCTGGTGCTGATTGCCGCCGGTTTTACCGGCTGCCAGCCCTATGTGGCCGAAGCGTTTGGCGTTGACCTGACCAAGCGCGGCACCGTTGCCGATACTAAGTACGCCACCAACGTGCCCCATGTATTTACCTGCGGCGATATGCGCCGCGGCCAGAGCCTTGTTGTTTGGGCCCTGCGCGAAGGCCGCGATGCCGCCGCCGAGGTGGATAAGAGCCTGATGGGCTACACCAACCTGTAACAAGCCATTTTCTTAACATCCGTTTT
>OJRT01000882.1_pt1 | contig 13196 bp, 6 predicted proteins | sample 1599281 | NCBI WGS metagenome assembly OJRT01 (sample SAMN03922458, study PRJEB24848) | human gut metagenome | isolation source: stool sample | host: Homo sapiens | place: Germany | collected 2009-11 | reverse complement strand
GCTCCGGTGACTTTGGCGTTGATGTCATTGCAGAGAAAGACAAGGTCAGATATGCGATACAATGCAAGCGATACAATCACAAACTTGACAACACCCCTATACAAGAAGTTGTCGGCGGACTTGCATACTACCAATGCGACAAAGGTGCCGTTATGACAAATCAGTATTTTACCGAGCCCGCCAAACAGCTTGCACAGGTGAATGATATAGAGCTGTTGGACAGAGATACGCTTTCACATATGGTTGATAAAACAGAAAAGTCATTTGATGATAAGCTTAATTTATTCAGATCTTATTTGACCAGCTCATCTACAATGCTAGTTGCTTATCTCGAAAAGTGTGGAATTTATTCAAGAATAGAAGATATAAATACTGATACCAAAACACTATCGTTTACCCTTAAATTAAAATTTGCAGATGATATCGAGAGTGTAAAAGCAAAGAAGAAAGCAATTTCCAAAATAACTAAAGCGAAAGTAATTGATATAGTGCAAAACGAGAATGATATGATAACTATCATTGTTTGTACACCAAGAAAATACAGAATAAAATCATAACAAAAAAAACGCCCCCAAGTGCTACCAACACTCAGAGGCGAGCAGAGCAGATACTACCAATATCAGCTCAGAATGAACAAAACCCAACAACCACGAAAGGGCTTATTCTGCCCTTTTATTGTAGCACACTTTTTTAGGAGTGTCAAGAATAGGAGGAATATATGCTATGTAAAAAATGCCGTAAGGAAATTCCTGACGGCTCTATTTATTGCAACTACTGTGGCAAGAAGCAGGAAACTACCAAAAGAAAAACACGTCGCAGAGCAAGAGGAACAGGCACGATAAGATACAAGCCTGAATACAAAAACCGCCCATATGTGGTTTTCAGCCCTCGAACAACGTCCGGCACAGGTGAAAAGTACATCGGCTGCTTCAAAACGGCAGCAGAGGCACAAGCCGCCCTTGATAGTTACTTCAACTCTACGCACATAGATCACTCCAGCCTAACACTTGCACAAGCGTATGAGAATTGGAGCTTCGAGCATTTTGAAAGCCTTACAAAGAGTGGTGAGCAGGGCTACAAGACCGCATGGAGATACCTTGATAGTATCGCAGGCAGGAAGATGTCAGAGCTTAAAACAGCAGATTATCAGAGGTGCATAACCGAATGTGCCAAACGTTTCAGCCGTTCGCAATGCGCAAAAATCAAGCAGCTATGCTCACAGCTCTGCAAATACGCCGCCCAAAATGACATCATAGACAAAAACTATGCTGAATACATAACACTTCCAAAAGAGGTTAAGAAAGAGAAAAGAATTTTTACAGCGGAAGAACTTGAAAAACTGTGGGAACACTCTTCGGATAGATCTGTCCAAGTCATTTTGTTTATGATCTACACAGGCTTTCGTATCGGCGAGGTGTTCACGATACTTAAAAAGAATGTCCACCTTGCCGAGAACTACATGATCGGCGGCATCAAGACCGAAGCGGGCAAGGACAGACTTGTGCCGTTTCCGTCACAGATACCCGAAATAAAGACGTTTGTACAAGATTGGTACAATGAAAGCAAGACGGATTTTTTGCTGAATGGTGATGTCAACAATTTTAGAAAACGCAATTTTTATCCTGCACTTGCCGAGTGTGGTGTGATACCCGAGCCGACAGTTACCGAACTAAAAAGCGGCAAAACGACAAAGAAATATGACACGGAGATAACGCCTCATTGCTGCCGTCATACGTTCGCAACGTTATCGGCAGATTGCGGTATGCAACCCGAAAAGCTACAGCGTATCATTGGTCATGCCAAGTATGAAACAACGGCAGATATATACAATCACTCAGGGCAGGACGCAAAAGCACTAGCGGAAGAAATGTCAAAGTTAAGAAAGCCAGTGGAACATTAGTGGAACATTTCACCGATAAGCGTCGATTTTACGGCATTTCTTGATTGGTTGATAAGGACGAGGTCACCGGTTCAAGCCCGGTTAGCAGCTCCAGCAGGTGCTTGCACCTGCACCCAAATCCGCTATCATTTATGGTAGCGGATTTTTTTGTCACCGCCTATGGGTACGATACGCTGGGAAAGGTACGATGTTCGCCGTGACGAGCATCTCCCACCACAGCTTTTTTATATAACAAACCAAGACACCGCTCCTATACTTTGCGCATAAATCGTACAAAGCAGGACGTGTCCCTGCACCCAGATCCGCTATCATTTATGGTAGCGGATTTTTTTGTCGCCTCCCATGGGTACGATACCCTACACACAAAAAACACCGCCCGAACTCCTCGGACGGTGTTATATTTTTACCTCGTATTACAGATTTGTATACTCCATAAGGCTCTTATCCACCTCACGGGCAACATCTCTGCCCTCTCTGATAGCCCATACTACAAGTGACTGTCCTCTGCGCACGTCGCCTGCGGCAAAGACGTTCTTCACGTTTGTCTGATGTGTGCCGTCGGCTGTTGCGATATTCGTTCTGCCGTCTACCTCAACGCCAAAAGCCTTTGTGAGATAGCTTTCAGATCCCAGAAAGCCTGCCGCAATAAGAACAAGCTCGGTTTCTACCTTGTATTCGCTACCCTCAACAGGCTTCATTATCGTTCTGCCTGACTTAGGGTCTTTCTCCGGGGAGAGCTTTACAAGCACTGCGCCCTTAAGATTGCCCTTTTTGTCTTTGAGAAACTCCTTGACAGTTGTCTGATAAACTCTCGGGTCATGACCGAACACACCGATAGCTTCCTCCTGACCGTAATCTGTCTTGCAGACCATTGGCCACTGCGGCCATGGGTTGTTCTCAGCTCTCGTGTCAGGAAGCTTTGGCATCATTTCAAGCTGCAAAACGCTCTTTGCGCCATGTCTTACGCTTGTACCAACGCAGTCATTTCCTGTATCTCCGCCACCTATTACCATGACGTTCTTGCCCTTTGCGGAAATGTGGTTTTTATCCGTAAGACCGCCGTTCAGCAGCGCCTTAGTTGTGGATTTCAGAAAATCCACTGCAAAATAGATACCATTTGCATCTCTGCCCTCGGCTTTGATATCTCTAGGGTTTGAAGCACCACAACAAAGTATTACTCTGTCGAAGTCCTTGAGAAGCTCAGCCGCTGTGATATCCTTGCCCACATTAACGCCTGTGCGGAACTCGATGCCCTCTTCTTTCATTATGTTTATCTTACGCTCGATTATCTGCTTTTCAAGCTTCATGTTCGGTATGCCGTACATAAGCAGACCGCCCACTCTGTCCTCACGCTCGAAAACTGTTACACTGTGACCTCTCTGATTGAGCTGGTCAGCGGCAGCAAGACCTGACGGGCCTGAGCCTATAACAGCGATAGTCTTTCCTGTTCTTACCTTTGGCACTCTTGCTGAAGCATATCCGCAGGCATAGGCATTTTCGATAATGCCGTATTCGTTAGCCTTTGTGGTAACAGCGTCGCCATTAGCTCCGCAGGTGCAGGCTTTTTCGCAAAGTGCAGGACAAACTCTTGATGTAAACTCAGGAAAATTGTTCGTCATATGAAGTCTGTAATATGCCTGCTCCCAGTTGCCCTTGTATATAAGGTCGTTCCATTCAGGGATAAGATTGTTAAGCGGACAGCCTGAAAATGCGTTGCCTATCTTCATTCCTGCCTGACAGAACGGCACACCGCAGTCCATACATCTTGCACCCTGCTTTTGCTGCTCCTCCTTTGAAAGAGGAGTGTGAAATTCATTAAAATTCTTTATACGTTCCTCAACGGAGAACGCTGCTGCGTCCTCACGCTTATAGTCCATAAAACCAGTTGGCTTTCCCATATCTCAACTATACTTGCTTTCACGGCAAGTATATCCTCCTTTCGATTTTAAAAGTACAATATCTCATGTGCGCAGGCTTACTGCTTGCCGTTGATGATCTGATAGAATGCTTCTATCTGCGCCTGATCGCTACTCATACCCTTTTCTTCCATTGAAGCTATAGCAGACATCATCTTCTTGTAATCGTGAGGGATTATCTTCTTGAACTTAGGCAGATATTCCTCAAAGTTATCAAGAATACGCTTGCCCTTTTCAGAGCCTGTTGCATCAACGTGCTGCTGGATAAGGTCTTTGAGCTGAATGATATCGTACTTCTCCTTGACCTCAGAGAAAAGTACCATTTCCTTGTTGAGTCTTGTGTAAAGGTGTCTGTCCTCGTCAAGAACGTAAGCTACACCGCCCGACATACCTGCCGCAAAGTTTTTGCCCGTCTTGCCGATAACTACCACACAGCCGCCTGTCATATACTCACAGCCGTGGTCGCCAACGCCCTCGACAACTGCCACTGCGCCTGAGTTTCTTACGCAGAAACGCTCGCCTGCAACACCGTCAATGAACGCCTTACCGCTTGTTGCGCCGTAAAGTGCAACGTTACCGATAATGATATTGTCCTCGGCTTTGAAAGTGGAATCCTTTGGAGGATAAACAACGAGCTTACCGCCTGAAAGTCCCTTGCCGAAATAATCGTTAGAGTCGCCCACAAGCTCGAGGGTCAAGCCGTTTGGGATAAATGCGCCGAAGCTCTGTCCGCCTGAGCCGTTGCAGACTATCTTGTATGTATCGTCAGCAAGTGTGTTATAATACTTTCTTGTTATCTCTGAGCCGAAGATAGTACCGAATGAACGGTCTGTGTTCTTGACATTTACTGTGATAGACTTCTTCTCACCACTCTTAAGATTTTTCTCGAACTCCTTCATGAGTACCTTTTCATCAAGAGTGTTTTCAAGCTTGAAGTCATACTTGGATTTCTTGTTGTATTCTACCTTTTCTGAAACGTAATCAGAGTTGATGATATTAGAAAGGTCAACTTGTGCTGCAGTGCCTGTGATACCAGCCTTTGGCTTGATAAGGTCAATTCTTCCCACAAGCTCGTCAACTGTTCTTACGCCAAGCTTTGACATATATTCTCTAAGCTCGGAAGCCACGAATATCATAAAGTTCATTACATATTCAGGCTTGCCAGGGAACTTCTTTCTAAGCTCTGGGTTCTGTGTTGCAACACCAAATGGGCAAGTATCAAGATTACATACTCTCATCATTGCACAGCCGAGTGTTATCAGCGGAGCTGTTGCAAAGCCGAACTCCTCTGCGCCAAGGATCGCTGCGATAACAACATCACGACCTGTCATGAGCTTGCCGTCTGTTTCGATAACGACCTTATTTCTAAGACCGTTCTTGATAAGGGTCTGATGTGCTTCTGCAAGTCCAAGCTCCCATGGAAGTCCTGCATTGTAGATAGAGTTTCTCGGAGCCGCACCTGTACCGCCGTCATAGCCTGAGATAAGGATAACACCTGCGCCAGCCTTTGCAACACCTGCCGCGACTGTACCAACACCGCACTCAGAAACGAGCTTTACAGAAATTCTTGCGTTCTTGTTTGCGTTTTTCAGGTCATAGATAAGCTGAGCCAAGTCCTCGATAGAGTAGATATCGTGGTGTGGCGGAGGCGAGATAAGCGACACGCCAGGTGTGGAGTGTCTTGTTTTAGCTATCCATGGATAAACCTTTTTGCCAGGGAGATGACCGCCCTCGCCAGGCTTTGCGCCCTGTGCCATTTTTATCTGTATCTCATCAGCAGATGTGAGGTATCTTGAAGTTACACCGAAACGTCCCGAAGCCACCTGCTTGATAGCTGAACATCTGTCCTCAGAAGTACCCTTTGTGAGAAGTCTGTCAAGGCTCTCACCGCCCTCGCCTGAGTTTGACTTGCCGTGAAGTCTATTCATTGCGATAGCAAGTGCTTCGTGAGCTTCCTGCGAGATAGAGCCGTAGGACATGGCGCCCGTCTTAAATCTTCTTACAATAGAGTCAACGCTCTCAACTTCCTCCAGCGGAACAGGATTTTCAGCAAAGTTGAAATCCATAAGACCTCTGATGTTCACAGGGTCCATTTCCTCAGAGATAAGCTTTGAATACTTCTTGTATGTTTCATAGTCGCCAGTCCTTGCAGCCTGCTGGAGCAAATAGATAGACTGAGGATTGTAGAGATGCTCCTCCTTGCCGCTTCTGAACTTGTGGCTTCCTCTTGATTCAAGCTCTGTGTCTGTGCCAAGTCCAAGAGGGTCAAAGGCTGATGTATGAAGTCTGTCAACGTTCTTTTCGATATCAGAGATAGTGATACCGCCTATCCTGCTGACCGTGCCGGTGAAGTATTTGTTTATAACGTCCTCACCGATACCGATAGCCTCGAATATCTGTGAGCCTTGATATGACTGTATAGTAGAGATACCCATTTTTGAAGCTATCTTTACGATACCATGGAGAACAGCCGCATTATAATCGTCAACAGCGGCATAGTAATCCTTGTCAAGAAGGTCGTCAGCAATAAGCTCGTGGATAGTTTCCTGAGCAAGATAAGGGTTGATAGCGGAAGCGCCATAGCCGAGCAGTGTTGCAAAGTGATGAACTTCTCTAGGCTCGCCGCTTTCGAGGATAATAGCAAGAGATGTTCTCTTCTTTGTAACAACAAGGTGCTGATGAAGCGCTGATACTGCAAGCAGTGACGGGATAGCAAGGTGGTTCTCGTCAACTCCCCTGTCTGAAAGGATAAGGATATTTGCGCCCTCGCTGAACGCCTTGTCTGCTTCTATATAAAGTCTGTTTATAGCCTTTTCAAGTCTTGTGTTCTTATAATAAAGTATAGGGATAACAGCTACCTTAAAGCCAGGAATGTGCATATTCTTTATTTTAAGGATATCTGTTGAGGTAAGGATAGGGTCGTGTATCTTCATTACCTTGCAATTTTCAGGCTTTTCTTCAAGAATGTTGCCGTCCTCACCGATATAGACAGTTGTGGAGGTAACTATTTCCTCTCTGATAGCGTCTATAGGCGGATTTGTTACCTGTGCAAAGAGCTGTTTGAAGTAGTTGAACAGTGGCTGAGGCTCTTTTGAAAGCACCGCAAGCGGGCTGTCTGTACCCATAGCGGCAATAGACTCAGAGCCGTTCTTTGCCATTGGCAGGATAGATGTCATAACGTCCTCATAGGTATAGCCAAAAGCTTTCTGAAGTCTTTGTCTTTCCTCGTAGCCGTGTTCCTCTACCTTGATGTTTGGTATCTTAAGGTCTTTAAGTCTGACAAGGTTGCTGTCAAGCCACTCGCCGTAAGGCTGCTTTGAAGCATAGTATTCCTTAAGCTCGTCATCGTCGATAACTCTGCCCTGAACAGTATCAACAAGAAGCATTTTGCCTGGGCGAAGTCGTTCCTTTTCAACGATATTGTCTGATGGGATAGGAAGTGCGCCAACCTCAGATGAAAGGATAAGATTGCCGTCCTTTGTGATATAATATCTTGACGGACGCAGACCGTTTCTGTCAAGCACTGCACCCATGATATCTCCGTCAGAGAAAAGGATAGAAGCCGGTCCGTCCCATGGCTCCATCATAGTTGCGTAATACTGATAGAAGTCTTTCTTAGCCTGACTCATCGTGCCGTTGTTATCCCATGGCTCAGGGATCGTTATCATGACAGCCAGCGGCAGATCCATTCCACTCATGACCAAAAACTCAAGTGTGTTGTCGAGCATTGCAGAGTCAGAGCCTTCTGTGTTTACAACAGGTGTGACCTTATCAAGGTCGCCCTTCAAATGCTCAGACTTCATCGTTTCCTCACGAGCAAGCATTTTATCAGCATTGCCTCTGATAGTGTTTATCTCACCGTTGTGAACGATCATTCTGTTAGGATGAGCTCTCTGCCAGCTTGGGTTTGTGTTGGTAGAAAATCTTGAATGTACCATAGCGATAGCAGACTCGTAGTCCTTATCCTGAAGGTCAGGGAAGAACTTTCTGAGATCCTGCACAAGGAACATTCCTTTATATACTATAGTTCTGCTTGAAAGCGATACAACGTAGGTGTCCTCATTTGACTGCTCGAACACACGTCTTGCAACATATAGCTTGCGGTCAAAGTCAAGACCCTTTTTAACGCCCTTTGGACGCTTGATGAAGCACTGCATTATGGCAGGCATACACTGGGCAGCTCTCTTGCCAAGCACCTCAGGCTTTGCAGGAACGACTCTCCAGCCAAGGATCTCCAGACCCTCTTTTTCGGCGATTATCTCAAACATCTTCTTTGCCTGATTTCTCGCAAGCTCGTTCTGTGGGAAGAAGAACATACCAACGGCATAATCTCTCTCCTCGCCAAGTGTGATTCCAAGCTCAGCGGCGGCAATCTTCTTAAAAAATTTATGTGAGATCTGAAGCAGGATACCTACTCCGTCACCTGTTTTGCCCTCTGCGTCCTTACCAGCACGATGCTCAAGCGTTTCAACGATAGTCAGTGCATTTGCAACAGTATCGTGGCTCTTTTTGCCCTTAATGTTCACAACAGCACCTATTCCGCAGTTATCATGCTCGAATTTCGGTGAATACAGGCTTTTTACATTAGTCATATCCTCCATGCGTTCCATTTTTATCACCCTTTCCTGCCAAACTGTAAAAAAATTATAGCTTATCGTTCAGCAACGTATGTTATTTCACGGCTCATAGCCGATTTTTAGCTGTTTTTAACAAAAAATTTGCAGGAAGAAATTAAAATCCTGCAATCCTGCATAAGCGCAAACAAACTCAAAGCGTGGTTTTTCGCACAAATGCAAGAAAATAGCCTTTTGTCGTCTTTTTTGACGGCTTAATCATTATAACACACATTACAGCAAAATGCAAGAGCGAATGATAAAACTTGCATAAATTCATTATTAATTTTTAGTTAATCAGTATACATATATAACTTATGATTTCATATCGCTTTCCTAGGTAAACCTCGCAAACTAACGTAACAACGCTCTTTTCAGCTTATTTACAGCCATTTTCAGCGGAGAATCGTACTCTTTGTAAAAATGCTGATAATCCTTAGAATTGTTCCAGTCACCACCCCATTTCCAGCCGTGACGCCTGAAAATGCAATAGCAAAGGTCTGTTCTGTCAATCTTGTGATCAAAAGCCTTGTCACGGTCTGCATACTCTGCAGCATTGGCAGGCATGACCTTATTCCCCACTATATAAGGATTTATAAGGGGGTTTATGTCTATCGCCCTGCCGTAGCTGTGAGCCGAAATAATGTTGGTACCAGCCACCACCCTATAGTTGAAAGCAGAGGAATTGTTATCCGCCATTGACCTTTCATCATCAGCGTCGTACTCGTCAACGAGCCTGATTTTTTCTATCTCATAACTGCCCTCGAAAAGCTCATAGAAAATATCCAGAACCTCCTGCGCAAGCTTCCTCGACACGATAAGCTCCCCCGACTGCACCTTATGCTCAAAGTCATAATATCTCACACGCAGATAGGCAAGGTCGCCCAGCTTCACATAGGGGTTTTCCTTATAGGAAACGCCTTTGATACGCTCTATCACCTCGTTTGGAAGCTCCTCAGCCGTAAAGCCCTCTCTGTATAATATCTTTTCCATAAAAAACACTCCTTACAAAAAGCGGTCAAGGCATGATACCTTGACCGTCCTTATTATTTATCCGCAGACTTGTAGTACATAACAACAGGCGTACCGTAAGGCACGTTGTCATAAACATATTTGGCGTCGTCATAGCTCATATTTATACAGCCGTGAGAGCCGTTGTATTTGTATATCTCACCGCCGAAATATCCGCCTCGCCACGTTGAATCGTGAAGACCTATTCCGCAGAGAGAAACGTTGTTCCAGAAGTTGCACTTTGTATCCCACTCGTCGCCGTCGGCATTTGTGTCTTTCATGCGCTTGTTGGTTTCCTTTGACCACAGCTTATAAACACCAGGGAGAGTTGTTCTCGCCTCAGATGTGGTCTGACCTGAAACTATATAGGTATCGAGCTTTTTCTTGCCCTTTTCATAATACCACAAGTGCTGGTCGGTAAGGTCTATCTCAATATAAGTGTCGCCTATATCATCGTCCTTGCTTCTTGCAGACTCAACGCCTGTAAAGTCAAAATAACCGGTACTGTAATAGATAGGGTCTACCTTGTCAACGCTCTCGCCCTTTTCAAGCATATCCACAAGATCGTCACAAGTCTTTTCCTGATCTATCCACCAGCCGTATTTAGCATCAGAGCTTGTCGGCACGATTATGTCGCCCTGCAAAGTGGCGTGGAATTTTCTCTTAGTATTATATGTATCATACTTCTTTGCGAGCTTTTCCACATACTCCATGGCTTTCTTTCTATCCACAGTGTAGCTTCCGTCATCTTTGAGCTTTATCATCTTCATAAGCTCCTCGCCCGTGAGAGTTTCTGTGGTGTAGTCAAAATCGTATGTGACAGAAAGCTGGAAAACATCATTTCGTTTCTTGCAATCGTCCTCAAGGTCTGCGCTCTTCACCTCTGGAAGAGAATAACAACCTGTGTCCTTGTCAAGCTCAACGCTAAGCTCGCCTGCCGCCACGCTTTGCGTAACACAAGCTTCAAGCTTTTTCATATCGGTTATCTTGTTTCCCTGCACCTCAGGGGTGATAACATAAGCCGTCTTATCCTCGTTAAGGCCAAGCTTTGCATCGGCAGTTTCAACATCGCCCCAGTTTGCTTTCTCCACAAGCTTCTGAAGCTTCTCAACATCAAATGTGATGTCCTCATTAAAGCTATAGGTGGAGTTCTGTATAAATCCCGAGAACCATGTTTTTCTGTTCACGCTGTCATAGATCTTCTGAAGATCGTCCTTGCCGCTTAGTCTGTAATCAAAATCAGCCGTCTTGAAAACAACAGACGTGCCGTCGATAGTTTTGACCGTAAGCTCATAAGGCATATCGTTCACCCCGAGCAGATCGCAAGCCTGTTCAAATGTCTTTCCGCCCACGTCAATGCCATTCACTGTTGTGCCGCTCAGAAATCTGTTGCTATAGTAAGCTCTTCCAATGAAATATCCTCCGCCCACAACTATCACGATAGCCGCTGCCGCAGTGCCGCAGATAATGCCGATATTGTTGCGTTTTTTCTTTCTTTTCTTATTCTTTGACAAACCTTTGACAGAGCTGTTTTTCTTCACAGATGTCGCAGGCTTTTTCGTTATCTTTGTGGAATTTTCCGTCATCAATTATCCTCCTGTACAAAATGACGTTCGGCATTTGCCGACAATGTATCAAGAATAATTATATCATGCTTTTTTCCTTTTGTCTATAGGATAGGCTGAAAAATTTGTCACAAAAAGAGTGCCGGATATTCTTATTTAATGTACAAATAAACGTACTGAAAAAAAACTACACGCAATCATTAAAAAAATATCGGGCAGATAACTCCACCCGATACAATATCAGTCTTTTATATACTTGTTCTTTACCTCGCTGTAGGTCTTGCAGAAGCGGTCATGGGAGATATACGCTCCCCAGCTCATGTTATCGTCCACCTGAGGGTCCATAACATATACCTGACCGTTTATCGTTACCTCCACCCACATATGATAGCCGTAACCGCCTGCCGCCATAGCGGTCTTGCCGTCAACGGTCTTTGCGTCAAAGCCTATATAGTTGAGCATTGCGGCGTAAACGTAAGAATACTCTGTGCAAGTGCCGTAACCGTCCTCAAGAACAGCCTTGACAGGATTTGCCCAGCCGCCGTAATCGTAGACCGTGTTCTTTATAATATAATCGTAGCAAGCCACAGCCTTTTCGTAGTTTGTCATATCATCTGATATTATCTTATTGAGATATTTCAGAAGTATCTTTTCTTCCTTTGCGCTGAGCGTCGCCTTTGGATCAAGCACTGCAGAATTAAGTCGCTGTGCAGGGGTCTTGCCGTTGTCGACAACAGGCGCAGTGGTTGTAGTTGTAACAGGCTTTTTAGTAGTTGTCACCTTAGCAGTGGTGGTCTTTTTCTTGGTAGTAGTCACCGCAGGCGTTGTGGTCGTAACAGGGGCAGTTGTTGTCTTTGCAGTGGTAGTAGTTTTTGCAGTAGTAGTTTTCACTGTTGTAGTCTTTTTTGTAGCCTTTGAGGCAACAGTATCGCTGTCAGTAGTGCTGACAGGGATGGAAGTAACAGCAGAAACCTTTGTTTCAGACTTTGAAGCCTGCTGTGTTTTCTTTGTCACAAGGCTTACTGATATGCTAAGCTTTGTGTCAGCGGAAGTCACGCTCTGCACTGCGGTCACTGACGCTGGCTTCTGTGATATTACAGAGGTCGTTACGCTCTCTGATCTCAAAGCTGTTTCAGAAGCTGACTTTGTTGTTTCGCTTTTTGCAGTTTTTACAGCCTTTACAGCCTCGGTCTGAGAATTTTTCGCAGTTTCCTTGACGGCTGATGTTGTAAGAACAGTTGTGATATCCCCGATCTGCTCAGATGTTTCCTTGTCAGAAACAACAGAAATGACCTTTGCATTTTCAGGCGGCATGACCGCACATGGCTGGATAACGTTTTTATCAAGTGTCGCAAAAGTCACAGCAGATACTGCCACAACTCCGCAGGCAGAAAGCACAGCCACACAGCGAGATATCCCCGACTTCAAATAACCCAATTCAGAACGCTCCTTTCAAATGTGATAAACTACACCATATTATAATGAATAAGGTTACAAAAGTCAAGGGGCATTGTAATCAAATTGTAATTTTCAAGCCGTTTTTTCGCTCGTTTATGAAGTATATATGAACATCAAGTTACAACCATTGTACATTTTATATCCCAGGAACGACAATAAGGGTTCTATTTTTATCATTTTTAACAAATTTCGCAAAACTTTTATTAATAATACCGAAAAACGGACACCTGCGTTACAAAAGCCCATATTTTCCACGATATTTTACATATCTATCCACAAAATCACCCACGCAAAAAAAGAACGCTGACACAAGCCAGCGTTCCCTTTTTGAAGTATATGAAGTATATATGGAGAAAAAAGTATATGTGTAAATTTCATCTTTTTGTCTTTCTCTTATTGTATTTATATCATACTCCGCCAATGTGACAGTTTTATGATAGTGTGCTGAAAACTAATACACAAAAAAATAAGTGCAAAAAAACGTCTGCCATATGACAGACGTTTTCTCTTAGTTTAAGTAAATTACTCAGCCTGAGGTGCTCCTACAGGGCAAGTACCTGCACAAGAACCGCAGTCGATGCACTCGTCAGCGTTAATAACACACTTACCATCAGCCTCGGAGATAGCTCCTACTGGACATGCGTCCATGCAAGCGCCGCAGCCGATGCACTCATCACTAATCTTATAAGCCATTTTCACAGACCTCCTTGCATAAATTCTACAAGTATCATAT
>OJRT01000867.1_pt1 | contig 13302 bp, 10 predicted proteins | sample 1599281 | NCBI WGS metagenome assembly OJRT01 (sample SAMN03922458, study PRJEB24848) | human gut metagenome | isolation source: stool sample | host: Homo sapiens | place: Germany | collected 2009-11 | reverse complement strand
CTTTCTCGGAGATGCCGTTGGCAACACAGCCGGGGCATTCATGGCCCGGCTCGGTGCAGCCGTGGACAAAATGCTCCCGTTCCGCCTCCATCACGGCGTGCTTCTTTTTGCTCATGGCGCGGCGGACATTGTCTGCCTGTCCGAACGAGAAGCCCGCCAGTTCCCGGAAGATCTGCATGACCTGCTCCTGATAGACGATGCAGCCATTGGTGACGTCCAGAATGTGCGCCAGCTGCGGCGTCTTGTAGCTGATCTTGTCCGGTTCATGGCGGTTGCGCAGGTAGGTCGGGATCGAGTCCATGGGGCCGGGGCGGTACAGGCTGATCAGAGCGATGACATCTTCAAGGTTCTGCGGCTGCAGACCGGCCAGAACCTGCTTCATGCCTGAAGATTCGAGCTGGAACACGCCCTCCGTCTCACCCTGCCCCAGCATCTTGTAAGTGTCCGGGTCGTCGTAATCGAGCTTTGCAACGGAAAAGTCCGGGTTCTTTTTCTGGACAGCCACTTCGGCGTCCCGGATGACGGTCAGGGTGCGCAGACCGAGGAAGTCCATCTTCAGCAGACCCAGCTCCTCGATCTCGGTCATATTGAACTGGGTCACGGGGAGACCGTCGTTGGTGGCCAGCGGCAGATAGTAATCCGTCGGCTCCGGCGTAATCACAACGCCCGCCGCGTGGGTGGAGGCATGGCGCGGCATTCCCTCCACTTTCAGGGCGGTGTCGATCAGCTCCGTCACCTTCGGGTCGGTGTCATACATCCGCTTCAGCTCCGGCGAGACCTCCAACGCGCGTTTCAGCGTCATTTTCAGCTCCATCGGCACCTGCTTTGCCACCACATCCACGCTCTGATAGGGCATCCCCATCACACGGCCCACATCGCGGATGGCGTTGCGGGCGGCCATGGTGCCAAAGGTGACGATCTGTGCCACATGGTCGGCACCGTATTTGCGGTTGACGTAGTCGATGACCTCCTGCCGGCGCTCGTAACAGAAGTCCACGTCGAAATCGGGCATACTGACACGTTCCGGGTTCAGGAAGCGCTCGAAGATCAGGTTGTAGCGGATAGGGTCGATGTCGGTGATGCCGACGCTGTAGGCCGCAATGCTGCCCGCGCCGGAACCACGGCCGGGGCCCACCGGAATGCCCTGACTCTTGGCGTAGTTGATATAATCCCAGACGATGAGGTAGTAGTTGGTGTAGCCCATGGTTTTGACCACACCGATCTCGTACGTCAGGCGATCCTTGTTGGCTTGCGGGACATGGGGGCCGTACCGGCGCTCCAAGCCATCCCAGCAGAGCTTTTCAAAGAACTCCTGATTGTCCATCCCATTCGGGGCTTTGTAGTAGGGGATCTTGGTGTGGCCGAACTCGAAATCAAAATTGCACTGATCTGCGATGATCTGGGTGTTGGAGCAAGCCTCCGGCACCATGGCGAACAGATCATACATCTCATCCGTCGTCTTGACGTAGAATTCGTCGGTCTGGAACTCCATTTTGTCGGCGTCCTGCATGGTCTTACCGGTCTGGATGCAAAGCAGGATGCTCTGCATCTTGGCATCGTCCCTGCGCAGATAGTGAGCGTCGTTCGTAGCCGCCATGGGGATGCCTGTTTCCCGCGCCAGCTTGATGAGCTGGGGCAGAACGATGGTGTCCTCTTCAAGGCCGTGGTCCTGCAGTTCAATGTAGTAATTGCCCTCGCCGAACAGGTCACGGTACCACAGCGCCGCCGTCTTGGCGCGCTCATAGTCACCTGCGAGGATGGCTTGAGGGATCTCGCCTGCAAGGCACGCCGACAGGCAGATCAGGCCCTCATGGTACTGTTCCAGCAACTGTTTGTCCACACGGGGTTTGGAGTAAAAGCCTTCGGTAAAGGCCGCCGAGACCATTTTGATCAGGTTTTTGTAGCCCGTTTCGTTTTTGCACAGTAGGATCAGGTGATTGTTGCCGTCGATCTTGTTGACCTTATCGAAACGGGTGCGGGTGGCAACGTAGACTTCGCACCCGATGATGGGCTTGATGCCCGCCTTTTTGGCCGCCTTATAAAACTGCACGCAGCCGTACATCACGCCGTGGTCGGTGCAGGCAATGGCGGTCTGGCCGCACTCCTTCACCCGATCCATCAGTTGATCGATGCGGCATGCACCGTCCAGCAAGCTGTATTCCGTATGGATATGGAGGTGAACAAACTCCCGCCCAAGGTGATTGTTTTCGCTGATCTCGGTCAATGCTGTTCCTCCTGTTCCATACGCTCCCGCATCGACTGCGCGAGGGCTTCCAGTTTCTTCATCCGGTGGGAAAGGCCGGATTTGCTCACCGGCGGGTCAAAGCAAGCGCAGAGCGCCGCCAGCGAGAGATCCGGGTTCTCCATCCGTTTGGCAGCCGCTTCCTGCAAGACCTCCGGCAGAGTTTCCAGCGCCTTTTGTTCCTGCAAAAAGCGGATTGCTTTTAAAGTTTGTGCGTTGGCACGCGCCGTTTTGCCCAGATTGGCGGTATCGCAATTGGTGTGGCGATTGATCTGGTTGCGCACCTGCTTCATGGCTTTCTGCGCCCCGATCTGCTGCGCCGCCTGTGCCGCACCCATAAACGCCAGAATGCGCTCCACGTTGGCGCAGCTCTTGACGTAAACGAGGTTCACACCGTTGCGGCGGGGGCGGGGGGGGGCAAATTCATGCTCGGCCAAAAGGGCTTCGAAATCCTTGGCAAGGTTGGTGCGGCTCGTCAGAAATTCGAGATTGTATTCTTTCTGTGGGTCGGTCACGGTGCCGCCGCAGAGGAAGGCCGCGCCGATGTAGGCGCTGACGCAGGTCTGGCAGCGAATCAGCTTGGGGTCGATCTGTAAGCTCGTCTCGCTGCCGGTGGTGCCGAACAGCTCATGCAGCCGCACCACCTGTTCCGGCTCCCGGATGCCAAATTCGTACACCACGCCGCTGGGGCGGCTTTTTTCGGTGATGGTTCCCTGCACGCCGCAGCGGGCAAACAATTGCTCGGCCACACGGGCGGTCAGTTCCTGCTCGGTCTGGAGCACAAGGCCCTTGGCGTCGAAATACTTGGCAAAACAGGCGATGCCGTAAGCCGCCGCGCGGACGCAGCAGTCCTTTTGCAGCTGCAAACTGCGCTGCGCGATCTCTTCCCGCGCTTGGGATGCAAAACTCATGTTTCTTTCCTTCTTTTTCTGCCGGTCAGCGGGAAGCGTCACGGTGCTGGACGCCGGGCTGATAGCCAAGCTTCTCACAGTATTCCGCGATCTTCCGCGCAAAGGTGATGGAGCGGTGCTTGCCGCCGGTACAGCCCACCGCAATGGTCAACTGGCTTTTGCCCTCTTTCACATAGAGCGGCAGGGCATATTCCAAAAATGCCTCGTACCGGCGCAGCAGCTCCTGCGCCTCCGGGTGGCCCATCACAAAATCCACGACCTCCTGATCGAGGCCGGTCTTGAATTTCAGCTCCGGCACATAGAAGGGATTGGGCAGACAACGCACATCCAGCACAAGGTCGGAATCCGCCGGGACGCCGAACTTGAACCCGAAGGACATGATGGTGAGCCGCATGGCATTCTTTGCCCCGCCGTTCTGTACAAAGAGTTCGCAGATGCGCTCCTTGTTCTGCGCCGTGGAGAGAAGGGCCGTATCAATGATATAATTGGCACGCTCCTTGAAAGGGCGGAGGATCTGGTGCTCTTTCTGGAAGGCTTCCCGCGTGGAGATGCCCTCGGCAATGCTGATCGGGTGGCGGCGGCGGGTCTCGCTGTAGCGGCGCATCAGCACATCGTCCGGTGCGTCCAAGAAGAGGATCTCGTAGGAGATTCCCTGCTTGTCCAGCAGACCCAGCGCCTTTTCGATCTCCTCGCTGGAGCGGCAGCCGCGGACGTCCATCGACAGGGCGACCCGCTTGAGCTGATTGTCTCCAGCCATGGAAAAGGCGGTGATGCTCGGCAAAAGCTCCGCAGGGACGTTATCGATGCAGAAAAAGCCGATATCCTCCAGCGCGTTCATTGCCACAGACTTTCCCGCGCCGGAAAGTCCACTCACGATCAGAAGCTCCATACTTGTTCCCTCTTATGCTTTTACGACACGAATTTCTTTTTCCAGTTCGTACCCGGTCTTTTCCTTTACAACGGCCCGCACCTCATCGCACAGCGCCAGAACGTCGGCGCAGGTCGCGCCGCCCATGTTTACCACAAAGCCGCAGTGCTTCTCGCTGACGGCAGCGCCGCCGTGGCGGTAGCCCCGCAGACCGCACTGGTCGATAAGGGCCGCTGCGAACGCACCCGCCGGGCGCTTGAAGGTGCTGCCCGCGCTGGGTTTGTCCAGAGGCTGCTTTTCCACCCGCTTGGCCATCAGCTCGTTCATCCGGGCACGGATGGCCTCCGGGTCGCCCCGTTTCAGGTGGAACTGTGCACTCAGGATGCAGCCGCCGTTTTCCTCAAAGATGCTGTGCCGGTAGGCAAGGTCCAGCTTCGCGGCCTCCTCCGTCACGATCTGGCCCTCTTGGGTCAGATAGGTCACCTTATCCAGCACGTCCTTCATCTCGCCGCCGTAGGCACCGGCGTTCATGTAGACGGCTCCGCCGACGGTGCCGGGGATGCCGTAGGCAAATTCCAGCCCGGTCAGGCCGTTTTCCAGCGCCGCAGCGCACAGAGCCGAAAGCTTCAGCCCCGCACCGGCTGCCACGGCATCGTAGACCTCTCCCGGCGCGGCGCCCGGATGACAGACATTTTCCAAAATGCCGATTCCCATTTTCAGGGCGGTGGTGTCAATGACAACACCGTGGTATCCGGCATCCTCAAACAGGATGTTGCTGCCGTTGCCCAGCAGATAATACTTCACGCCGCATTCCCTGCACAAGGCGATGGCACGGCAAAGCTGCTCTTTGGTCTCCGGCTGGGCGAATACATCCGCCGGGCCGCCGATCTTAAAGGTGCAGTGGGCAGCCAGCGGCTCATTTTCCCGATACGCGATGCCCTCAGCCCGCAGCTGTTGTTTCAGTTGTTCCATAAACTCGTTGTTCCTCTTTCCGGGTGTTATTCCATGGTGCCATCCAAGCCCAGCCGGATGAGCAGCTCCTTCGCGGCGTTATAGCCCATCTTCTTCTGGCGGTTGTTGATGGCTGCCGTCTCCAGCACAACGGCAAGGTTGCGTCCCGGCGAAACAGGGATGCTGGTGCTGGGGATGTTGACGCCCAGAATTTCGTAGTATTCGCTCTCAAGGCCGGTACGCTGGTAATTCTTGGTGGGGTCCCAAGCCTCCAACTGAACGACCAGATCGAGGCTTTCGCTCACCTTGACCGCGCCCACACCGAACACGCGGGCCACATTGACGATGCCGATGCCGCGCAGTTCGATGAAGTGGCGGATGTTCTCCGGAGCCGTGCCCATGATCTGCCGATTGGAGACTTTGCGCAGCTCCACAGCGTCGTCGGCCACAAGGCGGTGGCCGCGCTTGACCAGCTCAATGGCCAGCTCGCTCTTGCCGATACCGCTGTCGCCGAGGATGAGGATGCCTTCGCCGTACACTTCCACCAGCACGCCGTGGCGGGTGATGCGGGGGGCCAGCTCCAAGTTCAGCACGCTGATCAGGCTGCCCATCAGGGTGCAGGTCGTCTCATTGGAGCGCAGCAGGGCCACGCCGTGCTTCTTGGCCAGTTCCTGCATCTCCGGGAAGGGTTTCAGCTCCTCGCTGCGGCCGACGATCACGGCCGGCGGCTGCTGGCGGAACAGCTGGTCCAGCGCTTCATAGCGCTTTTCCGGGGAAAGGCCGGACAGAAAATTCATCTCGGCCAGACCCATGATCTGCAGCCGAAGCTTATCAAAATAATCGTAGTAGCCTGCCAGAAACAGACCCGGACGGTTGACTTCCGCGACCTGAACGCTGATGTTTTCGAGGTCCTGCGGCGCATAGACCACATCCATGCTGACTTTTTCGGTCAGCTTCTTGAGCGAAACGGTAAAATTCGCCATCGTTCTTCCTCCTGCGTAGTTTCCTCTCTGCGGATCACACATCTGCCCGCAGACACTCCTTGTTTTATTATAAGCGAAATGGTTTCGGATTACAATGTTTCTTTTGAGAAAAGTCCTATGGTTCCGCCCTTGCATCCTCCCGGATTTTCTTTATAATAGGAGGTATCACCCCCTAGGCGGAAAAGTCCGTCATTTTACATGAGTTTTACATTTCCCCGATTTCCGATTTTACATTCCGTGCTTATACTCACAAACAGGAGAATTTCACGTCAACTAAAAGTGAGGAAAACACATATGACAGTCTTCAACCTCTTTTCGCTTCTGGGCGGCCTTGCTCTGTTCTTGTTCGGTATGGACATCATGGGCAAGGCACTGGAAAAACAGGCGGGCGGCCAGCTCCAGAAAATTCTGAGCAAGCTGACCGATAATCCCCTCAAGGGCTTTTTCCTTGGCCTCGGCGTCACCGCCGTGATCCAGTCCTCCAGCGCCACCACCGTTATGGTGGTCGGCTTTGTCAACAGCGGCATCATGGAGCTGCATCAGGCCATCGGCATCATCATGGGCAGCAACGTGGGCACCACCGTCACCAGTTGGATCCTGAGCCTTTCCGGCTTGCAGGGTGACGGCTTCTGGATTACGATGCTCAAGCCCACCTCCTTCAGCCCGATCCTCGCCTTCATTGGCATCCTGCTCTACATGGGCAAGAACGAAAAGCGGAAAGGCATCGGCACGATCCTGATCGGCTTTGCCGTCCTGATGACCGGCATGACCACCATGTCCAGCGCAGTGGCTCCGCTGCAGAATGAGACATGGTTCACCAACCTCTTCGTCCGTTTCTCCAACCCCCTGCTGGGCGTTCTGGTGGGTGCCATCGTCACCGGCATCATCCAGAGTTCCAGTGCCAGCGTCGGCATCCTGCAGGCCCTCAGTTCTACGGGCGTTATCACCTACGGCAGCGCCATCCCCATCATCATGGGCCAGAACATCGGCACCTGCGTCACCGCGCTGATCTCCTCGGTGGGTGCCAACAAGAACGCCCGCCGCGCTGCCATGGTGCACCTGTACTTCAACATCATCGGCGTGACCCTCTTCCTCGCCGTGTTCTACGGCCTGAATCTGGTGCTGGACTTCTCCTTCATCCACGAAACGGTGACCCCGTGGGGCATCGCCGTGGTCCACTCCATCTTCAACCTGACGGCCACCGCTGTGCTGCTGCCCTTCGCAAACGGGCTGGAAAAGCTGGCGATCCTGACCATCCCCGACGATGCCGAGAAGGAGAGCTTTGCTCTGCTGGATGAGCGTCTGCTCAAGACCCCCGCCGTTGCCGTGGAGCGCGCCCGCGCCGCCACCGCCGAAATGGCCGAGCTGGCCCGCGTCGGCGTCGTTCAGGCCATGAGCCTGACCCATACGTGGGATGACAGCCTCGCCCAGAAGGTCCGGGATGAGGAGCAGAAGGTGGACCAGTACGAGGATGCCCTCGGCACCTACCTCGTCAAGCTGTCCAGCCGGGAGCTGAGCCACGCCGACAGCCAGAGCGTGAACACCCTGCTCCACACCATCAGCGATTTCGAGCGCATCAGCGATCACTCCGTGAATCTGCTGAGCTCGGCCGAGGAGATCCACTCCAAGAATATTGAATTTTCCAAGGACGCCCGCGAGGAACTGCAGGTGCTGGAAGGTGCGGTGCAGGATGTGCTGAGCCGCACCACCGACGCCTTCCGCAAAGACGACCTGCACCTTGCTGGGAAAGTCGAACCCATGGAGACCGTTGTGGATGAGCTGGTGCGTGCCATCAAGGCGCGGCATGTGGCCCGTCTGCAGGCAGGCAGCTGCTCCATCGAATACGGCTTCGTGCTTGAAGACCTACTCACCAACTACGAGCGCGTCTGCGACCATTGCAGCAACGTCGCCGTGGCCCAGATCGAGGTGGCGCAGGACAGCTTCGACACCCACGCTTACCTGAACGATCTCCGCTATGGCAACGACACCAAGGAGAGCGAGCAGTTCCGCCGCCGTCTGGACCGCTACCGCGAGCGCTATCTCTTCCCGGACGGCGAGCCCGCTGTGGCCAGTGAAAAGGAGGAACCCAACAAATGATCTATATCGTAGAGGATGATGCAGCGATCCGGGAGCTGGAGCAGTACGCGCTCCAGTCCAGCGGATACGAGGTGCAGAGCTTTGAATCTTCCGAAGGCTTCTGGCAGGCTATGCACGCCGCCGAACCGGAGCTGGTGATCCTTGACGTGATGCTCCCCGGTGAGGATGGCTTTTCCATCCTGAAAAAGCTGCGCAACACCCCTTCCCTGCGTCGGCTGCCCATCATCATGGTCACCGCAAAGTCCAGCGAGCTGGACACCGTGCGCGGGCTGGACTGCGGCGCCGATGATTACATCACCAAGCCCTTCGGCATCATGGAGTTTCTGAGCCGGGTGCGGGCTGCGCTGCGCCGCTCGGCTCCGGAGGAAAAGACGAACGTTTACGCCTTCCATGAGATCTTGCTGGACAACGCCCGCCACAGCGTGACTGTGAACGGGGCCCATGTGGACCTGACCTACAAAGAGTACAGTCTGCTTCGGCTGCTGCTGGAAAACACGAACCTCGTCGTGACCCGCGAGACCATTTTGCAGGTGGTGTGGGGCACCGACATTTCGGTGGAGAGCCGCACCGTGGATATGCACATCCGCACCCTGCGCAAAAAGCTGGGCGATGCCGGGAAGTACATCTGCACCGTGCGCAAGGTCGGCTATAAGCTGGCCGACAGCGAGGAGGAGACCGAAGAATGAAACCACGGAGCATGGAAGAAAAAATCAGCTACCGGCTTTTCCTGATGGGCTTTGTCGGGCTCGTCTGCACCGCCGCGCTCTGCATCTTCGTGTTCCATAAGGCGTTCCGGGAACAGGCATGGGCCGCGCTGGAAAACGAAGCGGATCTGGTTGCTGCCGGCTGTGAGCAGATCGACACACCGAGCCAGCTTTCCTCCTACGTCAACTCCAATCTGCGCATCACGCTGATCGCATCGGACGGCACGGTGCTGTTTGAGTCCGCAACGAGTCAACAGATGGAAAACCACCTTTCCCGCCCGGAGATTCAAGCCGCTATGCAAAACGGCGTGGGCCGCGACCGCCGCGACTCGCAGACGCTGGGCTACGAGACCTATTACTACGCCATGCTCCTGCCGGACGGCAACATCCTCCGCGTGGCGCAGGACTCCGAGACCATCTGGTCCATCTACGATGCAGCTCTGCCCGCCATCGTCCTGAGCTGTGTGCTGATGATGGGAGCCGCCGCCATCATGGCCGGGCTGCTGACCCGCAGCCTTGTGCAGCCGATTTTGAAGATGACGGACGACCTCGAACACATTCAGGAGAATGTTCCCTACAAGGAGCTGATCCCCTTTGCGGAGAGCATCCATTCCGACCGGCTGCTGCGTGAAAACAACGAGAAGATGCGGCAGGAGTTCACCGCCAATGTCAGCCACGAGCTGAAAACGCCTCTGACGAGCATTTCCGGCTACGCAGAACTGATCGAGACCGGCATCGCGAAGCCCGCCGATGTGCCGGAGTTTGGCCGGAAGATCCATGTAGAAGCCAGCCGGATGATCCAACTGGTCAACGATATTCTGCAATTGTCCCATCTGGACAACGTCTCCGAAAGCCACGATTCGCCCCAGATGGAGACGGTCGATCTGCTGGACGTCGCCAAGGAATGCGTCGAACGCCAGAAGGTCAACGCGCAGAAGTCCTTCATCTCCCTGACCTACATCGGCGAAAGTGCCCCGATCCTTGGCAGCCGCAGCTTGCTGGATGAATTGTGCCAGAACCTGTGCGACAACGCCATCCGCTACAATCACCCCGGCGGAAAGGTCCAGCTCATCACCGCGTGCGCGCGGGACGGCCACTGTTCCCTGACCGTGAAAGACAACGGCATCGGCATTCCAAAAGAAGCCCAGTCCAGCGTTTTTGAACGGTTCTACCGCGTGGACAAGAGCCGAAGCAAGGCGACCGGCGGCACCGGTCTGGGGCTGGCCATCGTCAAGCACATTGCCCGCATTCACAACGCCCGCATCAAGTTGGAAAGCGAAGTGGACGTCGGCACGACCATTACCGTGATCTTCGAGACCGCACACTGAACCCTTAAAATTCCAGCATTTCAACGCTTACCCGTACAGCCGGGTAGGCGTTTTTTGTTGTCAACTTCTCCCCGCTCCCCTGCTTCAGGGCCCGGACGGCCCCCAGATGCAGAAGGTCCAGCCCGTTTTCCCAGCAGCGGGCAAGGGTCTGGGTACAAAGTGCTTCCAGTTGGCGGCACTGCACCTCCGAAACAGGCGGAGTGCCCGCTTTCCGCTGGCCCGTCAGTGCCACCGCAAAGCCGTCCCCTTCTGCCTCTACCGACACCACACAGTGCCGGAGTGAGATCGTGCTTTCTTCCAGCTCGAAGGAGACGGGCAGCTTCTCCTGCAAAAGCTGCACCATGGCGGTTTCTTCCGAGGAAAGCGGCGCGCTTCCCTGCGCCGTCAGCAATCGGCTTTCTTTTGAAAGAGCCGCCGTTTCTTCTTCCAGCCCCACCACCGGGAGGATCATTTCCCCGGCGGCTTCGTACAAATGCGGCGCACCGGCTGCGTGATCTTCCGCGCACTGCAAAAGCGGCTCTGCCTGTTGCTGCAAGGGCGCTGTCTGCTCCACCAAAAACGCCCGCGCCGATAAGCGGCTGACCGGTTTTGTTTGTAGAAACTCCTGCACTTCTAGCAGTTCTGTTTGCGACGCAGCTTCGTCAAAGAGAAGGTATTCGCAGAGGCGGTAATTTGCAGTTTTGGGCAGAGCCTGTTCTGCCATTTGGATGGCCCACTCCAGCGTTTCGCCTTCAGCCGTACAGGCTCGAATCTCCGCCTCTGCATCCGAGGCATCGGCGGCGGCTTCCGGGAACTGATACAGCAAGCTCACCGTCCAGCCTTGCCCTCCCTGCCGGAGGAAAAGCGCCCGCACCATGCTCTTTTCCGTGGTCTCGGCCCGCAGAAAGACCGCGCACCAGAGGGCCAGCAAGCACCCGGCCATCCAGCGGGCGGTTCGTGAAGGACATTTCATTCCGGCACCTCCTGTTCCCCGCAGCCAAAAGCCCGGCAGAGCAGCACCCGCAGGGTGCACACGAGCATCCCGCACCGGAAGAGCGCCGTTGCAAGCCAAACAAGGAGAAAGGCCGCATCGAACCGCGCAATGCCTCCAATGCTCCCCGCCCGCAGCAATTCAAGGCCCTGCAAGCCATGGGCCGGGCCAAACACAGCCTCTCGGCCAAAGGCAAAGAGCGCCTGCACCAAAAGGGCCGCAAAAGGAAGAACCCAGTGCCTTTGAGGTTTCTGCCCATCGGTTTCAAAAAAGAGCGGCAGAACAAAGAATTCCGCGTAAATCGGAAGCTGCATTTGTCCGGTCATTTCCGGTTCCGGAAACAGATTCTCCCAGTGGAGCTGGCCGCTCAGACTGAAAAAGCAGATGGCCGCCGCCAGAACCACAGCCCACCACAAAATTCCGGCACTTCGGGAGAAAACACCCGGTTCCAGCGTCCATCCGGCCCAGAGCAGAAGCGGCAGGATACCGACCAGCGCCATGGACGAAAACTGCTCCCAGCAGAGCGTCTGTATCTGGCCCAGTGTTTCCACCAGTTCCGCGCCAAACCAGAGCGTCGCCAGCAGGCAGAAGAGCCTTGAGCAGAAGGTGTTTCCGGAAAAGGTGCCCTGTTCCACTTCTGCAAGAGCCAACAGCCGCGAGATCACCGCCAGTGCCAAGGCCATCGGGAGCCCCTGCAATAGCAGCTTCCGCACAGAGACTGCTTCGCCGGACAGGATGCACTGCCCCATCACGGTGGTCAGAACGCTGAGGAAAACGGCCGCACCGGAAAAGTTCAGCTTTCTCATGGCGCTTTCCTCCGTTTCTGCCAAATGGTAAAGGGGCGGGCTGACAGGGTGCGGTAGGTGCGCCGGGTCACGCCGTCCTGCGAGATCCCCGCCTTGGGGAACGGAAGCGGCGCGCAGTAGGGCACTCCCAGCGCTGAGACCCGTGTCAGCGCCAGCAATACCGCCAGCGCCGCCGTCACAAAGCCCACCGGCCCGGCGATACCTGCCGCCAGAAGGACCAAAAGCCGGAAGATCGTAGCCGCCTCGTACAGCGACGGCACCACGAACACTGCGATGGACGCCACTGCCGCGATCAGGATGACCGGGGTGCTCATCAAGCCGGTGGCGATGGCGGCGTCTCCGATGATGATGGCGGCTACTAAGCTGACCGAATGGCCCAGTGTCTGCGGCATCCTCAGCCCGGCCTCCCGGATGACTTCCAGCAGCAGGATGACCACCACCATCTCGGCAAACAGCGGCAGCGGGGTCGCCCGCTCCGCCGCTTCGATCTTAAAAAGCAGTTGCGGCGGCATCAGCTCCGGCAGATAGACCGCAAGGCAGACAAAGGCTCCCGGCAGAAAGATGCTCAGGTAGAACGCCCCATACTTTAGCACCCGCAGAAAGGATGCGAAAAAGGCGGGCTGGGCATAATCGTCAAGACACTCAAAGTTTTCGCAAAAGAGGGTCGGCAGGATCATCGCCGACGGGCTTCCGTTGACTAGGATCAGAATTTTCCCCTCGCAGAGCTTTGCAGCGGCCACAGCAGGGCGCTCGGTGTAACCCACAGGCGAAGCCGTCCGCACCCGGCATGGGAAAAGCCACGGCACGAAATAGCTGGAATCCAACAGCATCTGCGGCCGGGCGCGGCGAAGGGTCTCTTTCACTCGCTCGACGGCGGCGGGCGATGCCTTCCCCTTACAGTAACAGACCGCATATTCCGTTTTCATCTCGCAGTCCCCTTGCCGCACCTCCATGACCAACGCCTCGGTGCGGATGAGCCGCCGCAGCAAACTCAGGTTGACCCGCAGCAGATCGCAGAAGCCCTCCCGCGAACCCCGGATGTTCCCTTCCCCGGAGGGTTCTTCCACCGAACGATATTTCAGGCTCTGCACCGAAAGAGCAATCCCCTTGGCACAGCCGTCCAAAAGCAGCACCGCCATCCCAGCAGTCAGCCGCTGCATCAGGCTCTCCCAGTCCTCTACCGGGGCACTCTCGGCAGGAAGAGCCGAGTGCTCCCAGAGGAGTTGATAGACCCGCTCGCCGCCGGGCGCAGCCTGACCAGAGAGGAGAGGCGGCGTCTGGCGGCTGGCCGCGTCCAGCAGAAGTTCCCACAGGGACTCCAAGCTCGCCATCCCGTCAAAGAGCAAAATTGCGCCCCGGCAGCGGTACAACTCGATCCGCTTCGCATAAAAATCGGCGGAACTGCCCAATCTAGCTGTCTCTTATACACATCTCCGAGCCCA
>OJRT01000858.1_pt1 | contig 13408 bp, 10 predicted proteins | sample 1599281 | NCBI WGS metagenome assembly OJRT01 (sample SAMN03922458, study PRJEB24848) | human gut metagenome | isolation source: stool sample | host: Homo sapiens | place: Germany | collected 2009-11 | reverse complement strand
AGCATATGCAGTGACATATGTGAACGAAGGAGAGATTATTATGAAAAATGTCAAGAGAATTCTTGCATTAACAGTTTCGGCTGCCCTTGCAGTTTCTTGCTTTGCAGGTTGCGGAAACGGTGCAAAAAAGAACAGCGATACTATTGTTATCGGCTGCAGCGGTCCGCTCACAGGTGACGCTGCACAGTACGGCGTTGCTGTTAAGAATGCTATCGAGCTTGCTGTCAAGGACGTAAATGACGCAGGCGGAATAAACGGAACAAAGCTCTCATACGTTTTCGAGGACGATGAGGCTGACTCAGGCGATAAGGCTGTAAATGCTTATAATGCACTGAAAGACAATGGTATGCAGGTAATGGTCGGAACAGTAACAACAGGTTCTTGCTTGGCTGTTATTGAAAAGACAAAGCAGGATAACATCTTCCAGCTCACACCTTCTGCTTCAGCTCAGGACGTTATCAAGAACGATAACTGTTTCCAGGTTTGCTTTACTGACCCTAACCAAGGTAAAGGTTCTGCCGACTATATCGCAGAAAACAAGCTTGCTACAAAGATAGCTGTAATTTACGACAGCTCTGACGCTTATTCATCAGGTATCTTCAACACATTCAAATCCGAGGCTGAGGCTAAGGGTCTTGATATCGTTGCAGAGCAGTCATTCACAAAGGACAGCAAGACTGACTTCTCAGCTCAGATAAGCGCAGCTAAGAATGCAGGCGCAGACCTCGTGTTCCTGCCTATCTACTATCAGCAGGCTTCACTTATCCTTACACAGTGCAAGTCAGCTAACTACAACCCAACATTCTTCGGTTGTGACGGTCTTGACGGACTTCTTTCTATCAAGAACTTTGATACTTCACTTTGCGAGGGCGTAATGCTCCTTACACCATTTGCTGCCGACGCTCAGGATCAGGCAACTCAGGACTTCGTTAAGAAGTATAAGGACGCTTACAACGGCGAAACACCTAACCAGTTCGCTGCAGACGCTTATGACGGTGTAATGGTACTTGCAGAACTCATGAAGAAGGAAGGCATCACAGCTGATATGTCTGCTTCTGACATCTGCGATAAGCTCAAAAAGGCTATCTCTGATAAGGACTTCTCATATGACGGACTTACAGGTACAGGCATGAAGTGGGGCGAAGACGGTGCCGTATCTAAGGACCCTAAGGCTGTTATCATCAAGAATGGTGCTTATTCTGCACTGACAGCTGATGACATTGCCGCTTCTACTGCTCAGTAATAGCTGAAATGAAGTGCGTACAAAAAGTACGCTTAATATGAAAAAACCGGCAATTGCGAAAAATTGTCGGTTTTTTTGATTTATTTCATTAAAATGTGTTGCAAAAACTACGGGGTTATGTTATAATTTATTGTATATTGTGTTTATGACAAGGACAGATGTAATATATGTGATTACATCTTGTGTTTTGTCTATTCCAAAAGGAAGGAATGTTTGTATATGGGTTTTCTTAATAACCTCATCAACGGAATAAGCCTCGGCAGTATATACGCAGTTATAGCTTTGGGCTATACGCTTGTATACGGTATTGCCAAAATGCTTAACTTCGCACACGGCGATGTTATTATGGTGGGCGGATATGTTATATTCACCTGCATGACCACATGGGGACTAAACTCTTGGCTATCTATAGTTCTTGCAGTTATTGCCTGCACACTTCTCGGTATAGTCATCGAAAAGGTGGCGTATAAGCCGCTCAGACAAGCTACTTCGCTTGCGGTGCTTATCACTGCCATAGGCGTCAGCTACTTTTTGCAGAACATCGCACTGCTTATATTCGGTGAAAAGCCTGTAAACTTTACATCAGTTGTAAACGTGCCGAGCATCAAGCTTTTTGACGGACAGATAGTTATTTCCGGAGAAACATCAGTTGCAATAATCGTATCTATACTCATTGTAGTTGGTCTTTCATTGTTCATCAACAAAACCAAGAGCGGACGTGCAATGCTTGCAGTATCTGAGGACAGAGGTGCAGCTCAGCTCATGGGTGTAAACATCAACCGCACTATCTCTCTTACATTCGCTATCGGCTCAGGTCTTGCTGCAATTGCAGGAGCACTGCTTTGCTCAGCTTATCCTACGCTTCAGAACACCACAGGCGCAATGCCTGGTATCAAAGCGTTCGTTGCGGCGGTATTTGGCGGTATCGGCTCAATACCGGGCGCTATGATCGGCGGTATCCTTATCGGTGTTATCGAGATACTTGGACGTGCCTATATCTCACCGCAGCTTGCCGACGCTATCGTTTTTGCTGTTCTTATACTTGTGCTTATCATCAAGCCTACAGGTATCCTCGGCAAGAAGATAAGCGAAAAGGTATAAAAGTCAACTTAAAATTTTCGAGCAGACTTGCTTTGCAGTTCTGTTTTATCTGAAAGGATTGGTTTTTTGTGAAAAAAGAAGGGGCTAGCGCAAAAACAAAGTTTTTTAAGCCGCAGACCAGAAAAAGCTTTATCACATACGCAATGGTGATAGTTGCCTTTGTGGTAATGCAGATACTCAGCAGCGGCGGATATATCTCAAGTATGCTCACAGGACTTCTTGTTCCTCTGTGTGTATACTCTATACTTGCAGTATCCCTTAACCTGACAGTTGGTATACTTGGCGAGCTTAGCTTGGGTCAGGCAGGCTTTATGTGCGTTGGCGCATATACAAGTGCGATATTCTCTATCGTTACTTCTGAAACTATTGAAAATGTGTGGATCAGATTTCCTTTGGCTATACTTATAGGCGGAATAATTGCCGCAGTGTTCGGCATACTTATAGGAATACCTGTTCTCAGACTTAAAGGTGACTATCTCGCTATCGTTACACTTGCGTTCGGTGAGATCATAAAGAACGTTTTCGCAGCACTTTACCTTGGTTATGATTCTAAGGGTGTTCACGTTTCTCTCAAAAGTCTGTCAAACCTTAACCTTGAGCCTGACGGAAAGCTTATACTGAACGGCCCTCAGGGTATTAGCGGCACACCTAACGATTCTACATTCATTATCGGCGCTGTTATGTTGCTTATCACTCTTATCATTGCCTATAACTTTGTATATTCAAGAACGGGAAGAGCAGTAATGGCTATCAGAGATAATGTTATCGCAGCTGAGTCTGTAGGTCTTAACATCACAAAGTATAAGCTTGTTACTTTTGCGTTGACTGCATTCCTTGCAGGCTGTGCAGGTGCGCTTTATTCTCATAACTTCTATACGCTCCAGGCTTCTAAGTTCGACTATAACCTGTCTATCCTTATCTTGGTATTCGTTGTTCTGGGCGGTATAGGCAGTATCAGAGGAAGTGTTATCGCAGCTATCGTGCTTGTTCTGCTTCCAGAAATGCTAAGAAGCATAAACAGCTACAGAATGCTTATCTATTCTATCGTCCTTATCGTAATGATGATAATAACTTCAAATGAAAAAACAAAGACTTTTATCAGTGCAAATACTGCTAAGTTCAAGGCTTTGTTCAAGCGTGAAAAAGTAAAGGAGGCTGAGTGATATGGCACTTCTTGAAGTAAAAAATCTCGGCATCTCATTCGGCGGACTCCGTGCAGTTGACGAGTTCAGCATAACAATAGAAAAAGGTCAGCTCTATGGTCTTATTGGGCCGAACGGAGCAGGAAAGACCACTATCTTCAATATGCTCACAGGCGTTTATAAGCCAACAGACGGCACAATCGTTCTTGACGGAAAGAACATTACTGGCAAAAACACTATCGAAATAAACCGTGCAGGCATTGCCCGTACATTCCAGAACATCAGACTTTTTAAGGATATGACGGTGCTTGACAACGTCAAGGTCGCACTTCACAATCATTATAAATACAGCACCTTTACAGGTGTGTTCAGACTTCCAAGATATTTCAAACTTGAAAAGGCAATGGACGCAAAGGCGCTGGAGCTTCTGAAGGTTTTCGAGCTTGACGATAAGGCGAGTCTGCTTGCTTCTGGACTTCCGTATGGCGATCAGAGAAAGCTTGAGATCGCAAGAGCCCTTGCAACACAGCCGAAGTTTCTGCTTCTTGACGAGCCTGCTGCCGGCATGAATCCAAACGAAACAGCGGAGCTTATGGATACTATCCGCTTTGTAAGAGATAATTTTGATATGACGGTGCTGCTTATCGAGCATGATATGAGCCTTGTTTCAGGTATCTGCGAAAAGCTGTCAGTGCTGAACTTCGGTCAGCTCCTCTGCGAGGGCAAGACAGCGGAAGTGCTTAAAAATCCTGAAGTTATCACCGCATATCTGGGCGAATAAGGGGGTAAGTAAAATGGCAATGTTGGAAATCAATGATCTGCACGTCAATTATGGCATGATAGCCGCTTTGAAAGGTATCTCCTTTGAGGTAAACGAGGGCGAGGTCATTTCCCTTATCGGCGCAAACGGAGCAGGAAAGACCACCACTCTGCACACCCTTACAGGTCTTATCTCTGCAAAATCGGGTTCTATCAAATTCAACGGCGTGGAGCTTACTAAAACTCCTGCACACAAGATCGTGGAAATGGGTATAGCACACGTTCCTGAGGGAAGAAGAATATTCCAAAACCTCACGGTGCTTGATAACCTTAAGCTTGGAGCATTTACAAGAAAAGACAAGGAGAATATACCGAAGGATATTCAGGATATATACGAGCGTTTCCCTAGACTTGCAGAAAGAAAAAATCAGATAGCAGGTACTCTTTCAGGCGGTGAGCAGCAGATGCTGGCAATGGGCAGGGCGCTTATGTCAAGACCTAAGATAGTTGTAATGGACGAGCCGTCAATGGGTCTTTCACCGATCCTCGTGTCAACCATATTTAAGATAATCGAGGACATAAGAAAGAGCGGAACAACTGTATTGCTTGTTGAGCAGAACGCAAAGAAAGCCCTTGCTATTTCAGACAGAGCTTATGTTCTTGAAACGGGCAAGATAGTTCTGTCAGGCAAGGCGTCTGATCTTATCAATGATGAGTCGGTCAAGAAAGCATATTTAGGTGAATAGGAGTTGAGCTTTATGGCAAGGATCATAACCATTGCAAGGGGCATCGGCAGTGGCGGAAGAACTGTAGGAAAAATGCTGTCAGAGGATATGGGTATAAAATATTATGATAAGGAGCTTATAAAGCTTGCAAGCGACGAAAGCGGCATAAATGAACGCTTTTTCGGGCTTGTTGATGAAAAACTGAAAGGTTCTTTTCTGAGAAAGGGTGGAGTTTACAAGGGTGAGCTTCTTGACCCTGATGATCACGACTTTACTTCTGACAGAAATCTTTTCAATTATCAGGCGAAGATAATAAAGCAGCTTGCAGACAGAGAGCCTGCGGTAATAGTTGGCAGATGTGCTGACTATATCCTCCGTGACAGAAAAGACGTGCTTAAGGTTTTCATATATTCTGATATGGAAACTGCGGTCAAGAATATCGTCGATCTGTATGGTGTTTCTGTAAAAGAGGCTGTCAAGATAATCGAAAAGACAGACAAGGAGAGAAGCGATTATTATCGTCACTACACAGGCAGGGATTGGACAAATGCGAAAAACTACAATCTGTGTCTTGATACCAGCGACATGAGCTATGACAAGTGCGTTGATATCATTAAGGGATATATAAAGCTTCTTGAAGAGTAAGGCATAAAAAATAAAGCCGCATTGCTTTTTGGCAGTGCGGCTTTTGTGATATATGAAATCATTTGAATTTTTCTGAAATAGTCCTTGCGGCAAATACTCCTGATGCAGAAGCCTGCGACAGAGAGTGCGTAACGCCTGAGCCGTCGCCAAGGACGTAAAGACCTTTGACAGCAGTTTCAAGGTTCTCGTCAACGTCAACTCTTGAATTGTAGAACTTGACCTCAACGCCGTAAAGAAGCGTGTCGATATTCGCCATACCGGGTGCTATCTTATCCAGAGCGTATATCATTTCGATAATATCGTCAAGCTGTCGCTTTGGGATAACAAGGCTCAGGTCGCCCGGAGTAGCTTTGAGAGTAGGGTTAAGGAACGTCTGACCAAAGCGGTGTTCATTTGTACGTCTGCCTGCAACAAGATCACCGAAACGCTGAACAAGCACTCCACCGCCAAGCATATTAGACAGCCTTGCGATAGACTCACCGTATGCGTTTGAGTCCTTGAAAGGCTCAGAGAATGTGTTGGATACCAGCAGAGCGAAGTTTGTGTTCTCAGTTCTCAGCGCAGGGTCAGCATAGCTGTGTCCGTTTACTGTGATGATGCCGTTTGTATTCTCGGTAACTACCTCACCGTATGGGTTCATGCAGAATGTTCTTACAAGGTCGCCGTATTTCTTTGTACGGTAAACTATCTTGCTTTCGTATACCTTGCTTGTGATATGCTCAAAAACAGCCGCAGGTATCTCAACACGAACGCCGATATCAACTCTGTTTGAACGCCTTTTGATACCAAAGTTGTCACATATCTCAGAAATCCATTTTGAACCGCTTCTTCCTGCCGCAACAACAGCGTTTGAGCAGTGATACTCGTCCTTGTCTGTGATAACAGTGAAGTCGTTCTCCTTGCCTGTTATACCCTGAACACTTTCATAAAATTTTATGTCTATCTTGTCCTTGACAAAGTCATAGATGTTCTGGAGTATCTGCATATTTCTGTCAGTGCCAAGGTGTCTTACCTGAGCGTCAAGGAGGTGGAGGTCATATTTCAGAGCCATTGCCTTGATGTCGGAAGAAGTTGTGGAATAAAGCTTAGCGTCCTGACCGCCCATTTCAAGGTTTATCTTGTCAACATACTGCATAAGCTCGATAGCCTTTTCCTTGCCGGTAAATGTGTAAAGGTCACCGCCGAAATTGTTTGTGATGTTATATTTGCCGTCCGACATTCCGCCTGCACCGCCGAAGCCGTGCATGATAGAACATACCTTGCAGTGAATGCAGGACTTAACTTTTTTGCCATCTATAGGACACTTACGCTTGCTGACAGGTCCGCCCTGATCAATAATGCAAACTTTTATGTTTTTGTCAAGCTTGACAAATTCGTATGCCATGAATACGCCGGCTGCACCTGCACCGACAACAACTACGTCATAATTCTGAGCCATAACTATTTCCTTTCAAATCAAAATCCAGTTTATTTTTATCCATAAAACGGGCGGCCGCACCTTTGCAGAAGATAGCCTGAAAGGAGATAACCGCCATATTTTTTTCTATTTTATATCAAATACGATAGTAGCCAATGTGAAGAATATCAGTGTTGAGCAAGTGTCAACGATAGTGGTGATAAGCGGGGCAGCCATGATAGCAGGGTCAAGATGAAGCTTCTTGGCAGCCATCGGGAGCATACAGGCGATGAGCTTTGAAAGCACAACAGTTGCCATGATAGCCATACTCACCGTGAACGCAAGCTTGTAGCAATCCACAGATGTGTCACCGTGATACACAAGAATTATTCTTATAGCATTGACTATAGCAAGGATAACGCTGCAAAGAAGCGCGACTCTGAACTCTTTCCACATGACCTTGAAAAAGTCTTTCATTCTTATCTCACCAAGCGCCATGCCTCTTATAACAAGGGTCGAGGTCTGAGAGCCGCAGTTTCCGCCTGTGCCACTAAGCATTGACAGGAACGATACCAAAACAGGGACAGCCGCAAAAGCAGACTGATATTTGTTTACGATAGCACCCGTAAGGGTAGCTGACAGCATAAGTATCAAAAGCCATGCTATTCTGTTTTTCGCATGAGTGAAAACAGAGGTCTTGAAATAGGAATCGTCACTTGGCGCAACGGCAGCCATTTTCGAGAAGTCCTCAGTGGTCTCCTCCTCGATAACGTCCATAGCGTCGTCAAATGTAACGATACCGACCATGCGGTTTTCTCTGTCAACAACAGGCAGAGAAAGAAAGTCATATTTTGAGAACATGGAAGCAACATACTCTTTATCCTCAAGGGTATCAACGGAAATAACGTTGTCCTCCATTATGTCCTCTATTTTATCGTTATCATCAGCAGTTACGATATCAAGCAGTGAAAGCACGCCCACGAGCTTTCTGTTCTCAGTGACATAAAGTGTATTTACAGTTTCCTTGACCATACCAACGTGTCTTATCCAATCCAGTGCTTCCTTGGCGGTGTAGCTTCTGTGAAGATAAACGTACTCGGTGGTCATAATAGAGCCTGCACTGTCTTTAGGATATTTGAGTATCTGATTTATCTGCTTTCTCGTTTCAGCGTCAGCAGACTTGATTATCCTTGCAACAACATTTGCAGGCATTTCCTCGATAATATCTACCGTATCATCAAGATAAAGGTCGTCAACGATCTCCTGAAGCTCCTTATCCGTAAAGGCATTGATAAGCATCATTTGTGTATCGCTGTCCATATAAGCGAAAACGTCAGCCGCAACGTCCTTGTTCAAAAGACGGAACAGCAACGGAAGCTCGTATTTCTCGACCTCGTGATCGTCATAAAACTGTTGCAAAAGAGCAGCCACATCGGCTTCGTTCATATCCATGAATATTTCACGGATAGCCTTGTAGTTTCTGCTTTTGAGCAACTCCAATACTGTGTTAAACATTATATTCCCCCTAACAGCAGCGGTAATAAGCACAACAGTACAAATAATTGTACTTATACCAACTCTGTACAAATATAAGGATCTACCAAAACACAGATCGTCCTATTCAATTAAAATTGATATTTAGATCACAAAAAGGCTGCCACAAACGGGCGAGCCGCTCTGCAATCGAGGGGCGATCGTATTCTGACTGGCGTCGTCCATTTGTACACACTCCTTAAAAATCATGATTTATGCACGTTTTTACTATTCGCACACATAATATTATTATACGCTTACCTTGTTTTTTTGTCAAGAAATTGTTTAATTTAATTTTATGAACGTGCTGTAAATTTGCGAAGTATAATGAATTGCTTTTGACCTCTTGCCAAATGGGGAGAAATAGGGTATAATTATTATATGGATCGAATAATAAACCGAAAGGAATTGATAAAATGAGCGAAATAAGAGATGAAAGCTTGTGGGAAAGCGGTAAAAGAAAGATAGAATGGGTAAGACAGAATATGTCATTGCTCAGAAGCGTCGAGGAAGATTTCAAGAGAGATCAGCCTTTTAAGGGGCTGAAAGTTGCACTTTCTATCCACCTTGAAGCTAAGACCGCTTATCTTTGCAAAGTCCTTGCAGCAGGCGGTGCTGAAATGTACATCACAGGAAGCAATCCGCTGTCTACTCAGGACGATGTTGCGGCAGGTCTTGTGCATGACGGTCTGAACGTTTTTGCATGGCATGGTGCAACTGACGAGGAGTATCACAGACATATATCCGAGGTAGTTAAGGTAGGTCCAAACATTATTATAGATGACGGCGGCGACCTTGTAAACCTTATCCACAATGAATACCCTGAGCTGATACCGAACGTTATCGGTGGTTGTGAGGAAACTACTACGGGCATTATCCGTCTTATTGCAATGAACAAGGACGGTCAGCTCAAATTCCCTATGATGCTTGTAAACAATGCAAAGTGCAAGTATCTTTTTGATAACAGATACGGCACAGGTCAGTCTGTATGGGACGGAATAAACAGAACAACTAACCTTATCGTTGCAGGCAAGAACGTTGTTGTTGCAGGCTACGGCTGGTGTGGCAAGGGCGTTGCAATGAGAGCAAAGGGTCTTGGTGCAAGCGTTATCGTCTGCGAAGTCGACCCAATAAAGGCTATGGAGGCTGTTATGGACGGCTTCAAGGTAATGAAAATGGTTGACGCCGCTAAGGTGGGCGACTTCTTTGTCACTGTAACAGGCTGTAAGGACGTTATTACTGAGAAAGCTTTCATGAACATGAAAGATGGTGCAATACTCTGTAACGCAGGTCACTTTGATTGCGAGGTAGACGTGGCTGGACTTAAAAAGCTGTCTGTTGAAAGCAAGCTTGCAAGAAACAATATTGACGGTTATAAGCTTCCGAACGGTAATTGGTTGTATGTTATCGGCGAGGGCAGACTTGTAAACCTTGCTGCAGGCGACGGTCACCCTGCCGAGATAATGGATATGTCCTTTGCTATCCAAGCCCTTTCTGCGGCTTATCTTGTTAAAAACAAAGACAAGCTTACAGACAAGATAGTTTATGTTCCTGATGAGATAGACAAGGAAGTTGCAAACAGAAAGCTTAAATTCTGGGAGCTTGAGATAGATAAGCTTACACCTGAGCAGGAGAAATATCTTAACAGCTGGCAGGTATAAAATATCATATTAGTACAATAAAACGGACAGCTTGGGTTGTCCGTTTTTTGTATCTTGAAATTGCCATAAATTTATTTTGTCTTCAAGGTTTTAAATCACTGATTTCTGTACATTTTAATATTAGGGCGATAAAAAAACAGGGCGGTGAGAATGTGGCGGCAAAGATGTATAAGATACTTACGCTTTTTTCAGTGGGCGCAATATGCTACGGCTTCATGGAAATACTTAACAGGGGATATTCTCATATCACAATGGGGGTGCTTGGAGGAACTTCAATGCTGGTTATCCATATCATGAATGGCGAGCGCAGGCGAGGAGTGAGCCTGCTGTCTGTGCTTACAGTGTCGGCAGCATTTATCACTGCCATAGAATTTCTTGCAGGAGAGTATCTTAACCGCTATCTCGGCATGGGCATATGGAGCTATGAGGAAGTGCCGCTGAATTTTGACGGACAGATATGCCTGCCATTTGCTTTTCTGTGGTTTGGGTTATCCTATATTGGTGTGCTTGCGGATAATTTTATACGCAGACATATTTTCAAGGAATACCCTGTCATTGTTAAACGAGGGAAAGAAAAAATACCTGCGGCGGTTGGATAACAGTACGATTATTTGTACTGCTCTGTATGTAAAAATATAATTAACTGGAGACCTCAGGTCGCCCCTACGAAAAAATTGTAAATATAGGGGACGGCGACACGCTTACATTCGCCCGTCATTCACCAACGCATATAAAAACAAATGGACTGTCTATCCAATGATAAACAGTCCGTATTTTTGTACATATCAATCTTTTGTGTACCACTTTTTCAGCACTTCTTCGCCAAGCTTGCCGTAAACTGTGAAGTCACGGTTCTCTTTGGCTTTCTCTATTGGCGGCAGGATAGCTTTCCAATCCCACCAGAAATAGCCGCAGAACCAATCCAGATCCCAAGTTGCTTCCATTGCAGTGTCGTAGAAATCTGCCTGCTCCTGCTCGTCAAGTGGCTTGTCAAGTCTGTCATGGAAATCCCAAGGATACTGCGTGCAGCCCTCTTCGTTTCGCACGCCTATCTCAGCGAACATTATAGGCTTGTTGAAATGCTTGTGAGCCTTTTCCAGTGAGCCGACAACTTCGTTCCAGCGACTGAGCATATGTTTCTTGCTTCTGTTCACACCGTCTGTAACAGGGTAGTAGCCTGAGATGCCAATGATATCCACGTCGCTGAGCCAATCGAAACGCTGTTCGTCGCCGTGATTGATGTTGTGCATAACGATACCGCTGTAGACCTCTCTCACCTGTGCAATAAGCTTTCTGCATCTGTCAGACTGCTTGTCCATTCCTGCCATTTCACAGCCTGTGCAGAGCATTTCACAGCCGAGCTTTTCTGCAAGCTTTGCATAGTGGAGCATGAAAGCTGTGTATGACTTGAACCACTTGTCCCAATATTCAGGGTTCTCAGGCGGAAAGTCTATCCTTGCACGCCATGAGCGGTCAAGGCAATCCACCATAGGCTTAAGGCAGACTTTAAGTCCCAGTGACTTTGCTTTTTTTATAGCGAAGGCAATGTCTTCGTCAGATTGTGTTCTCTCATAATCGCTGAAAACTCTTGTGCTTGCAAAGCTCTCCTGCAATGCGTTTACAGGGATACATATCCAGTTCAAGCCGTTTGAAGCAAGCCTTTCCATTGACTTTTCTGCCGCTTCCGTCTGAAAATCACCTCTCTTGGAGAAAAATCCCCAAGTATATCCTTTGCAGAAAATATCTTTATTCATGTATCAAAAACCTCTCTTTTTCGTAAATGTCCTGATAGAAAAGCCACAGGTAAGTTCAAGCCTGTTCACCTTTTTAAGCTTCTCCACCGCCTCGGCAGATGTTTTGTAGTAATACGGAGTCATTGTAAAAAGATTGAAAATATCCTCCTGACTTTCAAGCACCACAGGGTATTCAAAAATTATTTCCTCTGACTCGTCAAATTTATTAAGTCCGTATACATTGGGCTTGTTTTCGTAAGGCTTCTCATAAAGCACTTCTTTAAGCTCAAACAGATGTCTTGGGGACGGAGAAACTACCACAAGCTTTCCGCCGTCTTTCAGCACCCTTGCGTATTCGTCATTTGAAACAGGTGCAAATGTGCATACGATAAGGTCTGCAAATTTGTCTATAAACGGAAGCTGAAATGACGATGCCACTGCAAATTCGCAATTTGTGATATTTTCGCAATGTATCCTCGTCATGCAGTGGGCAACTGCCGCCTTTGATATGTCAATGCCGTAAAACTTCGCCTTTGGCAGTGCCTTGGCATAGTTCACAGTGTAAAAGCCCTCACCGCAGCCGCTGTCGATAATATAAGGCTGTTTCACATTTTCAAGCAGACCGCCCATTACCTCAGCCGTTTTCTTCGCAAGCGGCAGATAATAATCACGGTCAAGGAAATCCGTTCTCGCCTTTACCATTTCCGCATTATCCCCTGCGTTCTTAGGGTTTCTGCCCTTTGTGGTAAGCAGATTTACATATCCTTTTCTCGCAATATCAAAGCTGTGACCGTTCTGACAGTGCCATACGTTGTCAAGCTTTCTGAGCCGTTTTTTGCATATCGGACAAACATACATATAAATCACCCTGAACATTATAGCATTTCCCTCTGCTTTTAGCAATGGATATTTTATTAATAAAAAAGTGCTTGACAATCGTCGGGTTATGCTTTATAATATCAATATATGCAAAATGCGGTGACGGAATTATCCGAAACAGTGTCGGTAAAGAGAAAAGGCGGTGGGTGAAAGCCTTTGCGGCAAGTTCGGTGGCTAACCTGAGCGGTGCTGAAAACAGCAACGTATGCTCTGCGTTAAAGGGCTTCGAGTGGTCGGGCGATGAGTTCGGCAATTTGGGTGGTAACACGGAACTGTCGGTTTCGTCCCATGTTTAGGGACGAGCCGTTTTTTTATTTTGCGAATAATTTCATTTGGAAGGATCTGAATTTATGGAATGGACAGGACTTAACGAACTGCGTGAATCTTATCTGAAATTTTTTGAGAGCAAGGGCTGCTTAAGACACAAGAGCTACCCTCTCGTACCTCAGAACGATAACAGCCTGCTGCTTATCGTTGCAGGTATGGCGCCTCTGAAGCCTTACTTCACAGGTCAGGAAACACCTCCGAGAACAAGAATGACAACTTGTCAGAAGTGTATCAGAACCGGCGATATTGAAAACGTTGGTACTG
>OJRT01000850.1_pt1 | contig 13546 bp, 20 predicted proteins | sample 1599281 | NCBI WGS metagenome assembly OJRT01 (sample SAMN03922458, study PRJEB24848) | human gut metagenome | isolation source: stool sample | host: Homo sapiens | place: Germany | collected 2009-11 | reverse complement strand
TCTGGTCTCGTGGGCTCGGAGATGTGTATAAGAGACAGAGAAAATACTCCTGACGGAGTATCAAAGAAAGCCAAGCTTTCTTCGCCCTCCCCCTCTGAAAAGATTGATTACAGCGGATTGATGGAATACTATAATACCACATTCAAAGACAGACTCCAGCAGATAAGATCAATGACTGATGTGAGAAAAAAGGCTGTAAAAGCCCGGATAGCCCAATATGGGAAAGAGTCAGTGAGGAGTGTTTTCAATCTCATTCTTCAATCCCCGTTCTTACTTGGAGCTAATGACCGCAATTGGAAATGCGACTTTGATTGGATTTTCAAACAAGCAAACTTTACTAAAATATTGGAAGGAAACTATAATGGGACAAGACTTAGTAAAAATCAACAGGATAGCGAGCAGCGAAAACGTGATTCAGTTCTTGCAGTCGCTACAACCGTTAGAGAAGCTGCCGCAAAAAAGAGAAAGGAACTTGAAGCAGAGGGCGTTATTGAATAAATATCCCGATCCTGCACAATTCATTCTTGATTACAACCCTGATTTGCAGTTCAAACTTGTCAGATGTAATGCAACCCATTCAGAACTGGCGTTGAATGACAGCATTCCGAGTTTAGGGCTATTGTCTTCTACTTATGGGGATGAAACACCGATAGAATGGCTAAAGATACAATTTGGCTCATTGAATGACTTTGCAGAAGTTTCAACCAAGATAGCGAAAGAGCAACTTTCTGAACTATCGGAGATATTCCTTTCGGAGTATTATTATATAAATGCCGCTGAAATCTGTTTTTTCATAGCACGGTTTAAGTCAGGGAAGTATGGGCGGTTCTACGGTTCAATAGATCCATTGAAAATAACAAGTGCGATGCTGGACTACGTTTCTGAACGTCGGAAAGATATTGAACGGAAAGAGCGTGAACGATACAGAAACCAACGTGAAAAAGAGATAGAGGAGCGTGGAGATAACAGAATCTCTTATGCTGAGTACATTGAAATCAAGCACCGTGCTGATGCAGGAGATGAGGAAGCTAGAAAAATGCTGATATCACCATGAGAATAACCGTTTACTGGGTAACAAGAAATCCGGATGTTATCGTAAGAATCCGGAAAAAGTTCAATATCCCAAGTTATACTTCCGTGAACTACGAAACAGAATGTGAAATCAAGAATGAAGACTTTCCACTGTTAGAAGAAACAGAACGAAGGGGATTCATTCGAATTAGAAATAAGAATACACGATTATGCAAGGAACAGACAAACTGAATACGATAACCAACATCGTATTTGTCCTCACGGACGTTTTAGAAACCAACCTTCTAGAAATGCAGCAGCAATACAAGAAGGAAGGCTTTGAATTGCGGCACGATTCAAAAAGAAACTTCAACACAGTCATAGCCGCGATAAAGAGATTGAAAAGTGATGTGAATCATTGCAGCGAATCCACTCAGGAAAACTTCGGCAATGATTCTGACATGGTGAACGCCATGTTGCTCACACTGATTGAGACAGATGCGGTGATGATGACAACCTCGCTTATAAGATGTACGAATACATTAAATCTTTCCCGTCCAAACTGAATCTGGACTTGGATTTGGATAATGCGTTCAGCCACCTGTTTAAAAAGGAGAAGTTATGAAATCGCAGAAAAATATCTTAAAATCCATTGAAGGTCTGTCCGATATAGAACTATTTGTTATTGATCTCTTTTGTGGCGCCGGCGGTTTGTCCGAAGGTGTGGAAGAAGCACGATTGGATGGAAATAGATGTGGAAAGGTTGTTTGCTGTGTGAACCATGACAAGAATGCCATCCTTTCACATGATGCCAATATCCCTGATGCACTTCACTTTATTGAGGATATCCGTACACTGGAACTTTCCCCGATAAGCACTATTGTAGAACGTATCCGTCAGCTATACCCTGATGCCATGATAATGCTTCATGCTTCTTTGGAGTGTACCAACTTCTCGAAAGCCAAAGGCGGTCAGCCGAGAGATGCCGACAGCCGAACGTTGGCAGAACATCTCTTCCGTTATATTGATGTTATAGACCCTGACTACATTCAGATTGAAAATGTAGAAGAGTTTATGTCATGGGGAGATATGGATGAGAATGGGAAACCTATCAGCATGGACAAAGGCCGGCTTTATCAAAAGTGGGTGCGCAATGTCAAGAAGTACGGTTACAACTTTGAGCACCGCATCTTAAATGCTGCCGACTTCGGTGCCTACACCACAAGAAAACGCTTCTTCGGCATCTTTGCTAAAAAGAACTTGCCGATAGTATTCCCTGAACCGACCCACTGTAAAGGTGGTAGGCAAGATATGTTCTCGCGGCTGGAGAAGTGGAAGCCGGTAAAAGATGTGCTTGATTTCTCTGATGAAGGAACTACCATCTTCAGGGAAAAGCCTCTTGCAGAGAAAACGCTTGAACGTATCTATGCCGGACTTATCAAGTTTGTAGCCGGCGGAAAGGATGCCTTCCTCGTAAAGTATAATTCTATGAGCCGTACAGGGAAATATAACGCTCCTGGGATTGACGAACCATGTCCGGTGGTAGCCACGCAAAGCAGACTTGGAGTAGCGCAAGTTTGTTTCCTCTCTAAGCAGTTTAGCGGACACCCCGACAGCAAGAACGTATCAGTGGAAGAACCGGCTGGAGCAATCACTTGTAAAGACCACCACGTTTTTGTATCGGCTTACTATGGGAACGGGCATAATCATTCGGTGGAACTTCCTGCACCTACGGTCACAACGAAGGACAGGATGGCTTTAATTGAAAGCCAATTTATGTGTTCTTATAACTTTAAGGATACAGGAAAGGATATTAACCAGCCTTGTCCTACACTTCTGACGAAAGACAGACTTTCTCTTGTATCTCCATTTTTTATGAATCAATATTCTGGAGGTGGTCAGGTGTCTGATATAAACTCGCCATGCCCCGCTGTTACCACAACACCGAAACAAAACTTGGTAACATACCAGCCGTGGATAATGAATACTGCATTCTCAAATGTAGGTAGCAGTATAGAGGAACCCTCCCAGACCATTACCGCAAACAGGAAATGGCACTATCTGATGAATCCACAGTTCAACAGTGCTGGCGGCTCTGTTGATAGCCCCTGCTTCACATTAATAGCCCGCATGGATAAGATGCCGCCTTATCTGGTAGCAACAGAAAGCGGTCAGGTAGCGATTGAAATCTACAACAATGATAGTCCTATGACCGTGAAGATAAAGGAGTTCATGGCACTGTATGGCATAGTGGATATTAAAATGCGGATGCTTCGCATTCCGGAACTCAAAAAGATTATGGGATTCCCTGAAGATTATGTTTTAATAGGCACACAAGCTGACCAAAAGAAATTTATCGGGAATGCGGTGGAGGTTACACAAGCGAGAAAAAATACTGAAGCACTTTGCAAAGTATTGAGAAAGTTGAGATTGAAGAAATCAAAAGAAATAGCTTAATGGAAAATGGAAAACTTATATTAGATGCCTGTTGTGGCAGTAGAATGTTTTGGTTTGACAAATATAATCCTCTTGCCTTATTTGTTGACAAACGTTCGGAAACACTTACGGCCAAGGACAGAGATAAGATTAGGATAATAGAAATAAGACCTGATATAGTGGCTGATTTTACCAACTTGCCATTTGAGGATAGCTCTTTCTACATGGTCGTGTTTGACCCGCCACATTTGAAAACACTTGGCAAAACATCATGGATGGCAAAGAAATATGGTAGGCTTCCGGATAATTGGCAAGAAATGATAAAAAGCGGTTTTGATGAATGTATGCGTGTCCTAAAGCCCAACGGGACATTGGTATTCAAATGGAGTGAGAGTGAAATAAAAGTCAATGAAGTTTTATCCATTATACCTTATAAGCCTTTGTTTGGGCATACCACTGGCCGACAAAGTAAAACGATATGGATGTGCTTTATGAAACTGCCAATTAACTAATAACGGAACAGAAATGAATACAACCTTTGAAAAATCGGCTAATAGTACCGATGAATGGTACACACCGAAAGAAATTATAGACGCATTGGGTGAATTTGATTTAGACCCATGTGCCCCAGTAGCCCCCCCCTATAAAACGGCAAATGTCATGTACAACAAAAATGACGATGGATTAAAACAGGAATGGAAAGGTCGCGTTTGGTTGAACCCACCTTATTCCCGTCCTCTTATAGAATGTTTCGTTAAACGGATGGCAGAACATGGAAACGGCATTGCTTTACTTTTCAATCGTTGCGATTCAAAGATGTTTCAGGATGTGATATTCGAGAAGGCAACGGCAATGAAATTCTTGCGTAACCGAATCAGATTCTTCCGTCCAGACGGAACTCGTGGAGATTCTCCCGGCTGTGGTAGTATTCTCATCGCTTTTGGTGAGGATAATGCGGAGGTAATAAAAACTTGTGATATTGCAGGTAAGTACGTTAGAATAAATTAGAGCAAAACTGAACAAATATGAGCAAACTATATAAAGTAACTATTTTCGGGGAATCATTCCTAATCGGGTGGTTCCCTTTCTCTTCACGCTGGTATAACAAGCTAAAGATAATCAAATGATAGTACGTCATTTTATAAGAGTTCCGGTTGGAAGTACTGTCTATTGCGACAATCAGCCGGTTAAAATACTGGAGAAAGGATATGCCCTTGCTCTATGTGATGTTAATGGGAAACGGGTATATATCACCTGCTATGATTTGGAAAAGAAACCATTCGTCAGCACGAATGGGGAAGAATGAAAAAGAGCCAACCCACGCACGACCATGAATCAGCTCTTCCTTACACGATTATGATGCAAATATACTATTTACTTTTAAAATAATCGTGTTATGGAACTGGATTTTAACAAAATAATTCGTCTTAAAAAGATTCGTATCGAGAAATCAGAACTTTCAGAAGAAGAAAACGCCTTGACCACCCCAATTTTGAAAGACAAAAGCCTTATCCATGAAATCTACAAAATATTCGTTGAGTTGCTGAATGAGAGAGGATGTCCACCGAATATTGACAGTGTTACCCAGCGGAAGAAGTTCATTTTCATTATCCTGTATTTGTTTTCTCCAAGCTCGCTTGCTGGTGGAAAAATGACAGCAGGGTTACGTGAAGAGATGTCAAGGGTGCTTGGGGTTCAGTCCAAAAGTACAATTTCCGACAATTGTGCTGATGTCGTGTTTTTGTATCAGAACTATGGGGATTTCAGCGGGGATATAGAGTATCTTTATACCGAAATCGTAAATCGGTTAAGAATCAAATGGCTAATCAATTAATGAGCCGGGGCTTAGCGCTCCGGCTTTATTTTACTTTTTAGGTGTTCTTGGGCCAGTCCCTGTGTTTGTTGATTCATTAAGCGTTCCTTTTTTACTACTGCGATGTGAAGGAATGTTTTTAGTAACTTTAGTTTTTGGGGAACTGGGCTTCTGATTGTTTGTTTTTGCCATAATTTTTATATTTTTGAGATTAAGAATTTTCCAATTAGAATGTACCCTATTATAAGTGAGATTATTTTTATAATGAAAATCAACCAGGAAATTGTATTTAGCCATTCCGGTTCATTAACATCTATATTTTCGTCTTTATTGTTCTTTTCTCGCTTGCATAAATAATAGCCATACCATACAAATGTTGATATAGCATATTGCAGTAAATCAAAAAATAATGAAGCGCACAATAGTAATGCTGGTAAATATAATTCAGTAGGAACGGAAATATCGTTATCTGTCTTATTAAAAATCCATATAATTGCAAATCCAGCAAAGCATAATTGGCGATTTATATCACTAAGTTTTCCTGAGATTTCTTCGTAAGCATCTCTAATTTCTGATAATTTCATCATAATATAACTCCTTTCTTTTTACGTTCTAATTCTCCCTTCCTAATAATGCAGATTGCATTTTCATAAGGCTCTTCCGTCTTTTGCCAGTAGTTCAGAAGTGACTGCCGGGCAATTCCGAGTTCTTGGCTTGAAAATACATCATAGATGGCAGCAGGTGAAGCAAAGTATCTATGCTTACCTGTCGCTTTCATTTCTACGTGTATAACTCTCCTTTTATCTTCCTTTTCCATGATGCAAATATACTTATATAATTAGTATATGTTACGTAAAATAATATATTTATATTTTATTAACTATATAAATAGTATTATATGTTACGTAATATACTATTTTTGTATCATCAGAAACGAAGTAATAACAATTAAAAGATATATGATTAAGGCAACAAAGAAGATTGATGAAAAGAAAACATTGAAGTATGCAGTAGCATTCTACTTCTGTACATCAGGTAAGATAAACTTCATGTTAGGCAATAAAAGGTATCAGCATATAGATACTGTTTATGACCAAAGAGAAGACGGTAGAGGGTTTAATACTTGTGAAGTCGTTTATAACTACAAGGCTCAAAGGTATGAGGTTCTGAATGTAGATACAGAGATAGGCAACAAAGAGATTACGATATTAAATAATTAACCAGCAGGGCGAAAGCCCTGCGCAATATAGAAGAATATGAAAGAAAATATATTTTTAAAAGCAGTTATAGAAAAACCGTTATTGAATAATGAACCAGAAGTTTTACACCTTTTCGTTCAAATTATCAATGAAATAACTTCTTGTATGTCAGAAGACGAGTTAAGAGGCTGTATGAACTCTTTAATAGTAAGATACCCTTATTTTAAACTGTTTTTCGATTATGGTTTCGGACATAATCATATGTGGGTGAAAGCATCAGGTTCTTTAGAAAGATTGATATTGGTTGAGTTCTAATCCGGTAGCTTTCGAGCTGCCACAATATACACGATTATGAAAGCGGATTTAGTTTTAGTTATCAGCCCTGAAGCCCCACTAATGAAACAACTGGGCAAGGTATTGGGTAAGCTATGTACACCATACGACTTTTCTACCATAGAGAGAGGCGAGAAGTACATCACCATACAGCATGATGAAACAGGGCTTGTAGTGGCTTATACGAGTGAAGAAAGATTGAATGTGAAAAATTGAATGCGAAACATTAAATATAGATTATAAATGAAAGGTAATTGTACGTTAGAACTTGATGTAGACAGTGTGGCATTGAATAATGCAATGTCTAAAGCTGTCAGTGATGCTGTAAAAAGCCTCAATATTGAGCAGATAGTAAATGCAGAAGTAACAAGAAGAATAGGCAAAAGCGTAAGCAAATCAATACAAGACGGCACATTTGTTAGAGCAGTTGCAAAGAATGTAGCCAAAGAATTTGATGCAAATATCATTGTGTCCCTTCTTGATATTGAAGAGCTGAAAACTATGGTTGCAGAAAAAATCAGTCAGAAAATAATTAGTAAAATGGGGATTTAATTATGAACTCAATTAACGACGAAAGAGGTTGCAGCGTATGCCAGCCCGGTAAAGAGAATTACACTACCTACAACACCAGGTTGAGAGGTAAGAGAGTGAGAATGTACAGTACGATTACCGTACTGAAAGTGGTGAACTCTTTGCTTGTTGTGCGCCTACCTTAGAGGCGTGTAGAGAAAGACGGGATAAATGGCTTAGTTCACGACAATAAGCCGATTGTCGTGTATAACGATTGAAGATATTTCGTTATCTTTGGTTGTGGTAGTACCTTTGGGGTACTATCGCGGGGTGTAGCAGTGGTAGCTTTTCACTTTGACTTGGTGAAGGTCGGTTGTTCGATTCAGCCCCCCGCAACTATTGAGTATTAATTAAAAAAATGACACGATTATGAACATTCTTACATTAAGCATCAAACAGAAGTATTTCGATGAAATCTTGGCAGGCAAGAAAACCCACGAATACCGTGAAATCAGACCAACTAACGCTAAGAAGTATATCACTTACCTATGTAGCGGTAAAGAATATCCGGCTGATGCAGAACTGCCTGAAGAAGGTGAGGTAGAATTGAAGCCTATCAAGTACGATGCAATCAAGCTTCTGACAGGTGCATATACAGGTAAACGTCCTTATATTATCGTTGAAGTGAAAGCAGCAGAAGCTGTTATTCTCACAGATGAAAACGGTAATGATATTGTTTACGAACATCAAGGCGAAGAATATCTTGCTGCACAAATGAATTATACTTTGGGCAAGATATTAGAAAAACATATAGATTGATTTGTTTAATTTTTAAAATTAGAAAGCAGAGTCGCAAGAAGAATTAACAGAGTAGCCGGGCCTCGCAGAAATATGAATGGTGCAGGGGCAGGTGGTAGATTGGTTGCCAATCGTAGAGGTACAGCAAGTGCCACACAGTTAGGATCACGCAGACAGCGTTACAGTGATCTTCGTACTTCATTTGGTTTAAGTGGTGGCTAGCTATGAACAAAGTAGAACAAGCGAGTCAATATATAGACCTCATTCGGGTAAAATCGAATGAGGCTTTACTGTTTTTATCACTTGGTAAAGATTCGCTTGTTCTGCTTGATTTAGTCTATCCGAAGTTTGACCGGATTGTTTGCGTGTTCATGTATTTTGTCAAGAATTTGGAACATATTAACCGTTGGATAAACTGGACTAAAGCCAAATATCCGAAAATAGAGTTTGTTCAAGTACCACATTGGAACCTTACTTATATTCTCCGTGGCGGTATGTATTGTGTGCCAAATCCGAAAGTAAAGCTATTGAAGTTGGCAGATGTGGTAAAGGCTATGCAGCTTACTCATGGAGTTTATTATACATTCTTGGGCATGAAAAAAGCTGATGGTATGAATCGTAGGCTTATGTTGAAAGGGTATGAGGTAAACGGTTACGAGAATAACGGTATGGTTTATCCTTTGGCTGATTGGACACAAAAGGATATTCTTGCTTATATGAGGCAGCACAATTTACCCGAACCAGTTCGATATTCATTGAAAGCCAGTTCGGGAGTAGGTTTCAATCTTGATTGTATGCTTTGGATGGAGAAGAATTACCCGCAAGATTTACAGAGAATTTACAGAGTTTTCCCGATGGCTGAAAGAGTGCTTTGGGAGTATCATAATCAACAAAATTAATAAGGAGGATTGCTGAGTCAGAAAAAGAAAGACAAGAGAACAGATATATGCTCAGGCAGAAAGATTGAGCGAAGCTAACTGGAGAAGAAAAAATACATGGAGTAGCAGTGCTGCAAGCAGGCGTGCAAAACAATCTCGTGATAATCTTATAGCAAGAGCCGAAAGGAATACTCTTCGGCAGAGAGGTTTCGGTCTAAGTAATGGCTAATATGGAATTATCAAAATACATAAAGAGTGAATCGGTGGAACTTAATCGTTCTGCCATTCACTTTGCGGATTATAATCCCCGAAAACTTTCCGATGAATCACGTAAGACACTGAAACGTGGCATCAAGAAGTTTGGTTTAGTCGGTGGAATTGTCGTGAACAAGCGTACTGGTCTTACCGTAGTCAGCGGGCACCAGCGTTTGTCTGTCATGGACGAATTGCAAAAGTTTCCCGATAACGACTACCGCATTCGTGTTGATGTCATAGACGTGGACGAGCAGCAGGAAAAGGAGTTAAACATTCTAATGAACAACCCTAATGCACAAGGGACATGGGATTTTGACGCTCTTGCCCGTATTGTTCCTGATATTGACTGGAAAGATGCAGGTCTGACCGATGCAGACTTGAATATGATTGGTGTCGACTATCTTTTGCAGACCGAAGAGGAAAACTCTATTGCGGATGCTTTGTCTGATATGATGGTCCCAGTTTCCGAACAGAAAGAAGCCGATAAAGCCGCCAAGCAGTTGGAACGTGTCGAAAAGGTTGCCCACATGAAAGAGGTCAAACATCAGGTGAAAGAAAACGCACAGAAGCAAGCCGAGAACATGGATGCCTATGTGGTGTTGTCCTTTGATACCTATGAAGCTAAAGCCGCTTTCTGCGAAAGGTTCGGGTATGAACCAGATATGAAGTTTATAAAGGGAGAAGTTTTTGATGAACAAGTAGAAAGAATAGATTAATTATTGGGAGGAAAGCTGAGTTAGAAAGAAAACATATAGCCAGTTATATCAGCAGTCCAGACGAATAATGTACAACGCTGGAAGACAATACGGGTTAGGTTCTGCAAGACAAAGAAACATAAGGGATAGAACGAAATCCATAATGGGAAGATATGCTGAGAAAATAGATAGCTATTTCTCAAAAAGAGGAGTTGATGTCTATGGAAACAAGCCAATTTCTCGCCGTGTATATATGGGTAACAATAACGGTTAAAATTATGATTGGCGATTTTATACTTTGGATAAGGAATGTTCTAAAGCAAAACCTGTTTTGTGTTCATCATTATGTTTGGAAAGGTAGTGTGATGTTCTCTGAGTTCAGGTATGAACAATGTGAGAAATGTGGAAAATTAAAGAAGTAATATGAGCAATAGTGAATCTCAAAATAGAAAAGGTAAAGGAGGAAGAAAGCCTAAGTTTGATTATACAAGCGAGGAATTTCTTTCTCTCGTGGAATCGTATGCCAAAAAGGGATTCACTGACAAGGAAATTGCTTATGCCATAGGGATTTTGCCTCAAACATTCTGCGAAAAGAAAAGTGAGTACACCGAAATATCCGAAGTCTTAGCGCGTGGGCGCGCGACAATCAATGCCACTGTAAGGGCTAAATTCCTTGCAATGGCTCTCGGTGGCATAAAAACCAAAAGCACCGTGGTAAGAAAGCTCCGTGATTCAGAGGGAAATTTGACAGGTGAGGACGAATTACAAGTTAGCGAAAGCGAGTTGGCTCCTAATTTGCAAGCAATGTCCGTTTGGCTGTACCACCATGATGAAGATTGGAGAAAGATTGAGCGCAAACAAGATGAAGACGCTGATATTCCAACAGACATAGAGCATGGCATCAACATTGATTCCTGGATTAAAGACAAGCTAAAATGATAGTACCCCAAGAAATTTACCATCCATTATATGAAGATAAGGAAAAATTTATAATTCTTATCACCGGTGGGCGTGGTAGCGGAAAGTCTTTCAATGCTTCTACTTTTATTGAGCGGTTGACTTTTGAAATGACTCCCGTAGAGAAAATAGTTCATCAGATTCTTTACACCCGTTACACGATGGTTTCTGCCGGTATGTCTATCATCCCCGAAATGATGGAGAAGATAGATTTGGACGGTACCACGAAATATTTCAAGACCACAAAGACGGACATAGTCAATAAGATGACTAAGAGCCGTATCATGTTCCGGGGTCTCAAGACTTCTTCCGGAAACCAGACAGCAAAACTGAAATCCATTCAAGGCATTACGACTTTTGTCTGCGATGAAGCGGAAGAGTGGATAAGCGAAGATGAGTTCGACAAGATAATGCTCTCCATTCGCAAGAAGGGTATTCAGAACCGGATTATCATTATAATGAACCCATGCGATTCCAATCACTTCATCTACAAGAAATACATTGAGAAAACTCACAAGCTGGTAGAGATTGACGGTGTGCAGGTTCAGATTTCCACTCATCCGAATGTGCTCCACATTCATACGACTTACTTTGATAATTTGGAGAATCTTTCACCGGAGTTTCTAAAAGAGGTAGAGGATATAAAGGTGAGTAATCCTGAAAAGTATGCTCATGTGGTTATCGGCCGGTGGGCTGACGTTGCAGAAGGTGCTGTGTTCAAGAAGTGGGGAATTGTTGACGAGTTCCCGGCTTGGGCAAAGAAAATTGCTTTCGGGCAAGACTTCGGTTATACGCATGACCCGTCTGCTTCCATTCGTTGTGGTATCGTTGATAACGCCCTTTACTTGGATGAAGTGGATTACCGTACTGGATTGCTTTCTTCTGACATCATCAAGACTCTTCGCCCGTGGGGATTGAAAGTCATAGCTGACAGTGCTGACCCTCGATTGATTCAAGAGATACACAACGGAGGAATCAAGATATATGCCGTAGAGAAAGGTGCAGGCTCTATCAATGCCGGAATTGACAAAATGAAAGATATGGAGATTTATATAACCAAACGCTCGTACAACTTGCAAAGCGAGTTCAGAAAGTATGTTTGGGCAAAGGATAAGGACGGGAACTATATCAACGAACCGGAAGACCATGACAATCACGGAATAGATGCTGTACGTTACTATGTATTGGGTGAGCTTCTTGGCAAGATTCAGAAGCCGAAAGATTTAACAGGAATATTCACACATTAAAAATATAAACTATGCCATTGAATTTAGAAGAAATATTAGCATTGCCTGACATCGGGCAGAAGATAAACTACCTGAAGAAAGGTAGGAAGACTGAACTTCCCGACCGTTGCAAACTTTGGGATGATTGGAATCCGGAACGACATGAAATCATGGTTGACAAAAAGAAGTATCCGGACAGAAAAGTACTTGATAAGGAATCCGAAAAAGTTTTCGATGAAAAAACTGGTAAGACTTATGAAATCGAAGCAAAGTATAAGACTGAACCGGTGAACCGTATTTCTATTCCATTGGAACAAGATATAGTGAACATTCAAACTGCTTTCACGGTCGGCACAGAACCGTCTATGGATTGCATTCCGACTGATGATGATGAAAAGAAGCTGCTGGATGCGGTAAAGGCTGTATTTAAATCCAACAAAATCAAATACCAAAACAAGAAGATTGTCCGTGCCTGGCTCTCCGAACAAGAAGCGGCAGAATATTGGTATGTTACCGATGATGATTCGTTTTGGGCAAAGTTTTGGAAGAAAGTTAAGACTACGTTCGGTGGCAAGGTCAAGCCCACCAAGAAACTGAAAAGCGTGTTATGGTCTCCATTCAGAGGTGATAAGCTATACCCGTTCTTTAACGACGAAGGTAAAATGATTGCTTTCTCACGTGAGTATAAAAAGAAGCTCATGGATGATTCGGAGGTCACCTGCTTTATGACTATCACGGACAAAATGGTTTATCAATGGGATTTGTCTAAAGGGTATGAAGAAAGAACGCCTTTTGCTCATGGATTCCCAAAACTACCGGTTCTCTATGCTTATCGTCCTGAATCTTATTGCAAGAAGATAAAGACATTCCGTGTCCGGCTGGAAAAACTGTTATCTAATTATGCTGATTGTATAGACTACCATTTCTTCCCACTGCTGAAGCTAATTGGAGATGTAGAGGGTTTCATGGGTAAGGTTAAGGATAGAATGGTCAAACTTACAGGTGAAGGTGCGGATGCCCAATATCTGACATGGAATCAGGCAAATGATACCGTAAAATTTGAAGCAGAAACACTCACTAATATGGCTTATGATATGTCAAACACTCCAAGAATATCCTTTGAGACGTTGAAGGGGGTAGGCAAAGCATCAGGAACCGCTTTCCGCTTTATGTTCATGGGTGCACATATGGCGGTAGAAAATCACGGTGAGGTTATCGGTGAGTTCTTGCAGCGGAGAGTAAATTTCATTGTTTCCGCTTTAGGCTCTATCAATCCAACCGAGTTTAGCAAGGCATCGCAGACCATTGACATAGAAACAGAACTGGTTCCATATATGATTGATGATTTGAATGATAAGGTGACTACTGCCGTTTCCGCTGTCAGTGGTGGCATCTGGTCAACGCGTGAGGGAATCATGTTTGCCGGAAATGCTGA
>OJRT01000824.1_pt1 | contig 13775 bp, 16 predicted proteins | sample 1599281 | NCBI WGS metagenome assembly OJRT01 (sample SAMN03922458, study PRJEB24848) | human gut metagenome | isolation source: stool sample | host: Homo sapiens | place: Germany | collected 2009-11 | reverse complement strand
GGAAGAAAGGTACTGTCTTAGGTGTGCCAGTTTATACCAGACCATCGGATACAAAACCTTGTGCGTACATTAACAAAGGCAATAAGTTCAATGTTGTATGCTCTATCAAGTCTGGAAAGTATGCAGGTTGGAGCATTATTCATTACAATAATCAGGATAAATATATTCGCACCGATATGCTAAAAATTTAAAAGCTACATAATAAACTTAAACATAAAAATAAAATCATAAACCTTACAAATTTAAAAACCGCCCTCAATTTTAATTATTTTTAGAGCGGTTTTTTTATTTCATAAATGATTTTTAAATATAGTTTATGCAGTATTTAAACTCGCATAAATATTCAAATTGCTTTTGCATTTTATTTGCAAATTTTTTGGATTTCATTTGCAAAGCTACAGTCATACCGTTGTACTTCACAAATCCAAGTGCCGCAAACGGGGCGGCGGACAGAATGCAAATCCACGATACGGTTTCTGTACCCACATACGGTCTGAGCAAGAAATACAGTCCTACCGCAACGCCACAAGCGAGAACAGAAAAAATGAACTGTCTGAGCGACAGTCCAAAAAACATTGACTCTGTATAATTTCTGATTTCTCGGTTAATTTTTACTTCCATATCTGTTTCCTTTCCTGCGGTTTCGGTCTTTCTCCCTCACGCATTTATCATTCAGGCAAAAGACTTTGCCTTTTCGTTTACCGCCATAGTAAACACATTTCTTACAATCTCTTTGGTTCATCTCAAAATCTCTCCTTAAAGTCCCATCATCTCTCGGATAATACGGTCAGACATTTTCACTGCACCGACAAGAACGAGCATATTAAATACCAGTTCCCCGATATATGCCCAAACCTGCGTAACTGCTGCTGCATCAGGATTCACTACTGGTGGCGATGAAGCAAATACAGAGAAAATAATACAAGCAAGTACAATAACTGCTCCCTCAAGCAGAACGGCACAATAGCTCTTGATAAAACTCTTGCCTACATTCTGTGTCGGTTCTCCTGCAAATGTGAAAAGCGGTATCGGTGCAAGTGCTGTGTACATATACAACTTGAAAAATCGTCCATACACTGTCATTATCAGAATGAACGACACATCGTGATAAATAATCCTCCGATAAGCGTTACCGCCCACAAGAGAATACTCTCGAAAAATCCGCAGTCCTCTATGGTCGTTACCATCTCTGCGGGCAAGGTCGTCTGTTCCGGAGTTCCAAATCCGGCAGCATTCATAATGGTTGAAATCGTCCCTTGCACGATATTAAATAATGCAAGCATAAGCTCCATCTTTCCCAATCATTTCTGCACCGACGGTGTTTGGATTGTTCTTTTCGGGCTGCGGCTCTGTCCTCCCGTTCCTTGCGTTCCTGTGCTTCCTTGATACTGAAAAGCTCCTTGACCTTCTCCGCAAAGACCTCCACCAGCTTCGGGAAGTGCTCCAGTGCCTGCAAAAACGGCTGGCATTTTTCTTTGAGCCGGTCATAGCGTTCCTGCAATCGCTCCACAGCAGAGGACGCATTGAAATATTGCCTTTGATAGTAGGAAACGCTGCTTTTCAAATTTTGGATTTCACTGCGGCTTGTGATACCCTCCTTTGCAAGTGCCGTGAGCTGCTGGTAATCGTCCTTAGAAATGGCAATCTTGCCGGTGATGGTTTTCTGTCCCATTCCCTCAATCTCTGCCATTGTCTTGTGGACTTCGTGAGCAGGTTCATAGCGTACCTGCTCGGCTTCAATGCGTTCCTGAATGTCGGCAAGTCGCTCCTTATCCTTTTGAATTTGATAATCCAGGCTGCTCAAATTCTCCGCTGTGCTGCCCAATACGCCACGCTCAAAGCCGCTGAAACCCGCTTCGGTCATATGCTCAAAGAGCTTGTCTTGCAGAACAGAATAGGACTTGCGGAACATCGGTTTTCCGTATTTGCTGATAACCTGCTGTCCGTTTTCGTCCAGCAGAGGGACGGTGTTCTTCCACTTTTTTGAGTGAGAAACTTGGTTGATGACCTCCTTGACTGTACCTCTTAGGGCATCGTCCTTGCAGCGTTTCGACCACAGGATTTCTTTTCGGACGGTGGGGATTGCCACGATATGCTGGTGGTAGTGGTAGACCGGCTTGCCCAGTTCTTCGGACACCGCCTTGTTGATTTCATCGGCGTGCATAACCGCCGACACGATGTTCTCCTCGCCGTAAATCTTACAGCCGAAGCGATAGGCTTCCTCGTAGAACTGCTTGGCGTATTCGTATCCACCGTGCTCCTCAAAGTACCTTGTGTTCACATCAACGACCAGCTCGTTAAACACCGTTGCCCCGGCTTTCTGTCCTCTTGTGGAGATTTTGCCATCGTCAATGAGCCGCTGGAAATACTCGTTGTAGGTCAGACCGCCCGTGTCCTTGAAGTGAACATTGCGAGCAATTTGCTCGGTGTCTACATTGAGATTTGCGTAGCTTTCATTCTTGCGCTCATTGTGTCGCTCGGTTTTCTGCGCTCCCTCTGCGAAGATTTTCTCCACTCGTATAACGCTCGGCGGGGTTCTGCTTGTTTGCCGTGCGTGTGACGGTAAGAATACTTCTCGCTGCACCGGCAATGTCGATAGAGCCGTTGGTGCGATAGAGGGGGCTTGTGTCCTTCGCCTTGTTCATATGGGCGATGATAACGATGGCGCAGCCGGTGTCCTTGGCAACGGCAATCAGGTGGTTGAACTCAGCTCTTGTTTCGTTGGCGTTGTTCATCGAGCAGGTGTCACCGATATAAGAACTCATCGGGTCGAGAATCAGCAGCTTGGCGTGGTACTTCTCCACGGCTTCACGGATACGGTCATCTCCGAAGGTCAGGCTCTTTTCGTCCTCCTTGATGAAGATGAGCCTGTTTCCATCACCGCCCGCCGAATTAAATCTCGGCACAACAGTATCGTCTACATCGTCCTCGGTGGTCTGATAGATAACGGTCATCAGCTCGCAGCTCTCGTCCTCATCGGCAAAGGGCAGCGGCGCTCCCTTGGAAAGCAAAGCGGCAAGAGAAAGCATCAGCTTACTCTTGCCGTCGCTGGGGTCGCCTTGCAGCAGTTTGACCTTGCCGAAGGGGATATAGGGATACCACAGCCAGCGCACCTCTTTCGGGGTAATCTCGCTTGCCTTGATGATTTCCAGCTTTGCGGGAATGTTGTTCGGATAGTCTGTCATTGTCTTGTTCTCCTTTTCGATAGATAGTGCGGGCATTGGATAACGGTGGCACGGAAGCTCTGCTTGCAGCTCCTTTCGCATTTCCTGCAAAGCTCGTTATATTTCTTCCTGCCACGCTCATCAAGAAAGAACGCCCATTCTCTCTTGAGGTATTTCGGCATACGGGGCATAACGGACACCTCCTTTTCGCTGCCGAATTGCCGATTTGCTCCCGAAACGCAGAAACGCCCAAAACCTGACCCCTCTGTATAGTTTCGGGGCAATTTTGGGCGTTTTCTTTCGATATGAGCGGCTTTGTTTTGACGGCGGTATCCTTTTACCGCCAACCATTCAAAAGCCGCTGTTTGTCGCTTCCGGGTAACAAAAAAGCGCCGTATTGCTACGACGCTTTTGTCTTGCTCGGAAGATGGAGCAAGGGAACGCTATTCAATTATTTGTTGTACTTTTTCTTTCTGCTGACAACCGTTGTACCAATGGCAGCACCGTCGCTGACAAACAGCAGGGCAAGCCACAGTGCAAGGTTGCTTGTATCGCCGGTCTGGGGAAGTTTGGAATCGTCTTTCAGCTTCGCCGTTACGGTGTCGGCTTTTTTGATTTCCTTTGTACCGTCCTTGTCGCTGAAATACTTGCCACAGCCTTCGCAGTACCAGTACTCGATATTGCCCTCGGCATCCTTGGTTGCCGCCTTTGCGTCGATATGCTTGAGGTCAGAGTGGTTGTTTGCATCAAACTCACCGTAGGCTTTACCGCAGACTTCGCATACCGCTTTTTCGGTGCAGGTCGCTTTCCCGCCGGTGTGCTCAGTCAGCTTCTTGCCGCAATAATCACACTTGTGGTCTTTGTTATCGTCTGCACACTCGCTGATTATATAATCGCAGATATCACATTTATGGTCTTTGTTTGCATCGATGCAATTCTCCGTTTGCGTGCCTGCAGAGCATCCGTCAACGGTGCAGGTGCGGGTATGGGTGCCGTCGCCGTTCGATGTCCAAGTGCCCCAGTCGTGATCCAGCACATTGCCGGAGAAGAAGGTCGCCTCATCCGCCGTGCCCTCGGAGCTCAGACCGCAGACTGCGCAGGACTTGTAATAGATTGCCTTTTCGGTACAGGTTGCAGCAGACTTCAAATACTGCGCCTCTGCTTTTTCGGCAGTGAAGCTGTGTGCCGCCATCTCGCCGTATTCGCCGCCGCAGACCGTGCAGACAGCCTTGGCGGTGCAGGTCGCCGTGCCGCCGTGGCAATTCTCGGTTTCCATATGGCTGGTGTCACGCTTACAGATTCGGGTGTGGGTCTTTTCATCGCTGTTCTGCGTCCAAGCGCCCCAGTCGTGGTCCAGCGCATTGCCGGAGAAGAAGGTCGCCTCATCCGCCGTGCCCTCGGAGCTCAGACCGCAGACTGCGCAGGACTTGTAGTAGACTGCCTTTTCCGTGCAGGTGGCGGCGGATTTCAGGTACTTTGCATCCACGGTCTCCGCCGTGAAGTCGTGGGGCAGCTTTTCGCCATACTCAGCCTTGCAAAACTCACAGACGGCATTTTGGGTGCAGGTTGCTTTGCCGCCGGAGTGCTCCGCGTAGCCGTTCTTTCCCGCGTTATCCGTCACATCGCAATTTTTATTGGTGCACTCATGCCAGTGATGCGTTGCATCGGACGTCCAATCGGACTTCCAGCTATGGCCCGTGGCTGGAATCGGCTCTATTTTTGTTGCGTCGCACTTGTTGCAGCTATATGTTTTTTCACCCGCTTTTGTGCAGGTAGGCGCTGTTGTTACCGTACCGCTGTTCCAAGTATGAGGGCCTACGTCATCCTTTTCATCACAACGGGAACACTGCTTCCAGTGCTCGTTATCATCATGTGTCCAACTGGTAGTAAAATCATGTCCCAGAACATCGCCATATTCCGCACCGCAAACTGTGCATGTTGCTCTTTGGGTGCAGGTGGCCGTGCCGCCGGAGCAGTTTTGTGTTTCCACGACATTGCAGGTGCAGCGGCGGCTGTGGGTGCCGTTGCCGTTCGGTGTCCAGTTCCCATTGTGGGTATGTTCATCGCCCTGTCCCTTGAACACGGGCAGGGTTATTTTTGCCGCAGCCACATACTGGCAGCTGTCCCATGGAGAATCGTTGCGGCCAGCCTTAAGCTCCTCCAGCACGTCACCGTTGGCAAATTCCGCGGCGGTTTTGGCGGTTCCATTGAGATCTGTGTCCGTGTCGCTCAGATAGTAGCAGTTGGTGGGTCTGCTATCATTATAGGCGGAGACTGCGATTTTACTAACATATCCGCTACCAGTGATTTCGCCGACATTATAGCAGTTGGAAATCTTTCCGTTCATATAAAATCCGCAGATACCTCCGGCGTCGCCACTGCCGTTGTCGCTTCTGCCGGTGATTTTTCCGATGTTATAGCAATCGCGGATTATTAGCGTACGACTATTATAGTCGACCAATCCGACAATTCCACCGACTCTGGCATCTATGCCTGTGCAGGAGACCGTGCAGAGGCTGGCGCAGTTTTCGATGGTTTCGTCCATAGCGTAGCCCGCAATGCCGCCACACCACCCCTGGTTAGCAGTACATGACACCGAGCCTGCCACCGTCAGTTTCCGGATGGTGCCGTCTTTTACGCAACCGAACAGACCGGCGCGACCGGGCTGGACATTGACGGTTACACTCAGATTCCTGACGGTGTGTCCCTGCCCGTCAAAGGTACCGGTATAGGCACTGTCTCTGTCCGGACCGATGGGCGTCCACGGTTCGTTATTCAAATCAATGTCCGCAGTCAGCACAGCATACGCGCCACGGTTCTGCGTCTGACCGCCTGCACCGTTGACAATATCCCGGAACAGCTTCAACTGGTCGGCGGTGCTGATTTGATAGGGATAAGCTGCGGTGCCAAGGCCGTCCATGTAAACGGTGTTATTGCCGACCTTGTAGGGCAGCGCAATGCTGCCATCCACCGTGCCGCCGGTCATGGTAAAACTGGCACTGGGTTTGACGACAAACACACTGTTGCCGCCATTCACCGCCGTGCAGCTCGCGATGCTGCCGTCATTCATGGTGAAGGTGCTGCTACCGTCTACATATACACCGCCGCCTTGCTGGGCAGTGCAGCTGGAGATGGTGCCGCCATTCATGGTGAATCTGCTGGTGTTGCGTATCTTCACCGCACCGCCGTAGTTGCTGGCAGAACAATTTTCAATCGTTCCGCCGTTCATTAAAAAGGAAGCATTTCCCTTGATAAAGATCGCACCGGCATCGTCATCGGCTCTGCAGCCACTGATGGTGCCACTGTTCATAATAAAGGTGCAGCCCTTGCCGATATCCACCGCACCGCCGTCATCGGTGGCTTTACAATTTGTAATCGCACCACCGTTCATCACAAATTTTCCGTAGACTCCCTCGGAATCCCCGGATGAGATATCCACAGCACTGCCGTCACCGTCAGTCATGCAGTTTATGATGGTGCCGCTTTCTAAGGTCAAGACACCGCCATATATACAGAAACCACAGTTTTTATTTTGGCCGTCAATTTTACCGCCGGTACCGCTGTCCTTTACCGTCAGATTTCCGCTTTCATACACGCTGAATATATCCCATTCGTCTCCGTTGACTGTCAAAGTATAGCCATTCAGATCCAGTGTTACGGTGTGTGAGATGATATAACCGCCGCTAAGCTCAATATTTTCGCCCAACGTGATTTCTGTGCAGGATTTATCACCAAGTGCTACATTCAGTTCCGCTTCGCTTTTAATTTCTCTTTTGCCGCTCAGCACCACCGGCGAAGCCTCGGGCTGCGCTTCGTTATCCTCGACTTCCGGCTCCGCCGCTGCGTCCTCAACAGGCCCGCTGCACTTTGCGCAGCTTTCCGGCAAAGCACCCACTGCGCCGCAAACAGGGAACTCTGTGTTCATTGCTTCTGCCGTGCAGGCTGTTTCACAGCTGCAAACAGGCGGTTCTTCCGCACTGCCTTCCGCAAAAGCCGCCGTGGGCAGCAGCCCCACCAGCATCACACAGCAGAGAAGAATGCTTAAAATTCGTTTCTTCATGTTGTTACCTCCATTTCGCCGTCTCTCGACAGCTTAAAATCGTATTTCATTTCCAGCATGGCAAACAGCTTATACATAACCTCTGTGGCAATCGCCTTGATATCCAGTGATTGAATAAAGGCAAGCACCTTTGCCTGTTCTTCCTCCGGTACACGATATACTCTCATTGATGCCGTCAAAAAGCGGCTGAGCTTGCGTTCCAATGGAAAATGAATATCACATTTTCTCGCCATATAGCTGCGCATCAATCCTGCCGTGCCAATTTCCATCTCGTAAAAGTCGCTCTCGGTATCATCGGGAAAATTTTTACCAAAAATCTGCTTCAGCTCTGCTGTGGTATGCAGGTAAATATATTCCGATGTGTCGGGCAGGGAATAGGCTTCAATGTAGATTTCTCGCAGGTTCTCATTCAGTTCAGTCAGTGTCAGTTGGATCGCCGTTTCCACCGCATAAGCGTAAACCGGCGGCAGTTTGCTGTCTGCGATGCTTCTTGCCACGCCGAACTGTCCGCCGAACATCGTTTCAGTCAAATCCAGCAAAACTCTGTCCTTGGTCGGAAACAAATTCAAATAGCTTCCTCTTGCCACGTCTGCTTCGTCCACAATCTGACTGACAGAGGTGTTTTTATACCCCTGCTCCAGAAAGAGACGGACGCACACGGTCAGTATTTTCCTCTTTGTTTCACTGCTGTCTCTCCGCAAATATATCACCTCTCTTTAAGCGTTTTAGTATATATACCAATAATATCATAACAAGTGCAAAAAGGCAAGTGGAATTTGAAACTTTACCTCCGTAAATTGTGACATTTCCGCAAACGCTGGCTTCTTCCATTACTCACGGAACTTTATGACTTCTTGAATACTACCCGCAAAGGAAAAGCCGCTGTCTGTTGACGCGACTTTTCTTACTTAGTATTAACAGTATATAAGCTCACTCGAAACGATTTCCATAGCAGCGCTGCGAATATACCGCAGGTGTCGCTGTCCCCAAATGCCGATGGGTCTGCCCTCCGGCTCGTCCTTTCCGGCAATCAGATAGTAGTCCCCGACAAGCTCATAGCTCAAGCCTGTCCGTTCGTCCGTGATGAATTCTTCCATTGTGTCGTCCTCCTTGAATTATACTGCTTCTCCGGCTTTCTGCCCGGATTGCTTACGGTGATAATAGGCAAGCTCATTCAGTCTGCGGTTGATTGTCTGAAGTTCTTCCTTTTGCTTTTGCGGTTTACCGTTCGCCTGTGCTTCCCATTTGCATTTCAGTTCTTCGGCAAATCCACGCTCATCTGCGATAATGTGGCTTGAAAGGCGTTGGATAGAGCGCAGCACCAACTGATAGAGGACTTTGTCGCTGATATGATGGATGGTGCAGTTCACGGTTCTGTTCCCGTAGCTGCTGCATCGGAACGAGTGGTAGGGGGGCACCGCTTTTGTAGTAATTCGTCTGATAGGACATCTTACTGCCGCAATCAACGCAATACACAAGACCGGGCAGTAAGCATTCCTCTTGGTGCGTCCCTTCCTTTATACGGCGTGTGGCGTGTTTCAATCTTCTGTGCGCCTGCTCCCAAAGCTCACTGTCAACGATAGGCTCGTGGGTGTCCTCAAACACAAGGCGTTCCTCATCGGTGGCAAAGCGGCGTTCATCGGTCTTAAAGTTCGTTCCGATGGTCTTTCTCAGCACAGTATGACCGAGATATTCCTGTCGGCTTAAAATCTCTCTTACCGTGTTTGCGTTCCAGCTTGTGCAGCCGTACTCCGCTTTTCGGTTGCATTGTTCGGGGTGATATTGGAGGGTGTACGCCGATGGGATAAGCACCTTTTCCTCCGTAAGCTGTCTTGCGATTGCCGGAGGTGTCAAGCCCTCTGCCGCAAGCTCAAAGATGTGTTTTACCACCTGAGAAGCAACAGGATCGACCACTAAGGTCTGCTTATCTTCGGGCAGTCGATTATAGCCGTATGAAATGCTGCCGGAGCAGCGTTTTCCATCGCTCATACGGGACAGAAAGATGGACTTTATCTTGTTGCTGGTGTCCTTGGCATACCACTCGTTCATTATGTTGAGGAACGGGGTAAAGTCGTTATCCTGCGGTTTGTCGCTGTTCACGCTGTTATTGATTGCGACAAAGCGTATCTGCTTCTTGGGGAACAGTATCTCGGTATAAAAGCCGACTTCAAGATAGTTTCTACCGAAACGGCTCATATCCTTGACGATAATCGTGCCGATTTTCTCGGCTTCGGCTTCTGCAAGCATTGCCTGAAATCCGGGACGGTTGAAGTTACGCCCTGTGTAACCGTCATCGGTAAAATGCTTGATGTTCGACCGCTTTTGCGGGCAAAATCTTCGAGCAATCTCTTTTGATTCAGTATCGAGTTCGATTCGTCCTGCTGCTCATCATCCTTGGACAGCCTTTCATAGAGGGCTGTAACTCTATCAAAATCCCTGATTTTAGGCACTTTCTGACCTCCTTTCCGTCTTTTATTCGCAGCCATATTCAATGGACTGCTTGCAATATATATCCTAAAACTTCTTTTCCGTTGGGGTCTAATATCACATAGCTGTTTCTGGCAGCGTTCATAATATTAGGCTTTGCATAAAATCTTGTTTTACCTGCACCGGAACCGCCGCATACAAGCGTATTCAGATTTCGTCTATGCTTCTTGGCATTAAGCCCAATGCACACATTCTGAGTCATCAGTTTATTTTCTGATAACGACTTTTGTCGGTACTTTTTATCAATGGCTCTGACATTGCCCCATTTAGCAGAACCATGTTCCTCTCGTCTTCGGTAATTCTTTCTTGTCGAGAAATAAATCCCGATACCCATTCCATAGCATAAAAGCAAAATAAGGACAGTTTTCAGGCTGTCCCCACATAATTTTATGGAAAATGGATTATCAAAAAGTGTCGCAAGATTGGCTGCTATTTCCGGCAGTCCTCCGCTTATGGAAGGTGCTATCAAAAGTGCCAGCCATATGACCACCGGAACGATACCGACAATGGATAAAATAATGGCAGTCTGCCTGTCATTATCTCGCTTCATCTGAGCGTTTCCTTTCAATTACTTTGAACTTTTTCAATGGGGCATTTCCGACTTTTACAAGCAGAGCGTGTTAAAGCATCTGCGTGAGATACAGGAACGCAACAAGCAGCAACCGCCGCAAAGACAGCGTAAGAAATCCATTGACAGAGATAGCAGGTAGGCATTGAAAAACCGCCGTTACGGTTTTACCCATAGCGGCGGCATACATAGTTTGATTAGTGTTCTTGCTTTTGAATAACGGTTATCTGCAAATCCTTTACATTGATAAGTGTTTTCTGCTTACATTTCGGGCAGTAGAGGGGGAAATTTTTTAATTCAGTATCTTCTCGTAATTGAAGGCGTGTTTTACTTTTACAGATAGGGCATAACAGCCATTCCATTCTCATTTTGATTTTTTATCAAAGGCGTTAGTAATTGCAACGATAGCAGGAAACATAACTCCCGCAACAACCAAAATTACCCAACTCTGTCCCCAATTATTTGATGATAGACTATATCCCACATATACTGCTGTTGTAATTACCCAATATGCAGTATATACAGCAGCTGCAATAGACGGTTTTTCCTTGTTCTCTTTAGAATATTCTCCCTCTTGCAAAAGTTTTTCATAGCTTGCCCATATGATACCCGTCTTAATAAAACAAATCACACCTACGCCTGCAATAAGAAACGAAAAGGAAAGCATAGCCATTAGAAATAGGTCGTTATCAGCGTCAATTATTGCTCCGACAAAAAGAGGAATCAAGGCAGAAATACAAAAACAAGTTCCCACAATATTATTCTTTGTGTGCAAATCTTTGTATTTTGCTTTGCGTTCTTTAACCATTCCACTCACGCCATACTCGGTTTCAAATTTTTCTTTTTCCAAATATGCAAAGGGAGCGGTTTTGCTACCACTTGATATAAACATTACGGCGGCTATTGCTACAAAAATAATAAGAACAATCATTCCAATTCCACCTGCAATATCTTCGTTCAAGCCGCCTGCCGTACTTTCACTAATTGCACCCAACATCAAAAGAGCTATCGGAGATAAGATACACAAAAAAGCAGCATACGCTATTGTTTTAGCTGTCCTTGATTTTACAGAGAGAAAAGCATTTGCTTCCTCCATAGAGACACGCTTTAATGACGGTATATCATTGGACGAGTTGATATGCTCAGCTTGCTCAATTTCGTCTTTAAGTAAATAATCTGTACTTACTCCGAATAGTTCGGAAAGGCGTATCATTTTATCAAGGTCAGGAACAGATTGTGCTCCCTCCCATTTTGAAACAGATTGTCGTGTTACATTCATTTGTTCAGCTAATTCCTCTTGTGACCAGCCTGCTTTTTTTCGTAACAAAATAAGTTTATCGGCAAAAATCATAATTATATCCTCCTGTTAATGTGATGTTATACTCATATTTTAGTGATTTATAAAGTTGCTAACCACCAACCAGCACCATTCAATGTGTCAACTGACAGTTGCAACTGCCGAAAATTCCTTTTTCACTTCCCGTTGTTTTTCTTTCTCCTATCTATCGGTTTCTTCGCATCTTTTGGTATGAGCCACACTCTGCTTAAACGCACAATGCCCTCAATCCTGTTTTCAGAACATAGTATCTGTATTCTTCGTTCTGAAATATTCCATTTTGTTGCGGCTTCCTGTACCGTCATATATTCAAACATAACAGACCTCCATATCATTAGTAGGTATATTATACTCGGTCAAACGAACAAAATCAAGAAACGAATTGTGACCAGCACCATCCAAAAGAACAACGGCAGGGATTTCTCCCTGCCGACTTTGGCTTATGCGTTGATGATTTCTCTTGCCCTTGCCTGTATCTCGTTCATTCTTCCAACACACAACATCGGTTTTTCTGCTTTGAGTTGTTCGGTCACACCTTCCTTGTTAGCCATTTGCTCAACCAATCGGAACATCATATCCGTTGCCTGTTCGTCAATATCAGCAAGGTAACTGTTCAATTTGCCGCTTGTGAGAAGCGTGGTGTAAAAGTGTTCTTGTAAATAGCGTTTGTGTCGTTGTCCCCATAAGCCAATAGGCTTGTGTTCTTTTTCGGTTGGTAAAGTAAGACAAGGAATATAATAATCTCCTTGCAATTAATACCAAAGACCATTGCTTTCATCATAAATGTACTTGTCCATTAAAAATCCTCCGTTATAATATATTCGCACATATGTCACAGTTCTCCGATTGCCACACTCTGTTATATCTTGTTATGAGATTTTCTTGCCCTTGATTTTGCCCTTATAAGCAGTCAGGGAAAGAGTAAACTTGTGTGAAATCATATAAATGGATAAGGCGAACACATTGCGATAAATCCTTTATTTTCAAGGCTTTTGGAGGATTTTATTGATAACCTATGGAGAGCAATAATCACTCATAATTTTATGGTTTTCAAATTCCGATTTGTATTTCTGTTTGTTTTAGAAAATGAATAATTTCTTTAATATATATTATAATTATTTATATATTCAAAGTCAATAGCTGTTGTTCATGGCCAAACCTCAACCTCCTTGTGCTTAGAGTATATGAAGTTTTGGCTTTATCTTGTAGTTTGCGAATATCCGTATAAATAGAAAAAGCCCTTTGAGAAAAGGATTTCTCCTCTCTCAAAGGGCAAGTTGGCAAACAAGAATTTATTTGGAAGATTTTATTATCCATTCATCAAGAAACGCCATTTGTTCATCCGTATGAAACCAGTGTTCTCCATTTTGCATAACAGTAAGCGTTGCACCTGTTTGACTTGCAAATTCCGATATGGTTTTCCCCGAAGTCAAATTATCATTTGCACCATATAAAACACAGGTTGGAATTTTCCACTTAATAGGGTGTTTGCGTACATAACATAAATATTCCCAAGATAGCGTTTCTCCAAAATCTGTAGATATTTCTTTCTTGCTACAAAGTTCATCTTCCGTAACATTTGACCAACTCATCATATCCGTAATCAGTCGTTCCATATTCACAATAGGAGAAATAAACAATGCTTTGGAAATTGTTTTTTCAACAAGAGCATTCATTGAGAAGAAATCCCCTATACTGTTAGCAATTAAAATTACAGAATCATATCCTTTAGTGTTCAAATCGTAAAAATCGGAAAATTCGATTTTTGCCTCCCAAGGGTTTTGCGACTTATAGTCAAACCCGATGACATCACTTTTAGGGAAAAGCGGTTTATAATGTTCTGCTTCCTCCACTTCTCCTCCTTTGCCGTGTACATATATAACTAATTCTTTCATTCAGTGTTTCCTCTGCATATAACATTTTTTTCTGTTTTGAAAAATGGGCAATCCCGATTGAGACTGCCCATTCATCTTGAAAATTATGCGATTTTTTCTTGCTTGCACCGATTTCTGCATCAATTGATGTAAGTTTGATGTAAATCGCTGTTTTTTTAGTTTTTTATCAAATGAAGTACGTCCCGTCTATTTGGTGAAACGGTACATCTTTAGTTTTTTGATAAATGCTTGACTGTAAACCTTGTTTATAGCTTATTATTAAGTA
>OJRT01000805.1_pt1 | contig 14099 bp, 10 predicted proteins | sample 1599281 | NCBI WGS metagenome assembly OJRT01 (sample SAMN03922458, study PRJEB24848) | human gut metagenome | isolation source: stool sample | host: Homo sapiens | place: Germany | collected 2009-11 | reverse complement strand
ATTATAATATCATGGTCAAACGAATAATGCAAGTACTTTTTTAAATTTTTTTAAAAATTTTTTCCGATCTCTTTGCCTTGAACATTATCCCTTTAAATGCTTCTGGCTTTAATTCCATTTTCGTCCCTATGTATGCTCTGTGATAATCTATTATATTCCGGCTCCTTATCTCAAAGCACGCGTTCTTATCCTCATATTTTATTTATACGTTTTCCTCTTGAATAAGATTATACACCTCTTTGGTCACACAACGGTCACACAGAGCCCTTTTCCACAGATTTTGTAAAAAGTATACATTAAAAATGCCGAAAGCTGTACAGTTTTAGATAATTTTCGGGATTTGTGCATTTTTTATTCGTTATAATCAACTATTATTTATTATATTTTTTGTATATCTTTTCAAACGCAGGCATGGAGCGCTTTATCATTTCCCTATCCACACAGTATGATATTCTCACCCAGCCCGGACAGCCGAAGCCGTCTGCTGCTACTATGAGCACATCCTCCTCCTTTGCCTTCTCGCAGAATGCATTGCTGTCATCCTCGAGTGCCTTTACAAACATATAAAAGGCTCCGTCCGGCTTGAAGCAGTGATAGCCTATCCTTGTGAGTCCCTCGTACAGAAGGTCTCTGTTTTCTTTGTAGGCATTGATATCACCGGTTGCCCCCTGGCATTTTACTATCATCTTCTGGAACAGGCTTGGTGCACACACGTAGCCGAGTGCTCTTCCCGCACCACAGACTGCTGCATACAGCTCAGCCTTATCGTACACCTCATCAGGCACGAGGACATATCCTATTCTCTCTCCCGGCAGCGAAAGTGACTTGCTGTATGAATAGCATACCAGTGTGTTGTCGTAATATTTGGTCACAAACGGTACCTTGATTCCGTCGTAGACTATCTCTCTGTACGGCTCATCTGCGATAATGAATATCGGTCTTCCTATCTCCTTAGACTTTTTCTCAAGGAGGTCTGAGAGCTTTTTGATGGTCTCCTCAGAATATACTGTGCCGGATGGGTTGTTTGGTGAATTGATTATGACACCTCTGGTGTGCTCACTGATTCTCTCCTCAAGCGCATCGAAATCTATCTGAAAATGCTCTGTGTCTGCAGGCACCTCTACAAGCCTTGCGCCTGCTGCATTCACAAATACCTTGTACTCCGGGAAATATGGCGCTATGGTAATAAACTCATCATATGCGTCGCTTGTCAACGCACGAAAGCAGATTGACAGCGATGCCGCTGCTCCCATTGTCATGTAAAGGTTGTCCGCATTAAAATGTGTGCCGTGTGTGTTGTTCAAAAATTCAGCTATTGCCGCTCTCGTTTCCACGTCTCCCTGTGCTGAGGTGTAGCCGTGCAGCGCAACAGAATCATAATCTGTCACAAGCTCCTTTATTGTGTCGTTTACTATCTGCGGAGCCGGTATGCTCGGATTTCCTATTGAGAAATCATATACATTTTCCTTACCTACAATTGCTGCTCTTTTTTTACCATACTCGAAAAGCTCCCTGATTGCTGAGCGCACGCTTCCGAGCTGGTACATGCTTTCGTTTACTACCATTTTCTTGTCTCCTTATCTCTGATGTTCTTGCATGTTTACTATTATAATATCTCTGCTTATGACATACAAATGTCTTTATAAACATCTCTTTATACACATATTGTTACCATTCATGATCGTTTATCGTGATATGAATGCCTCCATCCCGGCACGCTTCGTCATATCAATATGCTCCTTAAGCTCGCGGGCTGACATTCGCAGTGCCCCCAGGCTCATGACCGTCTGCTGCTCCAGTCCGTCAGAGGTTGCCACTGTTACCTTGTACCTGTCACGTATGCCAAACACAGTCTTTTCGATAAATGCATCGGCTGTCTCGTCCTGCTTTGTATACACAACTTCTATGTTGTGGAAGGTCTCTCTCTTTCCGGCATTGCCCTTCACCTTGTACGCATCAAACACCAGCAGCAGATGACAGCCCTTATAGCCCTGGTAATCCGATAAAACATCCTTCAGCGCATCTCTCGCCGAATCAATGTTTATGCGTGAAAGCTCCTTTAAATCCTCCCATGCAAATATTATATTATATCCGTCAACTATCAGGTACTCTTCACCAGGAGATTTCTTCGGATAAATCGGATTGCCGTGCTTGTCATGCTTTACGGTGCGCGGTTTACCACTTAGGCCTTCATACTCATTTTTCTTTTTGCCTGACCATTTGCGCCTCTGATCCTCTGCGATATCGTTTTTGCCCATGCCAAACTCCCTGGCATAAACATCTGCAAGCTGCGCATCAAGCTCCACCGATGACATACCTGAAACAACTTTCTCAAAGCTCATCCTGCGGCGGTTTCCGGCAAGCGCCTGCGCATCCTCCGCTGAAAATGCATTCTGTGTGCGTGCACTCGCTGCAAGTGCCTCCTCAGACTCATCTCCGTGGTAGACATACGGCAGGTGCATATGCTCCGGGACCTCATCCCACGGCACCACGTAGCCTGAGCCGTGCGCACAAAATACCGAGCCTGTCGGATTGCGGAAATCCTCCTCGCTGTCATAGTGCATCTGCGCAATCACCTCCGCAGGATTGTGACACTCATCATACCCCCACAGCTCCAGTGTCAGGTGCCCGAGCCCCTTTGTATACGCATGCACCAGACTCACATAATCCTGCATTGTCGCAACCGGTGCCTTTCCTGTAATTGTTGCCATCTCCCTCGCAGCGGTTGTGGCAAACTGCGGGCTCTCGGCTCTTGCAAATCTCTGCTCCAGATCTGTCATTGCGCGGCCGACATACTCCATCGGCACCTGTAGGATAAAGCTGTAGTATGGCTCAAGCAGCACGCTCTCTGTGGATTTAAGTCCCTGACGGATTGCTCTGTATGTAGCCTGACGGAAATCGCCTCCCTCCGTGTGCTTTACATGTGCTCTTCCTGTAAGAATCGTGACCTTCACATCGGTAAGCGCTGAGCCTGTGAGCACACCCCTGTGCTCCTTTTTCTCAACGTGTGTGGCTATGAGGCGCTGCCAGTTTTTGTCGAGCACATCCTCACTGCAGGTGGATGTGACTGTGATTCCGCTGCCACGCTCCGCCGGCGACAAAAGCAGATGCACCTCTGCATAGTGGCGCAACGGCTCAAAGTGTCCTACTCCCTCGACAGCCCTTGCTATCGTTTCCTTATATACAATGCTGCCCGGTCCGAATGTGACAACAACACCAAACCTGTCCTTTATGAGACGCACAAGCACCTCCATCTGCACCTGTCCCATGAGCTGCACATGGATTTCCTTAAACTCCTCCACCCACACTATGTAAAGCTGTGGGTCTTCCTCCTCAAGCTGCTTTAGCTTTTCCATAAATGCCGCCGGATTTACATCATCCGGCAGAATCATCCTATAGTTTAGTACCGGTTCAAGGATTGGCATATTGGACTGCTGCTCAAACCCGAGCCCCTGCCCCGGAAATGTCGAGCTAAGACCTGTGACAGCAACTATCTCACCCGCCTCTGCCACATCAGCTATCTCATATTTTTCACCGGAATACTTTCTTATCTGATCGATTTTCTCAATCAGAAGGCCTTTCGCCTCGTCACCGCCATGTGCTTTGTACTCTATTTTGTCCCTGACTCTAAGACAGCCTCCGGTAACCTTTAAAAATGTCAGCCTGCTGCCTCTGTCATCCCTGCCTATCTTGTATACGCGGGCAGAAAATTCGTCAGGGTAATTTCTTTCACACATAAACCTCGAAAGTCCCTGAATCAGCGTATCCACTCTGTCAAGCTTAAGTGCCGAACCGTAAAAGCATGGGAACACCTCCCTTTGAGCCACCGCCTGCGCAATATGCGCATCTGTAAGCTCTCCCGATTCCATAAATTCATCTAAAAGAGGCTCGCTGCACATGGCAAGCTCCTCAAATAAATCCTGTGAAGAAAAATCCACGCAGCCATCACTCAGCTCGCTCTTTAGCTCTGCCTGCACTTTCTCCGCATCCGTGCCCTGCATATCCATCTTGTTTACAAAAATAAATGTCGGCACGTTATAGTGCTTTAAAAGTCTCCACAGTGTGCGCGTGTGCCCCTGCACTCCATCAGTTGCGCTGATTACAAGTATTGCATAGTCGAGCACCTGAAGGGTACGCTCCATCTCTGCCGAAAAATCCACATGCCCCGGTGTATCAAGCATGACTACATGCCATGTACGAGCTGTATCTGCCGTACGTGCTACATCTGCTGTATGTGCTGTATCTGCCGCATTTGTGCCACGCGAAATATCAAGCCTTGCCTGCTTTGAAAAAATGGTTATTCCACGCTCTCGCTCCTGCGCATCGTTATCCAAATATGCGTCCTGATGGTCCACGCGCCCGAGTGAGCGAATCTGCCCGGTGCTGTAAAGCATGGCCTCAGACAGGGTTGTCTTTCCCGCATCTACATGTGCGAGAATGCCTATTGTAATGTGATTGTTTGTCATTTTCTGCTCCATTTATGCCTCAATCCAAGAACAGAGACACCTGTGGATGTCTCTGTGTCAGCCTTTATATCATAATCCGTTGATTTCCTAAATTATAGCATTTTGTGGTTGGTCTGTCATCTTTTTTCTTGATTGACAGCAGGACATAAAAGGTGCCGCTCAATTGACAAATATTTATTCCATACATATAATGTGATTACGGAAATTTTTGAATGGTATGAAAATAATGCGAGGATAATATGAACAAAAAAGAAGTATTGGAACTAAAACGAAGATTAAAAAAAGACCAGGCAACCTTCAGTCGGCTGGTCGGCTGCTACGTGGACTGCAACCATGAAAAGGTCTGCAAATTCGGTGGCAAATTTCTCACTCTGGAGGAGGATGAATACTACAAATATCTGGAGATTTCAAACAAGGTTCTTTCCGGCACTCTCGGAAACAACCTGCTCAATCTGCAGTTTCCGCTTGAGGAGGAAGAGGTCGGAGGCCGCCAGCAGATTCTCATGGCGCTTCGCGACAGCGAGCTTAATGATGAGACTCTGCTCGATACATACTATGATCTGGTCATCGACACCTACGATGAGGCCGGGAACTACTTGATTCTTTTGTATCTCGACAGCTACGATGTCATGACACGTACAAAGGACAACATCAACGTGGATGAGTCCGAGGAGGTGTACAAATACATGCTCTGCGCCATCTGCCCTGTCACACTTTCAAAGCCGGGCCTTGGCTATCTGGAAAAGGAGCAGCGTATCGGAGCCCGCATAAGGGACTGGGTGGTCGGTGCTCCTGAGACAGGCTTTTTATTCCCTGCTTTCAACGATAGAAGCACTGACATACACTCCACTCTTTTCTATACGAAAAACACCAAGGAGCCTCACTCTGAGTTTATGACAAACGGCCTCGGCTGCGGTGTGGAGCGCACAGCTACTGAGCAGAAGATGGCTTTTCATTCAATCGTCAGAAACGTGCTAGGTGCCGAGGACGAGAGCACGGATGACAAACTGCTTGATATCCAGCAGAATCTGTCCGAGATGGCTGATGACTACGCTGAGACCCACGATGATGACGACGATCCGTTCATTCTCGACAGCGAGGCTATGAACAAGGTGCTTAGTGACTGCCATGTCTCTGAGGAAAAGATTTCACGCATTGAAAAATCCGTCAATGAGGCCTTCGGTAACAAGCCGCCTATCGCAGCCAATGTCATTGATTCAAAGGCTCTTGCAGCTAATGAAATCCGTGTGGAAAAACTTGCTCTTGAGAGCCAGGTCGGCGATTTAACTCTCGAGCTCAATGAGAAAAATGCGCAGCTTGAGGAGAAGGATTCTGTTATTCAGGAGAAAAATAATCAGATTGAGGAGCGCACCTCACAGCTTCTTGAGAAGCAGGAAGAGATTGATAATTACACTGCCCAAATTAAGACCTATGATGTGGTGCTTCATGTAAAGCCGGAGAAGGCTTCACAGATTCATGCGCAGGTCATCAATGGGGAGAAGTGTCTCGTCATTCCTATGAGGGAGAATGAGAATGCGACCATAAATGGGGTGAATACAAGTTTATAGGGGCTTCGCTATCATGGTGCTTCGCATATTCAGGCTGTGAAGACCGGCCTAGCATGCAGTATATTCCTCAGAAAAATATAAAATCAGCCACGGCATCATTTGCGGATAGTTTATTGATAGTTTGCTATGAATTGTCGCATCCACATTTTATGGAACGCCGTGGCAGTTTATATTTTTCTTCGGAACACACTGCATACTCTCCGGTAAATTTAGGGTACTTATGCGAAGCAATCTACTATGAGTTTATAAGCCATGTCCGTGGATGCAGAAATGCTCTCCCGAAGCTAACGCTTCCGAGAGGGCGTTTCTGCGCCCGGACAGGCTTTAACCATCAAGTTGCTTATCTTATTTTATTATATAAAAGGGCGTGTGAAAATACTTTCGTTTTTCACACGCCCTTTATAATGTTATCACCTATGAAATAATATCCTTATAATAATTACCTGTTTACCAGCTCAGCACCTCATGGCCATCCTCTGTGACGAGTACCATGATTTCCCACTGGGCTGATGGAAGTCCGTCGTCAGTGTATACTTCCCAGTTGTTCTTGTCATCTACGTAGATATCGGCCTTGCCCATGTTGACCATTGGCTCGATGGTAAATATCATGCCTGGTGCCATGACCATGTCGGTGCCGCGCTTGGTGTTGTAGCCTACCCACGGATCCTCGTGAAATTCAAGTCCCACTCCGTGTCCACCGATTTCACGCACTACTGTGTAACCGTTTGCAAATGCATGGTCGTGCACCGCCTGTCCCATATCTCCGAGGAAGCCCCACGGCTTTACCTCTTTGAGTCCAAGCTCCACACACTCCTTTGTGACTTCAACGAGCTTTTTCTTCTCAGGGCTTACATTTCCGATACAGTACATTCTTGATGAATCCGAAAAATATCCGTTTAAAATTGTAGAACAGTCTACATTTATGATGTCACCATCCTTTAAGATGACGTCCTTTGAAGGAAATCCGTGACAAACCTGCTCATTTACCGATGTACATACGCTGTAAGGATAACCCTCATAGTTGAGCGGTGCAGGGATGCCGCCCATGCTGGTGGTCATATCATAGACTATTTTATCAATCTCTGCTGTGTTCATACCCTCGTGGATATGCTCTCCTATGTAGTCGAGCACTGCGACATTTATCTTGGCGCTCTCCTTGATTCCCGCTATCTGGTCAGGTGTCTTAATGATTGAATGGCTCGGTATCTTATGATGTGCCTCAGCAAGCTTTTCAAGCTTCATATCAAATGCCGCATGACAGGTCTTATATTTCTTTCCGCTGCCACACCAGCAAGGGTCATTTCTTCCAATTTTTGTTGACATAAAATCTTCTTTCTAGTGATCAAGAGTAACGTTTCCCATATCGACTCTTTTCCACACTTTTTCTTTTATTTTATAGTTATTTTTCTCCAGCAGCTTCTCATATCTGCCTCCCGAGAAATCATAATCCGTTATATCGGCATTGTCAAGCCCTGCATATATTTCCTGATATTTCCGGGCTATTGCAGACTTTTCCATGGACGAATAAATATCCTTTTTTTCGACTCCAAGCTTCTTTGCACCATCTATATCAGACAAATCATACCAGAAGTCCTTCTCGGAATTTTTCAAAGCTGCTTTCTCGTCGTCAGTAAGTGTAATGCTCTCTTTTTTGGCCATCTCATAAAAAATCTCATCGTGAATGGCCATGGACATAGCTGCTTTGCGCGCTGCAACACGGACAAATTCACCGTTTGTGTGGATATTCCAATACTTGTTTGGATTATCGGAATCATACACAAGAGCCTGCTTCTCGACATTCATCTCCTCATATGCCACATAAAATGCCATATCGCGCAATGTCAGCTCTTTCCCATTCACGTTAACAGCCACGTCTTCCAGATGCTCATTGTATACAATATTCTGCTTCATATCATGATAATTATATGCATACACGCCGGCTATGACAGCCAGCACTGCAAGTATAATTGTTGTGATGTGTTTTCTTATTTTGCGCAAAGCTTTGCAACCACCTGATTTATGACCTTTCCGTCAGCCTTGCCCTTGAAATGCGGCATGACTGCCTTCATTATCTGTCCTTTGTTTCCTGTTGCGATTACATCCGAAAACTGCTCTGTGAGCTCCTTTTCTACCTCTTCTGCCGACATCATTGCAGGAGCGTACTCCTCAAAGATTGCATATCTGGTATTGTACTCATCAAGCAGATCTGTTCTTGTGGCAGGGCATGTGTCAATCTGCTCCTTCACGGATTTCATTTCCTTAAGGATGACCTTGTTGACAAGCTCCTCCGGTATATTGTCTCTGCAGCCCTCATCTATTGCCGCCTTTTTGGCTGCCGATACAAGTGAGGATATAGCATCCTTTCTTACCTTGTCTCTTGCTTTCATTGCTGCAATCATGTCTTTTTGTAATTGTTCCATCTGCATGGCTTGTTCCTCCTGCTTTTCTTACTTTATTTACAGGCTAGCTAGTTCGTTTTGTGCGAATTGGTGCCGTCTGCTTCTATAATACACCTTATATGCGAAAATTGCTATCGTTTATTGCAAGGAGTTTTTGACGGTTACTAACATTGGGTCGTGGCGTAAGACGCGGACATGCCACCAGCTGCAAGGGGCTCTCAATGCGCTAACGCTATGCTGTCAAGAGGCTGTACGAATTATGCCTGTATGGTTTTCTATGCTCGACGAAACCGGCTTTTATGCGCCGTCCATGGCGCATAACACCTTGCCCTGCCGTCCATGGCAGGACATTTCTGGGTTCCATGTGCATAATTCTACAGACTCTAAACAGCTCCGCTAGTCGCTTATTGAGAGCCCCTTGCAGCTGGTGGCATGTCCGCATCTTACGCCCCTTACTTTATTGGTAACAATTCAGTACTTTGTGGTAAAAATAAAAAGAGCCGGTAAGTATAATAAATATACTTATCGGCTCCTAACCATCCTATACAAGACGTCGTATAGCAAGTATTGTATGACACTGTACGCTTCTGTTTGCTGTGATTCCTGCCTTTGTGGACTGTGCCTCCACTATAACACCACCACCTGCATATATAGCTACATGTCCCGGATATACCACTACGTCTCCCGGCTGTATATTATCGAAGGATACGGCCTGTCCCACAGACTTAAATGCCTGTGAATATCTCGGTGTGCTGATACCAAAATGTGCATATACCTCATGTACAAAGCCTGAACAGTCTACACCGTTTGTAAGACTGTTTCCAGCCCATACATATGGATTGCCCACAAACTGCATAGCGTATGATACCACAGAGCTTCCTGAAACTCCTGTTGAAGCACCCGGGTTCTTTCCACCGCCTGCTGCATAGTCACCGGCAATGCTTCCGCCCTTGCCGGCTCCACCACCATCATAGCTTGAACTGCTTGGCGAGCTGTTCGCTCTGGCAGCGGCTGCTGCGGCCGCTGCTTCCTGCTCCTGAATGATTTTGCCCTGTGCCGTAATGATATTCTGATAATTCTCTGCCTGCTGCTGTGCCTGAGCTATCTGGCTTGCATACTGCTCCTTCTGGTTTTCAAGAGCTACTATAGCCGCCTCGACATCTGCCTGCTGCTTCTCATAGTCATCCTGCATGGCTGTGAGCTCATTCATGTCGTTGTCAAGCTTAGTACCAATCTCCTTCACCTGCTCGACTGCTGCCTGATAAGAATCCATAAGAGCACGATCCGAATCATATACATCTGACACGTACTCTATACGATTGAGCATATCTGTGATACCATTTGACTCAATAATTGCTGTCCAGATATTGTCTTCAGCGCTGTTTTCATACATGAACTGTATACGCTTCTTCATGGCGTCATACTGCTCCTGCTGCTTTTCCTGGGCTGCTGCAAGATCCTTCTGATTCTGCTCTATCTCTGCCTGTTTGCTTGTGATATCTGTCTGAAGCTTCTTTTGTGCTGCAAGAATCTCATCAAGCTTTGCGGATTTATTCTTTATATCATCAGCAGTAATCTGCTGCTGATCCTTTAAACCATTAATCTCATTCTTCTTATCCTTGAGATCCTGCTCAGCCTGTGACTTCTTCTTCTCTGCATCCTTCTGCTTCTTTGTCTTGGCATATACCTTCTCAAGTCCACTGTTTATGTATCCGCTAAATGTAATGCCCTCTACTGCCGGTCCTGTAAAAACGAGTGCCGATGTTAACACAGTACATATAGCACGTGTCCATTTCCGATTCATTTTGTTCCTCCTGTAATACGACGGTCAGATTGACCTTTCCTTCCACAATTTATGTTCAATATATATTCTGATATATTATTGCACAAAATGAATCTTTTTTCCACATCTTTTTGTAAATTTACAGAATTTTCCACATTTTATATAATGATATGATTAAAAGATCAAAAGTTATTTTGCCCCTCATTTATGATTCACATGCGCGCTATTATAAGTCTATCATCAGTTTTGACGCTATCTGAGGTCAGAGCGTTTATTTCCATTATGTTTTCAACAGTGGTGCGGTATCTTTTTGCAATGTCCCACATTTTATCATCCTTCTGCACTATATAGCCAACCAGAGCTGCTTCCTCTTCAGTATCAGACGATGTTTTTTCCTGCTCCACCGATGTTATGACTGACACTTCATCCTGCTGCAGGGCAATAGCGTTTATGCTGACAACACCCTTAATTTCATATTCGCTATTGTCGAGTAGATTGACCTGCACCTGGTCTACCTGCACATTTACCTCGCAGCAGGTGTTGGCATCCATGCCGGGTATCTCAACAAACTGTTCAAACGGCACAGAGTCTGTATGCATCTCTATCGGACAGCCATCATCCTCCACAATATTCACACAGTTCACCTGCAATACACCTGACACAATAATTCCTGTGTCTGCATTTTTTATCTGTGCAATAGCGGCCTGCGTCTTTGTACCGCATATTCTTAAAATTCTCTTTTTGCTGTTTTCTCTGTACAACTGCTCCAAAATACGGCATTTTGTGTCATTTTTCATAAGAAGGCTGCATACCTTCATATTTTCAAATACAGGTTTTACCGGACATGATACGCTGTACATGTCATTGAGCACCTCTACTGTTTCCTCACTCCAGACCTTTCCATCCACCGCAAGCGCTGCCTCAATCGAAAGCTGCCTGAGCTCTCCGTCGTAATCATTTTCCGCCTCAACCTGATGCATGGCAGGCTGTGTGCGAAGCCAGGCAATATTTCCGGCATCATCACCCTCGCAGCGTATTTCATTTGAAAATCCCTCCTGCACCTCAAAGCAACAAATTTCCTGTTCTTCACTCAGATACACTATACACGCATGGCACTCGCCTGTCAGTGTAATATGGTCACGCTCGTATGTATACTCCAGATTTCTCATATCAACAAGACTTGATATGAGCTTGCATATATTCGGCTTGGTCTTTGGCAAAGTGACGACATTTTTAATTCTGACAATATCCCTTACAACACTGTCAAGCTTAAGCACCTTCATCTGCCCCATAAGCTGCTCCACATCCTTGTCATCAATCCTTTGTGCAACCTCAAGATTTTCTTCCCTCTCTCCATAAAGCTCCACGCTTATAATGCCTCTGACCGAGAGCTTTCGCGAATTGATAACCCCAACCGTAAGCTCATCAAGCCCGGTATACACACGAACTGTATCCTTCTCGCAGACTCCTTGAAGCACAAGCTTCTCCTGAAACGGTATTGCATCCTTTATATGCTCCACTCTGTTTCCGCCGATATTTTCCTCCGGCTCATCGCCTTCAAAAACTTCCTCTCTCGTATACAGCACTTCAAATTCAATGCTTCCACTCAGCCAGATATTCTCGCCTGACGCTTTTATCTCGTCAAGCTTTACCTGCCCGTTCTGACAAACCACTTTGGAAACATCAGGCTTATTGTCCTTTATGACATAATCCCTGTCGAAGCCAACCTGCGACATATCCTTTACCTTTTCTATGCATTGTCTGATTTTTTGTGTAATTAACTCCATAAAAAATACCCCACTTCAAATATGTATATAAAATACATATTCAAGATGGAGTAACTTTATGCAGATGCAAATATTTAAATTCATGATCATTATAATAAAGATGTAACATCTTTACTTCATGATACTAGCAAAGCTGCATCCTTATATCTTTTGTAATCACATCAGTGTAGGTGAAAGATAAGAGCTGTGGCGGATTCTGCTCAAACTCATCATCTATCAGAACCGTAAACACACTTGGGTATGCCTGCTGAATAACACCCTCCTGAATGTCAACCTTGTTGCGGCCAAGATCCTGCTGGATTTTTACCCTGTTGCCACACTGCTGGTGAATCGATGCTCTGACTTTTCTAATTTCTGTCTGTTCCATTTTAAGCCTCCTTATTGTGGATATGCCCACTGGCACATAACTATAGTCCTCATGGTAACCAGTATTGTAACGACGGTGTCATATATATGAAATCAATCTCTGTATAAATATAAAACAGGTCAAATTAATCAACAATTATATCAATCAATATATTTGAATATATAAATATGTCACCACAATATCTAGTAACTTTACTATAGCAAAGTATCGCAGTGATAGCAATAGGGCATTAGTACTGATTGTCAGTTTTTTCGCAACTTTTAACACAATTTACGAAATTTTCACTCAAACACAACAGGCATTTCACTCAATTCCGTCTTTATTACTATATACGGATAACTCGCCTGATTGCTGACCTTCTCGCCCTTATCCGGGGCTATCAGACGCGTATCAAAATACATTGCCTTATCCTTAACATAAAACTGGTTAACCGTAATACTGTAGCCACCTGTCTCCTTTGTGCCAAAGCCTTCCGCTATGTATAAATATTCATCATCCTTGTACGTCAGCTTCATCGCCTTCGCCTTGTTTTCATTTATCTGCTTTTTAAACTCCTCCGGGATTTCATCCCCGCAAATCACCGTGTACTCAACCATCCTGTCACTCTCCGTGCCTGAAATATTTGCGCGACAGCCCGAAATCACTGTCGTTTCCAATATAACAAGCACACCTGCAGCCATCACCAGAAATTTCCTCAATTTTTCTGACATTTTTTCCTCTCTTTCTTATCATATCGCTTACGATATGATATAATATCAGTAATTATTCGAAACCACCTTTAGAACCCAAAAGCTGTTGCTTACATGCAAGCATGACGCATCAGCTTTTTTATTCTCAATGGTTCTGAATAGTTACATTACATTTTATATTATGAAAAAGAGAGGTCAAATATGCGTTCAGTTTTAATCGTAATATTCGTATTTTTCTATCTGCTGCTCGGTCTTCCGGTGCTCGGAGCCATGTGGATAATACACAAATTTGCCCCGGCATGGGCCGATATGGCACAGCTTCGCCTGGTACAGTGGGCTTTCCATGTCATCATATTCCTAAGCGGAGCAGACATTGAATTTATAGGGGAGGAAAATGTGCCAAAGGACGAGGCTGTACTATATATAGGAAATCACCGTAGTTTCTTTGACATCATAATCACCTACTCCAGATGTCCACGCCTGACCGGCTACATCTCAAAGCAGAGCATCACAAAAATACCGGTGCTGGGTCTTTGGATGAAGCGCCTGCACTGCCTGTTTTTGGACCGCGATGACATCAAGCAGGGACTAAAGGTCGTGCTTGCAGCCATAGATCAGGTCAAATCCGGCATCAGCATATGTGTATTTCCTGAGGGCACACGCTGCAAAAACAAAGATGACCTGACAGAGGTACAGTCTTTCAAAGAAGGTACTTTCAAGATTGCCACAAAGAGCAAATGCAAGATAGTGCCAATGGCAATCATGGGAACAAATGAAATATTCGAGGATCACCTTCCATGGGTCAAAAAGAGGCATGTGGTTATCCGATACGGCACTCCTATTGATCCGGCAGCACTCAGTAAAGAGGAACAAAAGCATCTCGGAGCTCATTGCAGAGAAGTGATTGTGGATATGCTTCATGAAATGGTATAGCTGAAAAAACCGCCCAGTCGGGCGGTTTTTCATATCTCCTTGCTTTGGCAGAATATTTTTTGATTCGACATTATGTTATATTTCTGTCTCTTATACACATCTCCGAG
>OJRT01000790.1_pt1 | contig 14214 bp, 10 predicted proteins | sample 1599281 | NCBI WGS metagenome assembly OJRT01 (sample SAMN03922458, study PRJEB24848) | human gut metagenome | isolation source: stool sample | host: Homo sapiens | place: Germany | collected 2009-11 | reverse complement strand
AACCTATATATCTTCTTTTGTTTTTCTGGTTGAATATACAGCCCGCATTTTATCTGCCCCCGCGCTCTATCCTGATATGAAAGCAGCAAAAGCACGTCTGAAATATACATTTTCCTTCTATGGTTTTGTTGATTTTATAGCAGTGATTCCTTGTATTCTTACTTATGTATATTGGAATACAGAAGTGGTGCATATTATTATTTTGCCCTATATTTTTATTATTTTTAAATTGATACGGCATTCGCGCTCTTTCCGGGTTATCGGCAAAGCTCTTGCTTCCGTTAAGGAGGAGCTTGAGACAGCCTACACTGCCAGCTTTATTACGATTTGTTTTTCTGCCATTCTTATGTATTATATTGAAAGGAGTGCTCAACCCGAGGTTTTTGAAAACATTGGCGACGGGATTTGGTGGGCTATCATTACATTTGCAACGGTAGGGTATGGCGATATTTATCCAATTACGCCTTTGGGAAAATTATTGGGGTGCATCATTTGTTTGGTGGGAGTAGCAATGGTGGCTATTCCGACCGGTATCATTAGTTCTTCTTTTATCAATATCGTACAAAAAAAAGAGAAGAAACAAGGAGAGGACTGCAATAACGAAAGTAATAAGCAGTAAATTACTGTGATACAGTGGTATACGTGGTTAAAGTTTGTTTGTGGCGACAACGAACTTATTTCTTGTTTTTGGCAGAATAGAAGAAGGCAGTACACTTCGAGAAAAGGTTATGGCTTTTTTGAGAAAATTTTAAGTTCATCGTTGAACTAATTGGAACTTTCCGGCAAGCATTGGGTATTTCGCATTAAGACTATTTTATGTTTGTTAGTAATTGACAGTCAGAATAAAAAGAAATCCCATTTAATGCTTAATTGCTTCATAATGTGGAAAGTATATTTGGAAGAATAAGAAGAAAAAAAGTGCATCTCTTAGTAAGAGATACACTTTTCGCTGCAAATTTACACAAAGTTTTGATAATTAAAACTTTTTGAGAAGAAAAATCACAAGACAAATGCAAAAATATCTTTAGTCTTAAGTTATAGGACACTTTTTTATCGGCTTAAACTATTAATAATAAAGCGGTTATGTGCGTTCGGTGTATCTCTTACTAAGAGATGCACCGAACGCAACTCTTTTTTAAGGGTTTGAAAGATGTGTATTTATTTGAAATAGAGACGATAAAAAGAGAGTACAATGGACTATCTATTCCTACACCGCGATAAGCGTACCTTTACTTCCGAAAGGCAGAAGAACCTGCTTTTCCGGGCTGCCCGGATTTATTGGGAGCAGAAGTTCGCAAACTGTGAGCCGGAGAAAGCAAGAAAAGTCGATTGTGAGCTATATAAATATGTATTGTATTATTTGGAAGTTCGCCAAGTGTTTCTTGACCCGAAGCTCTCACTGAAAAAGCTGAGCGATATGATTGAGACGAACCAGACTTATCTGTCGAACGTGGTCAACCGCTACTTCGGTTGCCATCTGAAAGAGTTGGTGAACACGTATCGGGTGGAATATGCCAAGGAACTGCTCCGTTCGGGCAAGTGTCTGCCGGAGGAGCTGCCTCAACGCTGCGGGTTCCTGTCGCGAAGTGCGTTTTATGCTGCTTTTAAAAAGGTGACGGGTGTTTCTCCCAAACGTTATATGAAATATGGACAGAGAGAAAAGCTCTCGGAACCAACAGAATATGTATAACCAATTTTAGTTTTTTAAATTTATAAATTTAAAGTTTTTCTATTATGAACAAAAAGTTTTTAAGTGCAATCCTGTTCGGAGCCTTGATGGTTACCTCGACAGGAACATTTGTGTCTTGTAAGGATTACGACGATGATATCGACGAAATCAACAAGGAATTGACTGACCTGAAATCAAAACTTTCAGATCTTGAAAGTAAAGTAAATGCCGGTGGCGCTTACGTTACCAAGATTGAATCGGTAGACGGTGGTTTCAAAGTATCGGTAAGCGACGGTACTTCTTACAACCTGACTGTTGCCAGCGCTGCTGCCGGTAGCAAGGTTGTGATTGACGACAAGACCGGTGAAATCAGCATTGATGACAAGGCTACAGGCTGGTTTGCTACTACCGGTGAAGGTGAAGAAGCAGTGGATATGACTCCGTATGTAAAAGACGGATACTGGTATCTCTATGACAAAACAGCAAAAGAGTTTGTGAAGTCTGAATACAAAGCTGCCGGTAACGCTTATGCTGTAGTAGCTAACGGTATCTGTACATTGAACATTCCTGATGCTGATGGTAAGATGCAGACTATCCAGTTGCCTACCACTTCGGCTGCTATCACTGGTGTGCAATTTATTAATGTAGATAACGGAGCTGTTGAACCTACTCCTGAATACGCTTTGAACTATGGTGTGGCAACAAAGGACAATGCTAAATGGGATGGTCCTAAGGGTGCGATTACTAAAGACCAATTGTTGGTAGGTACTATCGAACCTCTTACTTTGCAGGTATATCCTTCTTCTGCAGACTTGTCTAACGCAGATATTAAGTTGGTGGGTAGTGATGGCACAGTTGCTCCGGTTAAGGTAACAGCTACTCCGTTTGAAGGTGTTATCACCAAGGCTGCTTCTGCCAATGGTCTGTGGAATCTGAATATCCGGCCGGATGAAACGGTAACAGACAAGACTATTGCAGATGCATTTAAGGCTGAAACTGGCAACTATGCTTATGCATTGCAAATCAATGGCAATATCCTGACCGGATATGCTTCTAAAGTTACTCCTACTGATAAGTCTACTGCTGGAGCTCTTGCAGCTGCTGATGTTAAATACAATGCTGAAAAACTTAGCTCAGCTAAAGTACCTTTCGGTGAAACAGTTACTCTTGAATTTGATGGAACTAAAGCATACGATGCTTATTTGACTCCGAAATCGGCCAGTGAATTAGAATTGGCAGGTGTTACTATCGATGGTAAGACTATGTCATTCACTTCTACTGAAAAGGCTGCCGGTAAGACGGTTAAGTTTACTGTGAATTTCGTAAACTTTAAGGGAGAAACCGGTACTGCTTTTGATATAACAGTTAACTTCGAAGGTGCAACTGTTGATCCTGAAGCTCCTGTAGCAGCAGTGAAATATACAGCAACTGATGGTGTTAAACCTATCATTATTGATTTAGGTACTACATTTACAAGCTTGAGTGCTCAGACTGCTACAGCGTTGGCTGCTGTTACTCCGACTTGGAATGTGATTTCTATTGACGGTAAAGCGGTAGCTACAGCAGACCAATCTACTGCTAACGGTAAGTTTGCATTTGCAATGACTCAGGTAAAATACTACTCAGACTTGAAAGCTGATGGTACACCGAAAACAGAAGTTACTGCTATAGATAATGCTGATAGTCTTAAGAAGGTTAAGTATGCTGTATTTGCACATTCTGATTATCAAGCAACTGCAGCTCCGGGTGCTTATGTATTGAACATGAAATTTGCTGATGCTAGTGGTAATGAATTGAAGAAAGTGGTTGCTCCTGTAACAATCTCTGTTCCTACATTCACTGACTTGTTCACTAAGGTTACTTCTGTATGGAATGCAGATAAGACTGTCTTGAATGCTTTGTTGGTTGGCTCTACTAGTGCAGATGTTGCTAAACAATATGTAATGACTAACGCATTCAAGAGTGTAGAAAACTCAGGTGCGAACTGGAATAACTTGACTCTTACTCCGAAAAAAATGAGTATTAGCGGAACTCCGACTGAGGTTGCTACATATGCTAAAGTCGGCTCAATCTTGGCAATGGCTGATGCTTTGCTTGATGACAATGGTGCAGTAAGAGGCAATGTAACAGTTGATGGTACATATCTGGTTAAAGGTAAAGCAGGCTTGAAAGTTGAAGTTCCTGCATTTGCAGTAAACTTTATGTCTCCGTTCAATGATGCGGTGCTTAACTTCTACAAAGGCGGTAAAGTGGCAGATTTGAATGTTGCAATTGCATCACATGGTACAGGTACTATCGCTAAAGTTGAAGGTGCTGCCGGAAAAGAAGTAGGTTTGCAATTAGTTGCCAGCAGTGAAAAGGTTGCAGTTAGCAATGCAATGGAATTGTTTGGTGTAAAAAATACAAATATAAATACAGATGATAAGTTCACATTCGTAGTTAAGGGTGAAGGTGTTCCTGCCGGTGCAACAGCTAAATTGTTTGATGCCGGTATCGCTTTGGAAGGTATGACTTATGCTCCTAACTATTCAGCAACTCTTGAAATGACAGTTACAGCATTGAATGGTATCAAGACTACCATTACATTGCCTATGACTATCAATAAGCCCTAATCGTTATCCTAAGTATACTGTTTACTTAAGATAGATGAATCATTGAAGAGTGTGTCCGCCTCGTGCAGACACACTCTTTTACTATAAAACAGGCAGGTATTTAAATAACCTTTTCAAAAACAAACATATTATCAAAACTATTACTACTTTTGCAAACCCTTTAAGTGAAACTTTAGATAGAAGCAGTATGAAACACATTTTATTCCTCGCAATAGCTCTTTTGTCGTTGACAGGCTGTATGAAAGAAAAACCGACAGCCCTTCGTTGGGCTACATTCAACGTTCGCTATGATAACCCACAAGATAGTTTGAACAACTGGCAGTATCGTAAAGCACGCGTATGCAAGTTTATTCAAGAACAGAAAATAGATATCCTCGGAATGCAGGAAGTGTTGCACAATCAGTTTCTCGATTTGCGTTCCGGTCTGCCGGAGTATGACGGTATCGGTGTCGGTCGTGACGATGGCAAGACAGCAGGAGAGTATGCTCCTTTATTCTACCGGAAAGATAAATATGAAGTATTGGACTCAAACACTTTCTGGTTGGCAGAGAATCCCGACAGTGTGGGCATGATGGGCTGGGATGCTGTTTGTGTGCGCATTGCTACATGGGCCAAGTTCAGAGAAAAGTCTACCGGAAAGATATTTATGGCAGTAAATACGCATTTTGACCACATCGGTGAAGAGGCGCGCCGCCAAAGTGCGTTACTTATTATCAAAAAGATAAAGGAAATAGTGGGTGAGCGCCCTGCCATTGTGACGGGCGATTTCAATGTGACGGATGCAAGCAGTGCTTATGAAACCATTACCACGAATGAGTTTGTCATGAAGGATGCTTATAAGATAGCCGGTCATGTGACCGGTGTGGATTATACTTTCCATGATTTTGCCCGCATTCCGCCACAGAACTGCGAGAAGATTGATTTCATCTTTGTCACTCCACAGATAAAGGTAACAGGATGCGATATTCCGGCAGAAATACCGGGCGCTCTGTTGTCCGACCACAATCCCCAGTTGGCTGATTTGGAATTCTAGCCGGATTCCCCGGAGACTCCATGACTCATGTCACTCCCGAAGAACACAGTCTGTTCAGCCCCCTGCTGATATTGTTCCTGTGTCTTTTCTATATATTGATTATGCTTCCCATACGGCTGAACAAGATTTACAGGAAAGCCGTCGCCGGGCATACTTGGGTTGAAATGACTCCTGAAGGACTGGTATACGACAGGGCGGAGCAGAAGAAAGAGATTGCCTGGGAGGAGGTGGCAGGCGTAGCCCTTTATAAGGATTATTGTTTTTTATACGACAAAGGCGGTAGTGAGTTCTTGCTTGTGACTTCGGACGAGAGAGTGAAAGAATCCCTCCTTTATTATCTGAATGCGAGAAAAGTAAAGTAGGAGGGTGAAGTGTTTTCCCTCAAAACGTTGTTCCTGTTGTTATAATGTGTATTTTTGTACTCATTAAAACCAAATCAAAAAAATACGTTTATGAGCAACTTATCTAACATGCCTTGGGAAGACCGTCCGGTCGGTTCTAAGGAAGTGGTGTGGCGCTACTCTGCCAATCCCATCATTCCGCGCGATTTGCTTCCTACTTCCAATAGTATTTTCAACAGTGCCGTGGTGCCTTTCGGTGACGGCTATGCCGGAGTGTTCCGTTGCGACGACACGAATCGCCGTATGCGCCTGCACGTGGGCTTCAGTAAAGATGCCGTTCATTGGGATATCCATCCCGAACCTTTGACGTTTGAGTGTGACAATGCCGAAGTGGGCGAATGGGTGTATGGCTACGACCCGCGTGTTTGCTTCATAGAAGACCGTTATTATGTTACCTGGTGTAATGGTTACAAAGGTCAGCCTACCATCGGTGTGGCATGGACCAAGGACTTCAAGACTTTCCATCAGTTGGAGAATGCTTTCCTTCCGTTCAATCGCAACGGGGTGATGTTTCCGCGCAAGATAAACGGACGTTATGCCATGCTGAGCCGTCCGAGCGACAACGGGCATACTCCGTTTGGAGATATCTATTACAGCGAATCACCCGACATGGAGTTCTGGGGACGGCATCGGCTGGTGATGAGTCCGGCACCCTTTGAAGTGAGTGCATGGCAGTGCCTGAAAATCGGTGCAGGGCCTATCCCTATCGAAACACCGGAAGGCTGGCTGCTCATCTATCACGGCGTGCTCCGCTCGTGCAACGGTTATGTATATGCTTTCGGTTCGGCATTGCTCGATTTGGACGAACCGTGGAAAGTGAAATACCGTTCGGGAGCCTACCTGCTTTCACCGCGCACTCCTTACGAATGCATGGGCGACGTGCCCAATGTGTGCTTCCCCTGCGCCGCGCTGCATGATGAAGAGACAGGACGCATCGCCATTTATTATGGCTGTGCCGATACCGTGACGGGGCTTGCCTTCGGTTATGTGCCTGAAATCATAGAATTTACTAAACGTACTTCCATCATTTAACTCAAATGATTATCTTTGCGGCATAAAGAAACAAGCAAAGATTTCATCATGATGAACCGGAACGTACTTCATTTGACATGTCCTCCTATACCTGTCCTCCGCATTGGCTTTGTGGGGCTGGGTAATAGGGGGATTTTGGCTCTTGAACGATATATGCATCTGGAGGGTGTGGAGGTAAAAGCCTTATGTGATTTGCGCCCCCGGAATATAGAGCGTGCCACTGCATTGCTCCACCGTTTCAACCGCCCTGCGGCTGTTGCCTATGGCGAAGAAGGCGGATGGAGGCAATTGTGCGGACGTGCGGATATTGACTTGGTTTATATTTGTACCGATTGGCTGACACATACCGATATTGCGGTATATGCCATGCAGCAGGGACGCCATGCCGCCCTTGAGGTGCCTGCCGCCATGAGCGTGGCGGACTGCTGGCGTTTGGTGGATACCGCCGAGCAGACACGCCGGCACTGCATGATGTTGGAGAACTGTTGTTATGATGCTTTTGCCTTGACGACCCTGAACATGGTGCGGCAAGGGGCATTGGGAGAGATAACCCATGCCGAAGGAGCGTATATCCATGACCTCCGCCGGCATTACTTTGCCGACGAAACGGAAGGCGGCTATCATAATAACTGGATAAAGCTGTATAGCCAGCAGCATACCGGAAATCCGTATCCCACTCACGGGCTGGGTCCTATCTGTCAATGGATGGATATTCATCGTGGAGACCGCATGGAGTATCTTGTATCCATGTCGTCGCGTGAAGCGGGGCTGTCGGCTTATGCCCGCGGGCAGTTTGGCAAGCATTCCGCCGAGGCTGCACAACCTTATCTGATGGGAGATGTGAATACGACATTGATTCGGACGGTCAAAGGGCGTACTATCGTATTGCAATATGATGTGACGACTCCGCGCCCATACAGCCGCCATCAGACTGTGTGCGGCACAAAAGGCTTCATGCAGAAATATCCCGTGCCTTGCATCCTGCTGGACGAGTATGGTAAAGACCCCTTGGCAGGAGAGGATTTTGAGAAAGTAATGGAACGTTATAAGCATCCGTTCACTGCTACCATCGGTGAGGAGGCAAAGCGGAAAGAGATGCCGAACGAGATGAATTATATCATGGATTTTCGTCTGGTGCATTGCTTGCGCAATGGTCTGCCTTTAGATCAGGATGTATATGATGCAGCCGAATGGTCGTGTATCACGGAGCTGAGCGAACTTTCGGTGCGGCAAGGAAGCATTCCGGTGGAGATACCGGATTTTACACGGGGGAATTGGGAAGGAGACAAGTGATGTTCTTGACAGAGGGAGCGTTCTCCTTTCTCCTTACCTTTCGCCTTTTATAGTAAAAGAGTCAAGAATCCGTTTTATCTCTTCGATTTTCCCCGGATTCTTTTTGGCATAATTTTCTCTCATCCTTATGGTTACACAATGTACCATGTCATCATCTTGCTGTAATAAATAGTAAACGCGATATATATTCCATGTCTTATCATATTCTTGACTCTTTTGCACAATGACAAACCTTTCTTGATTCTTATTGGATTTGATTCTCGTTTTGCTGCAGAGCCGGATAGGACCGGAAATCTTTTTCATTTCCAATTCTTCTACTTCTTTTAAAGTAATAGGGGATGCCTTATCTATTTTCTGATAGCTTTCAATAAAACACAATACATGATTCGGTAAGTCTTCCCGGAAATTAATCAATGGAGTTTCCCATATCAGATAATAGAGATGACAACCGATGGACCGGGCGTCTCGCTCTTCCGGTATAATGCCATTGCCTTTTTCATTCTTTGTGCTCCAATGGCAAGGCAAGGTGATGGAGTAGAACTTATTGCTAATCTCTTTCCATTCCTCATCGTGTTGCTTGGTGAAGGAGCAACATAACAGGAACAGTAAGGAGTAGAAGATAGCGGATTGCTTGTTCATGATATGATAATTATGGTTAGTTATATGCTTTAATGCCAATAACGTCCCGGTGAATGAAAGTTATATTTCTATTAACCACGGCTGTGGTTAACTCTAACCACCTACGTGACTAACTCTAACCACCCGGGTGATTAGGCTTAACCACGGTCGTGGTTAAGCAATCACGATATGCTTTACACCAAGATATGTATTTACTTTATAAGTATGTATTCAGTCAGCACTTCCTTATAAAATAAATAAGGACAGCCGAAAGGTAAATCCGGCTGTCCTTATTCAATGCTTTGAGTTCTCTTTTTATTCCATATCTACACTATGCTTTACGGGAGAGAGGATGAATGTAAATTCATAGTCACCGTAAGGCAATTGATATTTAGGCAATGCTATGGTTCCCCAACTGTTGACGCAACCCAATCCCATTTGTGCCTTGTCGATGCACAAGTTGGTGAGGTTGGCCTTCTTCACTTCGGGTGAGTGACGCTGGTCTTTCTGTGCGCCGTCATCCAGTGATTCGATGGTGTAATGCAATGCAGAGGCAGAGAAAGGAGCTTCGGCTACAATCTTCACGCCATTGCCGCCGGCATTCAACTGTTTCCACCAACGGATGTCGGTCTTGTTTCCGGTTTCCTGCGGACGGATGTAGGAGTAGAATTGTTCGTCTACACTCTGGCGATAGATGCCCAAATCGGTGCTATGGTTACGGTCACTGTAGTTTTCAACCGGGCCGCGTCCGTAGAACTCAATGGTATTGAAGTTCTTCGGCATTTGCATCTGCATACCGAAGCGGAACATCGGAGATACCTTGGCATTCTTATCGGCTGTCATCTTTTGGGTGATTTTAACGGCACCTTGGTTGTTGATGACATACTCCAGATAAAGTTTGGCAGAAACGGCTTTCATGTCGTATTCGGCTGTCACCTGTACTTGATTGTCTACGGTAGTGGAAGCCAGGCGGACAAGTTTCAATCCCGGGTTTTTCCATACTGCAAAGCGGTGTTGCAGGCCGGCACCCATATCATTATCGGTCGGAGCACGCCAGAAGTTGGGGGTCAGTGCAGCTCCTTCTTTAATCATTTCCAGCCCATTGACATCGTATTTGCTCAGGTAACCGTTGGCTTTGTTGAACTCAACAGTGAAGTTCTCACCTTTCACAATCAGGTAGTTTCGCTGGTTGTCGATGATTTGGGGAGTAACGATAGCCACATTGGTGGTCTCTACATTCTTCAACTCCATGGCCGGAGCCTTGTAGGGATTCAGAGTGAGCTGGTCTTTGGCAACTGTATGACCGGCAGCCAATAAACCTTCGCGGTTCTTCAGTTTGTAGGATACGTTCAACAGCCATTCTGTGCACTGACAAGTCTTGCCTAAGTCAAGTTTAATCTTGGCGGTCTGCTGCGGAGCGACATTGAGATTATCCACACGTCCCGAACGGATTGCTTTTCCGCCTTTCAGCACTTCCCATTCCATATAGTAGGCAGAAAGGTCGCGGAAGAAGTTCTCATTGTAAACGTTTACTTCTCCCTTGCTCAGGTCGGCAGGAGTAGTCCAGATGTTCTGATAGAAATAACTTACCTCGTGCATGTGGGGATTGGGGTTACGGTCGGGGCTGATCAGACCGTTGTCGCAGAAGTTGTTGTCGGATGCATCGAAGCGGTTGAAGTCGCCGCCGTAAGCATAGATTTCAACTCCGTTCTTGCCTTTCCAGCGAACGGACTGGTCGACGAAGTCCCAAATGAAACCGCCTTGCAGGTTCGGATATTTGCGGATGATGTCCCAGTATTCTTTGAATCCGCCTTGAGAGTTACCCATAGCGTGAGCATATTCACACTGGATGAGCGGTTTGGTGGCATCGGTACGCTGACCGTATTTTTCCATGCCTTCATAGCCGTAATACATCGGACAGAAGATGTCGGTGTGCTCTTTCAAGCCGGCTTGTTCGTACTGGCAGGCACGGCTGGGGTCTTCTGCCTTTATCCATTTGTAACATGCTTCGAAGTTGGGGCCGTCTCCGGCTTCATTACCCAATGACCAGAAGATGATGCTGGGGTGATTGAAACCACGTTGAACATTACGCTGGTTGCGTTCCAGATGTGCTTGCTTGAATGACGGATTCTTTGCCAGAGTAGCTTCACCGTAGCCCATTCCGTGAGATTCCACATTTGCTTCGGCTATTACATAAATACCGTATTTGTCACAAAGGTCGTACCACAGGTTGTTGTCCGGGTAGTGGCAGGTACGCACAGCGTTCAGATTGTATTGTTTCATGATTTGAATGTCCTGAAGCATACGTTCGGGAGATACTACATATCCTCCGTCCGGGTCGAGCTCATGACGGTCGGCTCCCTTGAAAAGAACAGCTTTTCCGTTGACCAGGATTTGACCTCCTTTCAGTTCAATTTTGCGGAAACCGACATTTACGGGGATAACTTCATTGCTTCCCTGCATGCTGGCACGCAAAGTATATAAATAAGGAGTCTCGGCACTCCATTTATTCGGATTTTCTACGTTCATGGTCACAGTGCCGCTTCCTTTGGCGGTAGCCGTGGCTACTTGCTTGCCGGTGGCATCGACCAGTTCCAAATCGACGGTTCCGCTTCCCTTCAGGTCGAGCTTCACAGCCAATGAACCGTTTTTATATTCAGTATCCAAGTCGGGAGTGACGCGGATATCCTGAATGCGCTTCTTGTTGCGTGCATACAGATAGCAGTCACGTCCTACACCGCTGAAACGGAAGAAGTCCTGGTCTTCCAGATAGGTACCGTCGCACCAGCGGAATACCTGAAAGGCGATTAAGTTCTTTTGTCCCGGTTTCAGGTAAGGAGTCAGGTCGAACTCGGCTTCCAGCTTGCTGTCTTCGCTATACCCCACATAACGTCCGTTTACCCATATATACATATTGGAAGTGACGGAGCCGAAATGAGCGATGATATCTTTCCCTTTCCATGAAGCGGGAACAATGATTTCGCGGCGATAAGAACCGACGTGGTTGTTTTCGGTCGGAACTTCGGGAGGATTGTTCTTAAACTGGTTGCGCCATGCATAGCCTACATTGACATAAATAGGGTCGCCGTAGCCATTTAATTCCCAAACGCCGGGAACCTGCATATCGTCCCAACCTTTGTCATTGAATGTTGTTTTCCAAAAGTCCATGGGGCGTGCGTCTGCATCTTTCACCCAATTGAACTTCCAGGCGCCGTTTAGCGTCATATAGTTGGCTGATGATTCTTTCAGTCCTTTTTTAGCTGCATCGGCATTTTCGTAAGCAAAGTAGTTGGTGTGCATCGGGGCGCGGTTTACCGCATTTACCTGCGGGTTGCGCCACTCATTGGACTGTGCGCTTGCTGCGAGTGCAAATACGGTGAACAGTCCGGTAAGAAGTTGTTTTTTCATGCTATAATAATTATAAAGGTTTTGTGCAAATATAGTGAAAAACTATAGTACTTATGGGCATAGACCGGGCAATATTTGTTATAATTGTACTTATTTTATAACTTATTCTTAAATATAATGGCATTTTTGAAAGGTATATGGGGAAAATGGCAGCATTTGCTGCACGATGACAAATGGAAGCATAAAATTTATGTAGTCATCTTTGAGAGCGATACTCCGGCAGGGAAATGGTTTGATGTGGCGCTTATCGGGTTTATCGTGCTTAGTATTCTGGTGGTGATTGCCGAAAGTATTCAAGGTTGGTCAGCAGTGATCGGGCCTTATTTGCGGTTTTCGGAATATGTCTTTACTTTCTTCTTTACCGTGGAATATCTGTTAAGGCTTTATTGTTCTCCCCGGCCGCGCAAGTATGCTTTAAGTTTTTTCGGTATTATTGACTTGCTGGCGACTTTGCCTCTTTATATAGGCTGGTTCTTCGGCACGGCGCGGTATTTGCTGGTAATCCGTACTTTCCGGCTGATTCGGGTGTTTCGTATCTTTAAACTGTTTAATTTTCTGGACGAAGGAAACTTGTTGTTGCATTCACTGACCTATAGCAGCCGCAAGATTATTGTTTTTTTCCTCTTTGTGCTGATATTGGTCATCTCTATCGGAACATTGATGTACATGATTGAAGGACAGCGTCCCGGCACGGCTTTCGACAATATTCCCAATAGCATTTATTGGGCGATAGTTACCATGACCACTGTCGGTTATGGCGATATCACTCCCGAAACCCCTTTAGGGCGTTTCCTTTCGGCAGTGGTGATGCTGATAGGCTATACCATCATTGCTGTTCCCACAGGAATTGTATCTGCGTCAATGATGAAAGAACACAGACGCAGGCAAGTCCTGAAATGTCCGCACTGTGGAAGAGACGGACACGAAGAGGGAGCAGCCTATTGCAAATATTGCGGAGGGAAGTTGGAATAAAAGAAACTGTCATTCCACTACCCATCTTTTATCATGCGGGACAACCATTTGGGGGTTGTAATACATGCCCTCTTTGGTGGGTATTTTCAGCTTATAAGTCCTTTTGCTATGATTGGCTAAGCTGGTTTCCCTCAACCACGGGTTCATATTCTTCAGGATGGCCAATGTGATTCCTTTGCTGCGGGCAAAGCGGGCAAGGTTTGCTATTCCTTCTGTTACGGTTATTTCGGTATAAGGGATGGCAGGGTATAAATCAGATGCTCTCAGCCGGAAACCAAAAGCAGTCGGGTCGGAGAACATAATTTTGGCAGCGAGGATACGATATACATAGCGTGCGGTTTCTTCCACCAATTGCAAATCCAGTGAATCATCTACATCTTGTTTTGCCAGTTGGCTGGCAATTCTTGCTTGTCCGGCATTATAAGAGGCGGCCACTGCCACCCAGTCTTTGTATTTGGCATAAGCATCTTTCAGATAGCGGCAGGCAGCACGGGTTGCTTTTTCCACATGATAGCGTTCATCTATGTTGGAATTGACTTCCAGTCCGTAGTCTCGTCCGGTCCCTTGCATGAACTGCCACAGTCCGGCGGCTCCGGCAGAGGAGCGTGCGATGGGGTTGAGGTTGCTTTCTATTACCATCAGATATTTAAAGTCATCCGGGATTCCGTTTTCCTTCAGTATGGGTTCTACGATAGGGAAATAGCGGTTGGCTTTCTTTATCATTTGCAGGGAGGTGCTGTGCATATAGGTAAATGCCAGCAGTTCGCGATCCATACGCTCATGGCGGTCGTATCGGCTGAGGTCTATCGTTTTTCCACAGAAAATGACACTGGCCGGCACTTCGGGACTGCTGTATTTCAGTGCGGTGATACCTAAATCTTTTTTTATGGCTGTACTTGCTGTGTCTTCCTGTTCTCCTTTCGGAGCAACGCAACTGCTGCCCACAAGGGCAGGTGAGATTGTGACCAAAGCAAAAAGCATGGCTGCGGTTATGTTCAGTGTATATTTCTTCATCTTTTTTCTACTTTCTTCCGGCGGTGGTACCATCAGGTTATTTTTATATCATGGCAAAGATAGCTTTTTTGCCTTATAATACCTATATTTATTTTTGCAAAGGTGTAATTTATCGTTTGGTGTTGTGCCTGTTGATAATTTACGATTTGCAGTGATGAAGCG
>OJRT01000789.1_pt1 | contig 14221 bp, 10 predicted proteins | sample 1599281 | NCBI WGS metagenome assembly OJRT01 (sample SAMN03922458, study PRJEB24848) | human gut metagenome | isolation source: stool sample | host: Homo sapiens | place: Germany | collected 2009-11 | reverse complement strand
GAAAAAGGCGGCGTCGGCACGATGGTGTTCGACGAAATCGACACGGGCATCAGCGGACGGATGGCGCAGGTCGTCGCGGAGAAGATGGCGCTGATCGCGCGCAAGCGGCAGGTTATCTGCGTGACGCACCTGCCGCAGATTGCAGCGATGGCGGCGCACCAGTTTCTTGTGGAGAAGCGTGTGGAAGGGGAGCGGACGAATACGAGTGTTCGCCTGCTTTCACCCAAGGAACGAATCAGCGAAGTCGCGCGGATGCTCGGCGGCGCGGACGGCAGCGAGGGCAGTGCCATGAGTCACGCAGCGCACATGCTCTATGTGGCGGGAAATCTGCCGGAAGAAGATATTAGTCATAGCTAATGGTGAAATTGACTAAAAAACTTTGGCTGACATTTGTCAAACTTTTCACTGTACCAAATGCCTTGTTATATGATATAATAGATTTCGTGTGATTGTGTCCTGTTCAGACGGATTCCGTCTGAATATGTGTTTTCTGCTGTCACGGCAGGGGATGCGAAAGGATTTGGAAAGGGGTTTTCTCTGTGTTTGTCAAACACATGTTTCCCGGCGGAACGCATCCGCATGAGGGCGTAAACGGCAAGGCCGTCAACAGCGGCAATGCCATTCGTGAGCTGCCCGCGCCTGCGCGCGTGGTGATCCCGCTCTCGCAGCATATCGGTGCGCCCTGCAAGCCCATCGTGCAGAAGGGTGATTTGGTGCTGGCGGGTCAGAAGATTGGCGAAGCGGGCGGCTTTGTGTCCGCACCGGTGCATTCGTCCGTCTCCGGCAAGGTCGTCGGCATTGAGCCGGTCGAGCTGGCGAATGGTTCGACGGTGTCCGCCGTTGTCATCGAGAATGACTTCCAGAACAACTGGGTGGAACTGCATCCGGCGGAGCATCCGGAAACGCTGACCGCGCAGGAATTGCAGACCATCGTCCGCGAAGCCGGCATCGTCGGCATGGGCGGCGCGACGTTCCCCACGCAGGTCAAGATTACGCCCCCGAAGGGCAAGACGATTGAGAAGCTTGTCATCAACGGCGCGGAGTGCGAACCGTACCTGACGGCTGACCATCGCCTGATGCTGGAAAAGCCCGCGGAAATCATCGACGGCATCCACCTGATGATGCTTGCGCTGGATGTCAAGGAAGCGCACGTCGGTGTGGAGAACAACAAGATGGACGCGGTGGAAGCGCTCCGTGCCGCGGCGAAGAACGTCGAAGGCATCACAATTCATGATTTGCCCGTCCGCTATCCGCAGGGCGGTGAAAAGCAGCTGGTGTATGCCCTGACGCGCCGCAAGGTGCCGACCGGCGGTCTGCCGCTGGATGTCGGCTGCGTGGTCAGCAACGTCGGCACGGTGTATGCCATTCAGCAGGCGATTCGCGAGGGTCGCCCGCTCGTGCAGCGCGTGACGACGGTTGGCGGGCTGGTCAACAACCCCGGCAACTTCCTCGTCAGCGTCGGTACGCCGATCGACACGCTGCTGGAAGCCTGCGGTGGAATGCAGTCTGGCGCACGGATGCTCATCAGCGGCGGTCCGATGATGGGCATGGCGATTACCCGCACGGATATCCCGGTCACGAAGGGCACCTCCGGCGTGCTTGTGTTGGGCGAAGAAGCCGTTGACCCGGTGGAATCCGCCTGCATCAACTGCGGCCGCTGCCTGCGCGCCTGCCCGATGCAGCTGATGCCGACGCTGCTTGACCGCTGCGTCCGCGCCGACCGCTATGACGAAGCCGAAAAGTACGGCATCATGAACTGTATCGAATGCGGTGCGTGCACCTTCGTCTGCCCCGCCAAGCGCCTGCTTACGCAGTCCTGCCGTCAGGGCAAAAAGGTGATTACGACCCGCAAGAAGGCGGAAGCCGCGAAGAAAGCCGCGGCAGAAGCTGCAAAGAAGGCTGCTGAAGAGCAGTCCAAGAAGGAGGCATAACACCATGCAGAATAATCTTGTGATGACCTCCTCGCCCCACCTGCGCGACCATAGCAGCACGCAGCGCATCATGCAGGAGGTTTGTCTGGCGCTGCTGCCGGCTGGCATTGCGGGCGTTATCATCTTCGGCTGGAGCGCGCTGATGCTCATCTGCGTGTCCGTGGCAACCTGTGTTCTATCTGAATTTGTGTGGGAAAAGCTGACGAAGCAGACGGTGACGATTGGCGACTGGAGCGCCGTCGTGACGGGTCTGCTGCTGGCGTACAACCTCCCGGCGAACGCGCCGTGGTGGCTGGCGGTGGTCGGCGGCGTGATTGCCATCGTCCTCGTCAAGCAGATGTTCGGCGGCATCGGCAGCAACTTCATGAACCCGGCGCTGACCGCGCGCGCGATTCTGTTCGTCAGCTGGTCTGCGCTGATGAGCAGCTATCCGCAGTCCAACTTCGTCGTGGATGCGACGACCTCCGCAACCCCCCTCGGCTTGCTGAGCAAGGGCGTTTCCGGCGTGAACTTTATGGATCTGCTGCTGGGCAACTGCGGCGGTGTGCTGGGCGAAACCTGCAAGCTGGCGATTCTCGTCGGCGGCATTTACCTGTGTGTGCGCAAGATTGCTGACTGGCGCATCCCGGTGTCCTTCATCGCGACCGTGTTCGTCTGCTACCTGATTAAGGATGGCGCTGAAATGGCAATTTATCAGGTGTTTGCGGGCGGCTTGATGCTCGGCGCGTTCTTCATGGCGACTGACTATGCGACCAGCCCGGTGACGGTGCCCGGCCGCGTGATCATGGGCATTGGCTGCGGTCTGCTGCTGTTCATCATCCGTGCCTACGCGAACTACCCCGAAGGCTGCTCCTTCGCGATTCTGTTCATGAACGTCTGCACGCCCCTGATTGACCGCTTTACCGCGCCGCATCCGTTTGGGGAGGTGAAAAAGCATGGCTAATCAGAAGAAAACCTTCATGAGTGTCCTGCTGAACGGTCTGATTTGGGAGAATCCGACGTTTGTGCTGATGCTGGGCATGTGCCCGACGCTGGCCATCACCACGTCCGGCATGAACGGCATCGGCATGGGTCTGGCGGTTACGGCTGTGCTGATTTTCTCGAATCTGTTCATCAGCCTGCTGCGCAACATCATCCCGGACAGCGTGCGCATTCCGGCGTACATCATCATCATCGCGTCCTTCGTGACGATGATTGACATGCTGCTTAAGGCATTCCTGCCGGATTTGTCGCAGGCGCTGGGCATGTTTATCCCGCTGATTGTTGTCAACTGCATCATCTTTGCCCGTGCGGAGTCCTTCGCGTCTAAGAATCCGCCGGTGCTGAGCATTGCGGACGGCCTGGGCATGGGGCTGGGCTTCACCTTCGCCATCACGCTGCTGTCCGTCATTCGTGAGCTGCTGGGCAACGGTACGTTCTTTGGTCTGCAGGTGATGCCCGCCAGCTATCAGCCGATGGGTATCATGACGCAGGTTCCCGGCGGCTTCATCACGCTGGGTCTGCTGCTGATTCTGGTCAATGCACTGTCGAATAAGTCGAAAAAGAAGGGGGCGGCAGCATGAGCAACATTTGGGCGAATCTGCTGACGATTCTTGTCGGCGGTCTGCTGGTCAATAACTTTGTCATGAACCGCTTCCTCGGCTGCTGCCCGTTCCTCGGCGTTTCCAAGCAGTACGACACGGCGAAGGGCATGTCGATGGCGGTTATCTTCGTCATGACGCTCGCCAGCTTCATTACTTGGTTCGTGCAGCACCTGATTCTGGTGCCGCTGCACCTGGAATACATGCAGACGATTGCGTTCATCCTCGTCATTGCCGTGCTGGTCGGCATTGTGGAAATGGCGCTGAAGAAGATTTCCCCCTCGCTGTATCAGTCGCTGGGCGTGTACCTGCCGCTCATCACCACCAACTGCGCGGTGCTGGGCGTGGCGATTTTGAACGTGGATAACGGCTACAACCTGCTGGAAAGCACGTTCAACGGCTTCTGCGCGGCGGCGGGCTTCGGTCTGGCGATGATTCTCTTCTCCTGCATCCGCGAGCGTCTGGCGCTGGCGAACATGCCCAAGTGGATGAATGGCTTCCCCGGCGCGCTGATTACGGCGGGTCCGATGGCGATTGCGTTCATGGGCTTCGGCGGCTTAATCGGCTGAGGAGGGAAGGCGGATGACGGTTGTGAATATCCTCATTGCGGCGGTTGTGCTGGGCCTGATGGGGTTGCTCTTCGGTCTGCTGCTGATGGGCACGGAGAAGGCCTTTGCCATTCCGGCGGATGAAAAGCGTGACGCTGTGCGCGCTGCGCTTCCGGGCGCGAACTGCGGCGCCTGCGGCTATCCCGGCTGCGACGGCTGTGCGGATGCGATTGCTTGTGGCAAAGCGCCCGTGAACGCCTGCCCGGTCGGCGGCAAGCCCGTTGCAGACAAGATTTCCGCGATTATGGGTAATGCGGAAGCAGCAGACGCCGTTCGCAAGGTCGCCAGCGTAATCTGCCAAGGTGATTCCGAGCATTGCAAGGAGAAGTTTGAGTACCGCGGCATTCAGGACTGCGTGGCTGCATCCGTCGTCAATGACGGCAACAAGGCTTGCAAGTTCGCGTGCCTTGGTCTGGGCACCTGCGCGCGCGTCTGCCCGTTCGACGCGATTCATGTTGACCCGGTGAAGAAGATTGCCGTGGTGGACGACGAGAAGTGTGTCGCGTGCGGCAAGTGCGTGGCGATTTGCCCTAAGGGTGTGCTGAGTCTGCGTCCGGTGACGGAGGATGTGACGGTTCGCTGCCGCAACACTGAACCCGCCAAGAAGGTGCTGTCTGCCTGCTCGACTGGCTGTATTCACTGCGGCAAGTGCTTCCGCTCCTGCCCGCATGGTGCGATTACGATGACGAACGGTCTGCCGGTCATCGATCAGAGCAAGTGCCAGCACTGCATGGCGTGTGCGGACGCTTGCCCGACGAAGGCAATGTGGGCGAACTTCGACAAGCGGAAGGTTTCCGCGTAATTTGGGATTAGAAAAGGACGTGCGGCTGTGAAAGGCTGGCACGTCCTTTTTGATGTGTTGCAATGCGCCTAAAGAGGGGATTGCAGGGGAGTGTGGCTATGGTTGCAAGCCCGGCTGGTCGGTCGCGTCCAATCGGCGCGACAATGTGGAGATGGTCGAGATTGCGGCTTGGGGGCGCTCCAGCGGGAACGCAAAGTTACAACCGCTGCGCTGAAAGCGCTTCGCTGTTCAGCGTCGGGCGGCGGAGTTGACTTCGTTATCATAATTGTTTTAACGGAGCAGCAGTTGGGGCGTTGCCCCAAGCCCCATAAGGGGCGCTGCCCCTTGACCCTGCAAGGGACATTGTCCCTTGACCCTTTCGCGCGATTGAGTTGACTTCGTTATCATACTTCTTCCGCGTGTTGCTCTTTTATTCACCACGCAAAATATTCGGAAGCGAAAGCGTCCATGCCGGCGTCCCATCCACCTCAAACAGCGCCTGATTCTCCCATGCGCATCCACCGAACCATGCACCCGCGTCCTGCGGATCATAGCCACCTGCATAACTGCTCGCCCAGCCCGACCCGAACTGTTCCCACAGCTTGCTCTGCTCTTCCCAGCTATTTCCCGGCACTGGAATCCACGCCGGTTCCCAGTAGCAGACGCCGAGTGCGCCTGCCTGCACAGCCGTTTCCACCGTCTCGCGGAAATCCGCCGCCTGACCGTCGCGGGAAATATCCTGCTTCATGTCGCACCACTCATTCGGGACGCTGTTCGGGTGTGTATCGAGGTTATTCGTTGTGAACGGGTAGGATGTTTCGGCGATGAAGACGTCTTTGCCGAAATTTTCGCGCACATCCGCCATCAGTTCTGACAATTTCTCCAGCGAACCATGCCAATAGCTGTAATAGCTGTACGCCATCACGTCGAAATCAACCGGCGTATCGCCCTCGCAGACCTCGCGGATGTATTTCTTCGCGTCCGATTGACTGACGTTGGTGAAATGCACTGCCACCAACGCATCGGGCAGGGTTGCGCGGACAGCGGCGCTTCCGGCGTTCATCAGCTGATTGCGCCCATTTGTGCTCCATTCGCCCGCCATGCCGCCGTTAATCTCGTTGCCGACCTGCACCATCCAGATGTCCACGCCCGTCGCGGCAATTTGCGTCAGCGCATCCACCGTGAAGGCGTAGAGCGCGCTGCACTTCTGCGTTAAATCCATCGTGACCCACTCCTTCGGGGACATTTGCTTCGCAGGGTCAGCCCAGAAGTCGCTGTAATGGAAGTCAACGATGAGCGACAGTCCGGTTTCCTTGCATCGGCGGGCGATTTCCACCGCGTTCGCCACGCCGCAGTTGCCGCCGCCGTAGCCTCTGCCGTCCTCGTCGAATGGGTCGTTCCAAACGCGGACGCGCACGGTGTCCCAGCCTGCTTCCTTCAGCAGGACGAACAAGTCTGTCGGCTCACCGTCGCGGTTGCGGTACACAACGCCGCTGTTTTCCTCGCTCAGCACGGTGGAAACATCCGCGCCAAATTTGAAAGATGCAGGGATGGCATCATCCTCCGCGAACGCCAAATGTGGCAAAAGCAGGGCAACAGACAACAAACAAGCGAGTAGCCTCTTCACAATAACGCCTCCTTCTCACGAACAAAAACAGCAAATTCACGACGAAGTGATGCCTTCATTATATCAAAAAGGGCGTCTTGCGTCAAGAAAATAGAAAAACATTGATTTTTGAAGGCAGCATGTAAATACTATCATGCTCGAAAATACCCAAATTCCCGCTGAAAATGTGAACAGCATCTTGCAAAAAGCAACGAAAAATAGTATAATCAAATAGGATAGCCAGCAGAATGTGTTTGCGATGGAGGAAGGGCACGGTGTTTTCCGTGGCTAATTTCAGGCAAATGTTTTCTGCGCGGAAGTTTCTTCCGCAGTATGTAAAAAAGGAGTGTTTCCAATGGCGAAGAAGTATGTGTACCTCTTCAAGGAAGGCAACGCCAACATGCGTGAGCTGCTGGGCGGCAAGGGCGCGAACCTCGCTGAGATGACCAATCTCGGTATGCCCGTGCCTCAGGGCTTCACCGTCACCACCGAAGCCTGCACCCGGTATTATACCGACGGCAAGGTGATTGGTGACGATATCGTCGAGCAGATTTATGCTGCTCTGGCGGAGACCGAAAAGGTGGCCGGCAAGAAGTTCGGCGACGACAAGGATCCTTTCCTTGTTTCTGTCCGCTCCGGCGCTCGTGCCTCCATGCCCGGCATGATGGATACCATTCTGAATCTGGGCCTGACGGACGTGTCTGTTGTGGGTCTGGCGAACCTGACCAACAACCCGCATTTCGCGTATGACGCGTATCGCCGTTTCATCGCCATGTTCTCTGACGTGGTTATGGAAATTCCGAAGAACGAATTTGAAGCGGTTCTGGACGAATTCAAGGAGAAGAAGGGCGTCAAGTACGACCGCGACCTCTCTGCGGATGACCTGAAGGAAGTCGTCGTTCGTTTCAAGGAAATCTACAAGAAGCACATGGGCGTGGACTTCCCGCAGGACCCCAAGGTTCAGCTGATGGAAGCCGTCAAGGCCGTGTTCCGTTCTTGGGACAACCCGCGTGCCATCTACTATCGCCGCATGAACGATATTCCGGGCGACTGGGGCACTGCCGTCAACGTGCAGTCCATGGTCTTCGGCAACATGGGCGAAACCTCCGGCACGGGCGTTGCCTTCACGCGCAACCCCTCCACGGGCGAAAAGAAGCTGTACGGTGAGTACCTGCTGAACGCTCAGGGCGAGGACGTCGTGGCTGGTATCCGTACCCCCGAACCCATCTCCCACCTGCAGGAGCAGATGCCCGATGTGTACCAGCAGTTTGTGGACATCGCCACCAAGCTGGAAGCGCACTATCGCGACATGCAGGACATGGAATACACCATTGAACGCGGCAAGCTGTACATGCTGCAGACCCGTAACGGCAAGCGTACCGCGGCGGCTGCGCTGAAGATCGCTGTTGATCTGGTGGACGAAGGCGTGCTGAGCGAAGAAGAAGCCGTGCTGAAGGTGGAGCCCAAGCAGCTCGACACCCTGCTGCACCCGAACTTCGACGCTGCGGCAGTGAAGAAGGCGCCCGTCATTGCGAAGGGTCTGCCGGCTTCCCCTGGCGCTGCCACCGGCGGCATCTACTTCACCGCTGACGAAGCGGCTGAACACGGCAAGAACAAGGAAAAGGTTATCCTCGTTCGCCGCGAAACCACGCCTGAGGACATCGAAGGCATGGACTTCTCTCAGGGTATCCTGACCGTCTTCGGCGGCATGACCTCTCACGCGGCGGTTGTCGCTCGCGGCATGGGCCGCGCGGCTGTCGTCGGTTGCGGCGCGCTGAAGATTGACGAAGAAGCAAAGACCCTGACCGTTGGCGACAAGGTGTACCACGAGGGTGACTTCATCTCCCTCGACGGCTCTACCGGCAACGTCTACGATGGCCAGATTGCGACGGTTGAAGCGTCCATCTCCGGCGAGTTTGCTCGCTTCATGGGCTGGGCTGACGCTGCCCGCCGTCTGCGCGTCCGCACCAATGCGGATACCCCGCGCGACACCAAGCAGGCTGTCAAGTTCGGTGCGGAAGGTATCGGCCTGTGCCGTACCGAGCACATGTTCTTCGAGGCGGATCGTATCGCGGCTGTCCGTGAAATGATTCTGGCCGACACGAAGGAACAGCGCGAAAAGGCGCTGGCGAAGATTTTGCCGATGCAGCAGGGTGACTTCGAAGCGATGTACAAGGCGCTGGAAGGCAAGCCCATGACGGTTCGTTACCTCGATCCGCCGCTGCATGAGTTCGTGCCGCATGTTGACATGAAGGAAGAAATCGACGAGCTGGCCAAGAACCTTGGCATCACCTCCGAGGAAGTCATCCACAAGATCAACGCGCTGCATGAGTCCAACCCGATGATGGGTCACCGTGGCTGCCGTCTGGCCGTCACCTATCCGGAAATCGCGGAAATGCAGACCCGTGCGGTTCTGCAGGCGGCTATTGATGTGACCCGCGAATGCGGCTACAACATTGTGCCCGAAATCATGATTCCGCTGGTCGGTTCCAAGAAGGAACTGGCGTTTGTCAAGTCCATCGTCGACGAGACCGCCAAGAAGGTCTTTGAGGAACAGGGCATGACGCTGGAATACCACGTCGGCACCATGATCGAAATCCCGCGCGCGGCTGTCACCGCTGACGAGATTGCTGAAGAAGCGGAATTCTTCTCCTTCGGCACGAACGACCTGACCCAGATGACGTTCGGCTTCTCCCGTGACGACGCTGGCAAGTTCCTCGGCGCCTACTACGACAACAAGATTTTCGAGAGCGATCCCTTCGCTCGTCTGGACACGGACGGCGTTGGCAAGCTGGTGCAGATGGCTGCGAAGCTGGGCCGTCAGACTCGTCCGAACCTGAAGCTGGGCATCTGCGGCGAACACGGCGGCGATCCGAGCTCCGTGATGTTCTGCCACAAGGTTGGCCTGAACTACGTTTCCTGCTCGCCTTTCCGTGTGCCGATTGCGCGTCTGGCTGCTGCACATGCCGCAATCCTCGAAAAGATGGGCAAGTAAGACGTTTGGCGCTGCAAAGCGCATAACGGCTGACAATACGCATCTCTGGTGGTTTCCGTCCCTGTCAAAAGGGATGGAAGCCACCTTTTTTGCGTACAACAAAAGGCGCACCGGAGAGATTTACTCTCATCCAGTGCGCCCCAAATCGCTTATTCTTCCGTCATGCAGTCCACAAAACTCGTCACGGTTGACCAGTACAGGTTGAATGCTGCGCCGTAGGTGTCATCATCGAAGCTATCTGCCGATGTGCCGCCAACTACCGTGATGGTGTAGCCGTACAGCACGCAGACGAAGATGCAGTACATATTGCCGTCTTCGCCTTGACCGCCTGCACAGAAGGGCGTCAGGACTGCATCGCCGTCGTTCTCGTCATACGCTACCAAACCCGGGTTGCCGCCTGTGTACATGGACTGATAGTAGTCAATCATCGCTTGCAGGTTTTCCTCCGGCAGCGTGATGGTCACATAATCCTCCAGCGATTCATCATAGGTAATCATCACGGCGTAGCTGACATCGTTCCGCCCGTTGTAGCCAAGCCGCAGGTCAATGCTCGTCTCACCGACCTCACAGCTCGTGACGTTCAGCGCTTCGGGCAGGTCAATCGTCATCCCTATGTTTTCGATGGTGTACGGGTTCGTCGCTTCGTATGCCTCCGCAACAGAGAGGGAAAAGAGCAGGCACAGCGCGCAGAGCAAGGAAATCAGTCGTTTCATGAAATGAACCTCCTTTTATAATTCAAAGTTGATGAAATCAGACAGTTGAATTTCACCGTAAATGTCGGTCAGGCAGAAGCAGTAGAGGTAGGTCGCGTCGCTGCCCTCAAGCGAGTAGAAACCGAAGTCGATGGAACCGTCTTTGCCTGCCACAATCGGGTCGCCATCCATTGTCATTTCCTGCAATTCGCCGTCCTCATCTTCATATAGCACGTTGTAAATCGGTGTCACCACGTCACCCTCGCTCAGGGGAGTGCTGCCGCGAACGGGGAGTCCGGCATCGTCGTACCCCTGCGTGAAGCCGACAATCGTCCAGCCACTGCTGTAGTTCCGCCGTATCACCAGCAGATACCCCTCGACATCGTTGCAGCGGACGGGAATCACACTTCGGCGCATTCCGCCATTGACAAGCTGGTCGTACATCATCACAATTTGGTCATCCAGCATCGGCCAAGTACCGTCGAATTGGCTGATGATTTCGCCGCTTTCCCAGTCAATGGCGGCGTTCTGCATTGCGCCCATTTCGATGTAGAACGTATCCTCGTCGTCGCTGCCATCCAAGTACAGTAAGCCCTCGACCATGCTCAAGTTGTTCAGCTCGTCCTGACTGAGCATCATGCTGCACATATAAGCGGAATCATCGTCCATGTCCAGCCAATCGTCCATGGCAGAATCGTCCGGTATGAGGCTGCCGGTGAAGAACGCGTCGTTCATGGATGTGAACGTTGGCACAACATCAGGTAAATCCACCGCATCTGCTTCCACCGCAAGAGGCGTTTCGCTTGTGGTGAACGTACTGGCGGGGGAGAAAAACGCGTCTGTCAGGTTGCCGGTGAACACGCTGCTGGTCATGACCTGCTGCGGAACCTGCGCGCTGAAGACGTAATTGCCGCCGCTGCGAAGCTCCGCATAGCCGCGCGTGAACTCCGTCATGCGCGGAATTGTCTCCTGACAGCCGTCGCCCTCATAGCTTCCGGACGGGAAATAGACGCTCATGCCCGTCAGGTAGTCGAATTTCCGCGTGCCGACGTTGTAGCGCACGACGCGCTCGTAGGCGGTTTGCAGGACGTCTGCAGTCTGCGGCGCAATGGTACGCGTGCCGTCAATCAGCGCCATCATATCTACCATGTCGGATGTTGCGCTGTCAAAATCGCCAAAGGCATACATGCGCTGGCGGGCACGGCTGAAGGTAGACAATTGCCCAGCGTCCAGCGCCTGCGAGAGATACGATGCGTATGTCTCCATTGTGCTGACCAGATAATCCATTGCCGGCAAGTAGAGGACGCTCATGCTGAGATAATCATCAGGGTTTTCGTCCATACAGGCTTCCATGTACGCATCCGCAATCGCAACGCCGATGCCCTGCGCGTCAAGCGCCGGATTTTCGCCCAGCGCATTCAGCCACGCATAATTCCAGCCGAGCGACGGCTCCAGTTCTTCGCTGGCGACCATGAAATCAGCGTAATACTGCATGTGCGCAGCCGCTTCGTAGGTTGCCATCAAGCAGGCGTCGAAGCCGATGAGATCCAGATGAAAATCGGGATTGGCTTCTGTAAAGTTGTACAGCACGTCGTTGATTTCGTGAATTGTCAACCCATCGTAATCCGCTGTTTCGTCGAAGCAGACGCCGCTCGTCGATCCGCCGCCGTGATTCCAGAAGATCAGCATGTAGCGATCGGCGGGGTAGGTGGAAGTCGCCCAAGTCAGGTAATCCTCCAGCGTGTTCTGCGCGCCCATGCTTTGCCATGCGCAGACTTCAACGTCGGAAAAATCGTAGTCCGCAATCGTAAAGCGGTTGATGTGGTTCGCACGCAGGCGGCTGTCGTCCCACTGGCTCGCGCCGCCTGCCTGCACGACGACTGTCACGGTGTCCGGAATGTCCGCCGCGCACATCTCGTACAGGTCGTTCACACAGTCACTCTGCAAATCCGTGCCGCACATGTACATCAGGACAGTCATCGTGGGGGTGTCCGCGCACGCCGCCGGAAGTCCAAGCAGCAGCAAACTGCCAAGCAGCAGCGCAAGAAGTTGGTGTTTCATCGGATGGTTCGCCTCTTTTCTTGTTTTCTGGCAAAATCCCATTATTTCTATTCTACTGCTGCAAATTCCCGTTGTCAACCGCGATTCGCGCAACATAAAACGCTCCTGACGCGTGTTCAGGAGCGTTTTGCTAAGGCAGCACCGCACAGCTCGGCGGTGCTGCTGGCGTGCCTTTTCCGCTATCTGCGCATGCAATTTCCTCGATTTGCATCCAGTAAACCTTCAAAATTTGCATTTACATCTGACGAAAAATCCATTCGCCAGCTGACTACCTCATTTGTGCGGTGTTACCTTAAATATGGCGATTTATTCTGCCGCCGACGCGGCGTGAATCTCCTCCAGGAAGCGGGTAATCGGCAGGTGCTGCGGGCATACATGTTCGCACTTGCGGCAGTGGATGCACTGCGACGCATCCGCATGATCCGCCTGAATCTGGGCGTATCCAGCCTTGAAGGAGCTGTCCGCGCGGAGCATGGCGGCATCGTAGCCTTGGAAAATGCGCGGAATCTGCACGCCCATCGGGCAGGGCTGGCAGTACTTGCAGCCCGTGCAGCGCGTTTTCGTCCGCGCAAGGTACGTTGCTTTGACCTTCTGGTAGAGCGCAAGTTCCTCGTCGGTCAGCGTCGGGCGCTTCGCCATGTCGAAAATGCGCAGATTATCCGTCACCTGCGCCCATGTGCTCATGCCGCTGAGAATCGTGATGACTTCAGGCATGGCGTACAGGTAGCGGAAGCCCCATTCGACCGGGCTGCGCCGCACGGCATATGCGTCGTAAACCGCTTTCACATCCACCGGGGGATTCGCAAGCAGGCCGCCGCGCAGGGGTTCCATGACGACGACACCCACGCCGCGCCGCCCCGCTTCGCGGATGCCCTCAAGCGTCGCCTGGTTCTCGTCGTCGAGGATGTTCATCTGCACCTGACACATGCCCCACTGATCCCAGTCGTGCAGGATGCGCAGGAACGCCTTTGCGTCGTCATGGAAGGAGAAGCCGGGATAGCGCACCTTGCCCTGCGCAATGGCGTCTGCATAGAAGCGTTTGTAGTCCAGCTTCTGCATCAAGTCCATACGTTCATTGTTCATTGCGTGGAGAATGTAAAAGTCCACATACGGCGTGTCAAGCTTTTTCAGCTGCTCGTCGAGGAACTTCATCATGTCCTCGTGCGTCTTGACGAGCCAGACGGGCAGCTTTGTCGTCAGGATGACCTTCTCGCGGTAGCCGTCCTTGAGCGCCTTACCGATGACAATCTCGCTTTCGCCGCCGTGATACGGGTATGCCGTGTCGATGTAGCGGACGCCGTTGTCGATGGCGTGGCGAATCATGCGAATCGCTTCGGATTCGTCAATTTTGTCGTCCGGTGTTGTTGGAAAGCGCATACAGCCGAAGCCGAGCATGGAGCTTTCCCGGTTGATGGTCGGAAACATGGTGTTCAGCACGTGTTTTCGCTCCCTTACTTAGAGATATGGTATTATATCCGAAAGCCTGCCGAAAATCAGGTCAGGCTTTACATCCGATGTGTCTACATCGCTGCGTTTTGCTTCGCCAGAGAGGACGAGAATGCCCGTCATACCGTGATTTACGCCGGTCGCAACATCTGTGTAGAGCCGGTCGCCCACCATCGCCATCTCATGCAGCGCAAAGCCGGTGCGCGCAAGGGCTTCATCCACAATACCGCGGTTCGGCTTGCCAATCACCACATCCGCCCAGCGCCCAGTGCTGGCGTGAATCAGTGCCATAAACGCGCCAAGGTCGGGGATGAACCCATGCTCGGTCGGGCAGTTGAAATCAGGATGCGTCGCGATATACGGCTTGCCCGCGCGGATGAGGTCGCAGACGCGGCAGAGTTTGCCGTAATCCAGCGTCGTGTCAAACGCCGCCAGCACATAATCCGCGTCGTCCGAATCGCAGAAGCGCAGCCCCATCGCCGTCAATTCCGCCCGAAGCACGGGATTCCCCAGCAGATAGC
>OJRT01000783.1_pt1 | contig 14275 bp, 13 predicted proteins | sample 1599281 | NCBI WGS metagenome assembly OJRT01 (sample SAMN03922458, study PRJEB24848) | human gut metagenome | isolation source: stool sample | host: Homo sapiens | place: Germany | collected 2009-11 | reverse complement strand
GGATGAGATCGGCAGCAGGATGACCACCAACTACATCTCCATCAAAAACGATATGACCATCCGGCAGGCGATGAGCGAGCTGGTAAAACAGGCCGGAGAAAACGACAACATCTCCACCCTGTATGTGGTGGATGAAAACGAGCACTTCTACGGCGCCATCGACCTGAAAGACCTCATCATTGCCCGGGCAGAGGAAAGCTTGGAAAGCCTAATCGTCCGCTCCTATCCCTATGTCACAGACCGGGAGCAGGTCAGCGATTGTATCGACCGCATCGTGGACTACGCGGAGCGCAGCCTGCCGGTGCTGAACGATGCCGGTAAGCTGGTGGGCATCATCACCTCGTCCGATGTGGTCGAGCTGGTCGATGATGAGATGGGCGATGATTACGCAAAGCTGGGCGGTCTGACCGGCGAGGAGGATCTGAACGAAAACGTATTTGAAAGCGTGAAAAAGCGTCTCCCGTGGCTGATCGCGCTGCTGTTCCTCGGGATGCTGGTCTCCTCGGTCGTCGGCGCGTTTGAATCGGTGGTAGCGGTGCTGCCGGTGGTCATCTGCTTCCAGTCCATGGTGCTGGATATGGCCGGTAACGTCGGTACCCAGTCGCTGGCGGTGACCATCCGTGTGCTGGTGGACGAAAACCTGACCCTTTCCAAAAAATTGCAGCTGCTCTGGAAGGAGACCCGTGTGGGTCTTTTGAACGGTGCCATTCTGGCCGTGATGGCCTTGGGCTTTCTGGGCTGCTACATCCACTTTTTCAAGGGCTATGTCTGGACCTCGGCCTTTTTGCTGTCCGGCTGCGTCGGGCTGTCGCTGATCGTGTCCATGGTCATTTCCAGTCTGGTGGGCACGCTGATCCCGATGCTGTTCCACAAGATCCATATCGACCCGGCTGTTGCTTCCGGCCCGCTGATCACCACGATCAACGATCTGGTGGCGGTCGTGGTCTACTATGGCCTTGCCATGGTCGTGCTGATCGATCTGTTCCACCTTGCATAACAGATGCATCAAACAGGGCACTCCTTCCGGGGGAGTGCCCTGTTTTTTTTTGCTGCGCAACCTTTTGCTAACAATGTTAATACTACCTAACATCGTCGAAAAATATTGAAAACGCCCGAAAGCGTGCTAAAATATAAAGATAAAGAGCCCGCCCCGCTCCGGGCGCGGGTACACAGATGGGAAATACAGAAATGAGGGGTAAATATGTTTGATACAAAAAAGCTTGCACTGTTTTTGGGTGGTGTAGTGTTCGGCTCTGCCGGCTTCAAGGTGCTGTCCAGCAAGGACGCCAAAAAGGTCTACACCCAGACCACCGCTGCGGTGCTGCGGATGAAGGACTGCACCATGCAGACTGTGAACAAGGTGCAGGAAGAGGCCGGTGACATCCTTGCCGATGCAAAGGCCATCAACGAGAGCCGCGCCGCCGAGGCTGCACAGGAGGTCATCGAGGATACGGCTGAAGAAGAGCAGCCCGCAGAGCAGACTGCACAGTGATATAGCGCAGCGGAGCCGCCCTTGGGCGGCTCTTTTTTACACAGAGGGGTAAGAAAAACAATGAAATGTACGATCTTACATGAAGGCAAGGGACGGATGCGGGTGCACGTCTGCGCTGTGCGCATGACCCTGCACCGGGCAGATGTGCTGGAAGCCTACCTGAACGGGCAGGATAACATCCAGAAAGCCACCGTCTACGAGCGCACCGGAGATGTGGTGCTGACCTACCGGGGCAGCCGGAAGGACGCTGCCGCCCTGCTGGCGGCCTACCGCTTTGACAACGAAGAATTAGAGGTGCTGGTCACCTCCCACGACAGTCGGAAGATCAATCAGGAATATCAGGAAAAGATGGTCGGCCTTGTGGCAGGCCGGATGTTCCGCAAGGTGTTCCTGCCCGCGCCCATTGCGGCGGCCTATACGGTGTGGCGCTCCATCGCCTTTGTCTGGAAGGGCGTCCGCTGCCTGCTGCACCGCAAGCTGGAAGTAGAGGTGCTGGATGCGCTCAGCATCACCGCCTCCCTCCTGCGGGGGGATTACAGCACCGCAGGCTCGGTGATGTTCCTGCTGACGGTGGGCAGCCTGCTGGAGGAGTGGACGCGGAAAAAGAGCTTGGACGACCTTGCCCGCAGCATGGCGCTGAACGTGGATAAGGTCTGGGTGCGCACCCCGCAGGGCGAGGTGCTGGTACCGTTGACCCGCGTTCACGCCGGGGATGAGGTAGTGGTGCGCTCCGGCAATATGATCCCGTTGGACGGCACGGTGCTGGAGGGCGAGGCCATGGTGAACCAGGCCGCCCTGACCGGCGAGTCTATGCCGGTACGCAAGACCACCGGTGCCACCGTCTACGCCGGAACAGTGGTGGAAGAGGGCGAATGCGTCCTTGTGGCCAAGGCAGAGGGCGGTGCCAACCGCTACGATAAGATCGTGGCCATGATCGAGGAATCGGAAAAGCTCAAGTCCGGTACTGAGAACCGGGCTTTGCAGCTGGCTGACCGTCTGGTGCCTTGGTGCCTTGCCGGTACGGTGGCTACCTATGCCTTTACCCGCAACGTCACCCGGGCCATCTCCATCTTGATGGTGGACTTCTCCTGTGCGCTGAAGCTTTCCATGCCGCTGGCGGTGCTCTCTGCCATGCGGGAGTGCGGGGAATACCACATCACCGTAAAGGGCGGCAAGTATCTGGAAGCGCTGGCAAAGGCGGACACCATCGTGTTCGATAAGACCGGCACCCTCACCCACGCCACCCCGCAGGTGGTGCAGGTGGTGCCCTTCTCCGGCTGCGAGGAGCAGGAGGTATTGCAGCTTGCGGCCTGTCTGGAAGAGCATTTCCCCCATTCCATGGCAAACGCTGTCGTCCGCGCCGCCAAGGAGCGGGGCATCTCCCACGAAGAGATGCATTCCGAGGTGGAGTACATCGTGGCCCACGGCATTGCCAGCCGGGTGGGCGGCACACGGGTGGTCATCGGCAGCGCCCACTTCATTTTTGAGGACGAGGGCTGCACCATCCCGGCAGGGGAACAGGCAAAGTTCGATGCGCTGGACCCGCAGTATTCCCACCTGTATCTGGCAGCTTCCGGGGTGCTGGCGGGGGTCATCTGCATCGCAGACCCCCTGCGCCCGGAGGCGGCACAGGTGCTGCATAAGCTTCGGAGACTGGGCATCACCCAGACCGTCATGATGACCGGCGACAGTGACCGCACCGCCCGCGCCATTGCGGCGCAGGTGGGGGTAGACCGCTGCTTTGCGGAGGTGCTGCCGGAGGATAAAGCCGCCTTTGTCCGCGACGCCAAGGCCGAAGGACATACGGTGGTGATGATCGGCGACGGCATCAACGATTCTCCTGCCTTGTCGGCGGCAGATATCGGCATCGCCATCCATTCCGGTGCCGCCATCGCCCGGGAGATCGCCGATGTGACCATCCGCGCCGACAGTTTGGAAGAGTTGGTGACCTTAAAAGCCATTGCCAACGCCCTGCAAAAGCGGGTGGGTAGCAATTACCGGTTCGTCCTCAGCTTCAACTCCGCGCTCATCCTTCTGGGCGCACTGGGCATTCTGCCCCCTGCCACCAGCGCGATGCTGCATAACCTTTCCACCCTTGGCATCAGCCTGCGCAGCATGACAGACCTGCTGGAGCAGAAGCCTTTACCGTGAAAATGGTACGCCGGAGCGTCCGCAGACGCTCCGGCGTTCCGAAATTATAAATAGCTTTTCCGCTGAAAATGCCCAGAGCATAGCGGGGGGCATTCAAAATCGTCTTAGCCAAAAGGGAGGCGCTGCACGATATTGTGCGGCGGCCTCCCTTTTTTGTTTCAGATAAACCGGCAGAAGCCCAGCCAGCAGCCCAGCAGGAAGAAGAGCAGCGCCTTACCAAGCACCGGCAGCCACCGGTGCTTGCAAAGAGCCAAATCCCACCGGTGGATGTTCTGCCTGGGGCAGGTGCCCACGCAGGCTTCGCAGGCGATGCACTCCCCGCTGCGCAGGCTGCTTTCCTCCAGCTTCAGGCACACCGGGCACTGCTGCTTGCAGGCATTGCAGCCCGGGATGCAGCCCTCGCTCTGCCGGTGCAGCCGTGCAAAGGGCAGCACCGGCAGCAGGGCGAACACCGCACCCATGGGACAGAGGAACTGACAAAAGAACCGGGGCTGCACTGCCATGCCCAGCAAAATAAGCACAAGCAGCGCGATGCCCACGCCGAAGCCCTCCGGCGGCAAACGCAGTGCCGTCAGGCGGGAAAACACCTCCCACGGGCTTGCGCCGGTCAGCAGCTTTTCCTGCCGGGTCACATACAGCGCCACCAGTCCTGCCAGCAGCAGATATTTGACCTTCTGTCCCCAAAGTACCGCCCGCTCCGGCAGACGGAGCTGCTTTTTGCGGTGGAACAGCTTTTTCTGGACAAGCCCGGACAGTGCCCAGACGGCATCGCCCAAGCTGCCGAAGGCGCAGGCATACCCGCAGAAAAACCGGTCGAACAGCAACGTGAAGCCGCACAGCCCCAGCAGGGAAAGTGTGAAGCTGTCCGCCGAGAGCACCTCGCCCGCACCGATGTGCAGGAAGAGCTGCTTTACCCCGGAAAACCCGGCCACGAATGCGCCCGGCATGGACACAAAGAAGAACAGCTGCACCCCGGCGCGCAGCCATGTACGGCGCTTTTTGTCCCGCTGACGCTGCTGCGCCGCCGTCAAAGGCTTTGCTTGTGTTTTTTCCATCATCCTGCCGCCTTTCCCAGTGCGTCCTCTACTGCACCGATGAGACCTTCTGCCGTAAGGGTAGCGCCGGAAACGGTATCCACCTCGGCAGACTGCACTGCCAGCATCTCGTCCAGCAAAGGCAGCGCCTGTTTATAGTAGGGCTTGTCCTCACCGGAAGCGTCCAGCACCGCAATATCGGTCATTTTTCCGCTTTGAATGGTTACCGACACCCGGATGACATCGCCGAAACCAAAGGCGCTGCCCTCATAGGTGCCGTCCCGGTAGCCGCTCTGGCTCTGCTCTGCCTGTGCTGCGCTCTGCGCCTGCAAAACGGAAGTGTTGTAGGCTTCCACCTCGGCGATCTCCTGCTTGCGCTGGCTTACCGCCGCAGCCCGGACCAGCGCCACCTGCTGGTATTGCCACAGTACCCCCAAAATCAGCAGCAGATTCACCGCCCGGAGGAGAAAATTCTTGTATTTCATTCCGCTGCTCCTTCCGTTTCAGGTTCGGTTTCGGTCTCTTCGGGCGGCAGCGCCGCCTCGGATGTCGGCAGCACCTCCGCAGAAGATGCCGGTTCCGGTTCAGGATCGTCCGGTGTTTCTGCCGGGAAAAGCTGCTGCCACACTTCCTTGAACCACGCGGAAACAGCGCTCTTTTCCTCCGGCTGCACCACCTCCACGGTGGGCGCAGTGACCGGCGTTTCCTCGGGTTCTGCCGCTTCGGACGGCGCGGCTTCTTCTACCACTTCTTCCGGGACTGCCTGCTCCGGGTCGGTTTCCTCTGCCGGGGCGACAGCGGCCTTTGCCAATGCCAGCTTGACCGCGTTCAGGATGCCGGTGGAGGAGTAGGTGGCACCGGAAACGGCATCCACATTGGGGCTTTGCCCCTCCAGAATGGCGGGGATGACCCGCTTTGCCCGGGAGAGATATTCCTCCTCGTCCTCAGCGCTCAGAACCGTGATATCGGTGATCTTATCCTCTGCCACCGTGACCTGCACTGTAATTTTGCCCTCAAAGCCTATGGCTTCGGCGGTGTAGATGCCGTCAAGGTAGGTGGAGGGTGCTGTAAATTCCTCCACCACCAGCGGTACGGCAGGCTTCGGCTGCGGCGGCAGGGGATTGTTCACCACCTCGCCGGTCAGGGCGTTCTGCACCGCGCCCAGAATGCCCCGGCTGGTGTAGGTGGCTTCGGAAATGGCATCCACCTCCCAGCTCTGGGCATCCACCACGGTGGTCAGAAGCCGCTTGGCACGCCGCAGAAACTGCTTTGTCTCGTGGGAAGCGTCCAGGACCTCCACCTCCGTGATGCTGCCGTTTTCCATGGTCACCTGCACCCGGACGGCACCGCCGTAGCCCCGGGAAGAGCCGACGTATACGCCGTCGGCATAGGGCAGCTTGGGCAGGGCTTCTTCCTCCGCTTCAACGGAAGCGGCTTCCACCGGCTGCTCCATCACCACTGCCAGCCTTTCCGGCACGGCAGCCAGCACTGGCACGGTACGGGGCAGGGCAAAAAGCACGGCTGCCGCTGCCGCCACCGCTGGGAGCAGCTGCACCAGCGGCAGCAGTGTGTTGCATCGTTTTTTGTTCATTCCAACTCCTCCTGACACGGAAAAGCAAGGCCGCCTGCATAAAGCGACCTTGCTTTTTGGGTGTTCTGTTTTTTGCCGGATCAGGCAGCTTTCAGGTTCTGCACGGCATCGGTCAGGTGGGTCACCTGCTCCAGTGCAGCGGCCTTATACAGGGTCTCACGGCTCAAAAGCTCCACGCTCTCGGCCAGCTCGGTCTCCAGATTGGCATAGCTGTCGGCGGTGTAAGCGGCCTTTGCCTTGCTCTGTGCCTCAGTGACCACAGCCTGCAGGGCGGCGCGGTCGGCATCGCTTGCCAGCTCGTGCTTGGCAAGGTTCTCGGCAGTGGTCTGGAACTTGACCACCGTATCGGCGTAGCCCAGTGCACGGATGGTGATGGTCCAGTAGCCGGTGCCATCCGTGCCCTCCGGCAGCTGGCAGCGGGCGGAATCGCTCAGACCCAGCTGGATGCCCATGGACTTGTGCATCCAGTTGTCGGCTGCAAACTTGGTGCCATAGGAGGCCTTGGCGTGGGTGTAGGTGCTGTCGTTGCCGTAGTAGGTCCACACCACAGACTGCATCCGGGAGCCCAGCTCGCCGTAGTTGCCGTTCAGGTCCACACGGATAAACTCGCCAAAGCTGCCCACGTCGCTGCCGCTGCGCAGATTCACGGTAAGGCCCTCAGCAGCCTTCTGGGCGGCTTCTGCCACGCCGGAGCCGGTGCCGTTGTGTGCAGCGGAGAAGGTGTAGCCGTCGCCGCTCTTGGCTGCGTACTTCAGGCCGTTGGTGTTTTTATCCACCGCAGCCGTCAGGGTGTAGGCGGTCAGGTTCTTTTCAGAGTAGCCGCCCACCAGCTGACCGCCGTTTTCCACCACGGTGTACTTGGAGCAGAAATCTGCAAGGTCGCTGGTGGCTACGCGCACAGGCACATACTTGGTGCCCAGCACCTCGTAGTGGTCCATCTGCACGGTGGAGCCGTCGGCCTTGGTAATGGTGCCGCGGTTCCAGCCCACGGTGGTGCCATCGGCCAGATAGATGGTCTTGCCATCGTCCGACCAGTGGGAAACGGTGTAGGTGCTGCCGTCCTTGGCGTAGATCACGGCAGTGCTCTGGAAGCTGCCGCGGTGCAGACCATGGTTGACGGTTGCGCGGGAGACCGCGTCAAACGCGCCAAGGTCCTGCTCTTCGTGGCTGTCCAGCTGTGCAGAGGAGGCAGTGCTGCCGGCAGCATAGACCTTCTCGTTTGCCCAGTACTCGTCCCAGGTCAGGGCAGCGTAGAGGTAGGTATATTTTTTGCCCAGCAGAAAATCGAAAAAGCCGTTTTCCTCCTCGGCGGGGGCTGCTGCAAAGGCAGTGGCGGTCAGCAGGCTGAACGCCATAGCCGCCGACAGCAGCAGGGAAAGAAATTTTTTGGTTCTCATGAAAAAATGCTCCTTTCATCACACTGGCAGGGAATAGAAATCATGTAGTTAGCATTACCTAACATTGCGCGCAAAGAAAAACCTGCGGGGCAAAGCCCCTCAGATGGTTAGGGTAAGCTAATTGACGGAAATTAAGATAACACGCATACAAAGGGATGTCAAGAAAAAGCAGGGATGTTTATTCAAACAAACTTTTTGGGGCGGGACAGGGAAAAGCAGTTGCGGCACGTCATCTTGTAGAGCAGTGCTTTTGCGGCTTGTACTCTGCCCCCCTGCGGGCGGCTGTGGGCAAAAGAAAAAGCGACAACCCGTGCAGGTGGGTCATCGCTTTTCTCGTCCCTTGCGGGACAGGCAGGGTAAATGATAAGAAGGTAAATGAAGAAAATAGCAAGGTAAAAACAAAGGCGCATACGGAGCCGAAGTTGCCGCTCCAAAGAGAAGATGTATCCAAGCTTCGCTTTTGTTGGATACAACATACCACTTTGGAACAGAAATTGCAAGAGGTTTTTTAAAATTTCTCCCCAAAAATACGCGGGAAATCGCATTTTTGTAGAAACGCACAAATTTTATAGAAAGTTCCCGGCAAACTGACGAACAAGCATAAAACGGAATGGCAGTCGGAAAACCGCACAGGGACACCTTTATAAAACCGGCAGGCAATGGAATCAACTTTTGCAGCCTGTCCGGAGCAAAAGCCTTCACCCTTTGGGGGAAGCCTTTATTCGGAAAGCGGTTTTTCGCGGGATGTAGCCTGCACCGCTTTACAAGCAGCCGGTGGTGTGTTAAGATGGACACATCTGCTGCAACCGGAAGAATGCACGCGCCGGGCAGCGGCGGCGTACCGGGAAAAGCGCCCGGCGCCGGGAGGGGAGAAACGAATGACAAAGCTACTGCATGGCAATGAAAAAAGCAGCCAGACCGGCGGGCGGGAGCCGTTGTTCAGCCAGAAGGAACTGCTGGTACTGGCCATCCCGCTGCTGGTGGAGCAGCTGCTGGAAGTGACGGTGGGTATGGCCGACACCATGATGGTGTCCCGCTGCGGCGAGGCGGCCATCTCCGGCGTCAGTCTGGTGGATATGATCAATAACCTTATCATCGTGCTGTTTGCGGCGCTGGCTACCGGCGGTGCGGTGGTGGTAAGCCAGTATCTGGGCGCAAAAGAGCGCGGGAATGCCGACAAAAGCGCCGGTCAGCTGCTGCTGCTCAGCGGCTTGTCCGGTGTGGTGATCGGCGCGGTATGCTTTGTGCTGGCCCGCCCGATGATCCGGCTGTTCTACGGCTCTATTGATACCGACGTGCTGGACGCGGGCGTGAAGTATTTGCAGATCATCGCCCTCAGCTACCCGTTTCTGGCGCTGTACAACGGCGGTGCGGCACTGTTCCGCAGCATCGGCAACTCCAAAATCTCCATGCAGATCAGCTTTCTGATGAACATCATCAACATCGTGGGCAATGCGGTGTGCATCTTCGGCTTCAAAATGGGCGTGGATGGCGTAGCATGGCCCAGCGTGGTATCCCGCGTGGTGGCTGCGGCGCTGATCCTGCGCAAGTGCTACCGGGAGGATGCGGTGCTTACCGTGCCCAAGACCCTGCGGCTGGACGGCGGTATGGCAAAGCGCATTCTGGGGATCGGTATCCCCTCGGCCTTTGAAAACAGCCTGTTCGAGGCCGGGCGCATTCTGGTGGTGAGCATGATCTCCACCTTCGGCACAGTGCAGATCGCAGCCAACGCCGTGGCCAACAATCTGGACGGCATGGGTGTCATCCCGGGCAAGGCCATCAGTCTGGCCATGATCACGGTGGTGGGGCGCTGCATCGGTGCCGGCGACCACGAGCAGACCGTTTACTACACCCGCAAGCTGCTGCTGTGGGCTTACATTACCATGGGGCTTTCCAACGGGGCAATCCTGCTGTTCCTCCGGCAGCTGGTGGGCATCTACGCCCTTTCCGGCGAGACCATGGAGCTGGCCATTACGCTGGTCACCATCCATGCGGGCTGCGCCATCATCTTCTGGCCGCTGTCCTTCGTGCTGCCCAACGCCCTGCGCGCGGCAAACGACGTGAAATTTACCATGGTGGTGTCCATCCTCAGCATGGCATGCTGGCGGCTGGGCTTCAGCTATCTGCTATGCGTCCGCATGGGCTGGGGCGCTGTGGGCGTGTGGGTGGCTATGGTCATCGACTGGACCTGCCGCGTGACCTGCTTTGTGCTGCGCTTCCGCAGCGGCGCATGGAAAACAAAATATCAGGCATAACAATAAGGAGAAAAGCATGAAACTGATCAGCTGGAACGTGAACGGCCTGCGCGCCTGCCTGACCCACGGCTTTGCCGAGAGCTTTGCTGCGCTGGACGCGGACATCTTCTCGGTGCAGGAGACCAAGATGCAGCCGGGACAGGCAGATTTTGCGCCGGAGGGCTACACCGAATACACCTACTCTGCCGAGAAAAAGGGATACTCCGGCACAGCCTGCTGGTGCAAAACGGCACCGCTGGCGGTGACCACCGGTATCGGGCTGGAACAGCACGATCACGAGGGACGGGTGCTGACGCTGGAATACCCCGGCTTTTATCTGGTAAACTGCTACACCCCCAACAGTCAGGACGGGCTGAAGCGGCTGGACTACCGCATGGAGTGGGAGGACGCCTTCCGGGCGTACCTGCTGGCACTGGACGCAAAAAAGCCGGTGATCCTGTGCGGCGATCTGAACGTAGCGCACACCGAGATGGATATCAAAAACGCCAAGACCAACCGCATGAGCGCAGGCTTTACCGATCAGGAGCGCGCCAAGATGACCGAGCTGCTGGCGGCAGGCTTTGCGGACAGCTTCCGGGTGGTGCACCCGGACGAGGTGAAGTACAGCTGGTGGAGCTACCGCTTCCACGCGCGGGAAAAGAACGCGGGCTGGCGCATCGACTATTTTATCGTTTCCCGGCGCATTGCAGACCGCATCCGCGCCGCCGAGATCCACAACGAGATCTTCGGCTCCGACCATTGCCCGGTGGAGCTGCAGATCGACCTGTAATATAAGGAGAAGCCAATGCTGAAAAATTATCTTCTGATCTTCCTTATCTCCATGGTGCCCATCATTGAGCTGCGCGGGGCCATCCCCATCGGGCTGGGCATGGGGCTGCCGGTGCTGCCCACCTACCTTTTGTGCGTACTGGGCAACATGATCCCGGTGCCCTTCATCTACCTGTTCGCCCGCAAGTTTCTCATCTGGGGCTATCACAAGCCCCTTATCGGCCCCATCTGCCGCTTTTGCATCAACAAGGGCGAAAAGGGCGGCCGCGCACTGGAAGCCAAGGCCGGCAAGGGCATGACCGTGGCACTGCTGCTGTTCGTGGGCATCCCGCTGCCGGGCACCGGTGCGTGGACGGGCACGCTGGCAGCCTCCATTCTGGATATGAAGTTCAAGGACGTGTTGATCGCCTGCATGGGCGGTGTGCTGCTGGCGGGCATCATCATGGGCTTGGCAAGCGCCGGGCTGCTGGGTGCACTCAGCGGGCTGTTTGCGGCAGGCTGACAAAACGCGGACGCTTTTGTCGTGAAAAATGCCGGTAGCTTTTCCGCCCGGAGTGTGTTACACTGGATAATAGTTGTGAAAATCGGGATCTGCTCCCGGTCAGAAAGGACGTTATAGAACATGGATCAGGCACTGAATCAGAAAATTGACGCATATATTGCGGAAAACAAGGAGCAGCTGCTGCAGGACATTGCAGCGCTGGTCGCCATCGACAGCGTAGAGGGCACCCCGGAGGAGGGCGCACCCTTCGGCGCAGGCCCTCGGGCCGCGCTGGACAAGACGCTGGAACTGGCAGCAGGCATGGGCTTTGCCACCCGCAACTGCGAAAACTACATCGGCTATGCCGAGCTGGCCGGTGCAGACCCGGAAAAATATCTGGCCACCATCTGCCATGTGGACGTTGTGCCCGTGGGCAACGGCTGGACGGCAGACCCCTTTAAGATGCGCATTCAGGACGGCTGGCTGCTGGGCCGCGGCGTCTCGGACGATAAGGGCCCGATGATCGTTACCCTGTACGCGCTGAAGTTCCTCAAGGAGCAGGGTTACCAGCTGCGCTACCCCATCCGTGCCATCGTGGGCGACAACGAGGAGACCCACATGAACGATGTGAAGTACTATCTGGAAAACTATCCCGCCCCGGTGTTCTGCTTTACCCCGGACGCGGAGTTCCCGGTGTGCAACGGCGAAAAGGGCCACTTCGGCGGCAAGATCGTCAGCCCGGTGTGCAACGGCGTCATTGCAGAGTTTGAGGGCGGTGTTGCCAACAACGCGGTGCCGGACCGCGCCAGCGCACTGGTCAAGACCGATATCCGCAAGCTGAAGAACGCCCCCAACATCACGCTGGAACCGGAAGGGGACGGCGTGCGGGTGCGCGGCTGGGGCAAATCCGGCCACGCCGCTATGCCGGAGGGCACGGTGAACGCCATCGGTCTGGTGGCGGATTATCTGCTGGACAACGGCCTGTGCAACGATGCCGAGCGCGCTTATCTGGAGGCACTGCACAAGCTGCACAGCTCCACCGCAGGCACCGGCCTTGGCATCGACTGCGCCGACGGCCCCTTCGGCCCGCTGACCATCATCGGCGGCCGCATCTATATGGAGGACGGCAAGCTGGTGCAGACCATCGACAGCCGCTTCCCCACCTGCACCAACGGCGAAAAGCTGACCGCACAAATCACCGCTGCGCTGGGCGAGGGCGCAAAGCTGGAGGATGTGGATGCTGCCGAGCCGTTCTACATCGAGGCCGACAGCCCCGCCATCCGCGCCTGCATCGACACCTACAACGAGGTGACCGGCGAGAATGCCACCCCCTTCACCATGGGCGGCGGCACCTATGCCCGCCACTTCCCCTATGCTGTCAGCTTCGGCCCGGAGCATGAGGATGTGAAGCTGCCGGAGTTCGGCGGTCCGATGCACGGTGCCAACGAGGCTGCCCCCATCGACAAGCTGCTGGAGGCTGTCAAGATCTACATTCTGGCGCTGCTGCGTCTGGAAGAGATCGACTTCTGAGGTACGGCATGAACGTGCTTGTCATTGACGGGCAGGGCGGGGGACTGGGTCGCCAGCTGGTGGCCGCCCTCAGCGCCCAGTGCCCGGACATCCGGCTGGTGGCCGTGGGCACCAACAGCGTTGCCGCGCAGGCCATGCACAAGGCCGGGGCGCAGCGCGCCGCCACCGGTGAGAATGCCGTGGTGGTGAACTGCCGCAATGCGGATATCATCGTGGGGCCCATCGGCATCGTCATTGCAGATGCGCTGCTGGGAGAGATCACCCCCGCCATGGCCACGGCAGTGTGCCAGAGCAGCGCCACCCGGGTGCTGATCCCGGTGAACCACTGTGAAAACTATATTGTCGGCGTGCCCGACCAGCCCATCGGCAGCCTTGTAGCTGCCGCCGTGCAGAAGGTGAAAGCCCTCTGCGCCGGGAAAGGCTGCTGAAATTTTTTACAAACAAACAGGCGGCTGTACAAAATGCTGTACAGCCGCCTGTTTAGTTTATTCAGCGCATATTGCTGGTACGGTGCTCCATCAGATAGGTAGCCTGCAGGTCTGCGATGTGCAGTTTGACCGCCAGCGGGTACTTGTCGTAGGCCTCCGAGATGGCAAAACAGCCGCCTCGGGCCGCATCGTCAAAGCCGCCCATGTGCCAGCGGATGGCAACCGCTTCCTCCACCTTCAGCTTCATGAACCGCTCGATGAGAAACACGCTCTTTTCGCCGTGGCCGTAGGGGAACAGATCCTCTACACTGTAAAAGGGCGCTTTTTCCCACTGTCCGGTGGCTTCGTTCTTCACGTTGCGGGTGCCCAGCTTGTAGTAGTTGGCCTTGCACAAGTCGTGCAGCAGGGCACAGATGGCGTAGCTCTCCTCGCTTTCGCCCTCGGTGAAAAAGCTGTCGTGCAACGCGTGGTAGACGTTCAGGCTGTGCATGCACAGCCCGCCCTCACAGGCCCCGTGAAAACGGGTGGACGCCGGTGCGGTGAAAAAATCCGTCTTTTTGTCCAGCCAGTCCAGCAGCTTTTCGCTGCCCGGGCGGGTGACGTGCTGCTGCCAGATGTCCAGAAACTCTGCGCGGTCGCCCCCGCTCACAGCTCCATGTCCTCCAGAATGCCCTTGAGGATGGCCAACTCGTCATGGCTCAGGGAGATGCCTTTGCCCATGCGGGTGCCGTCCGGGGACCAGTCGCGGATGTCGTACTTGGGCTCGCCGTCGTTCCAGCTGATAAGGTTCAGCTGACGCTCCCAGCCGCGGGGACGCTGGCTCAGCACGGCTACACGCTGGACAACTTCGTATTTGATCTCTGCCATATTGCAAAACCTGCCTTTATGTTTGTATGCTACCATAATAAGGGAAGTGCGGCGAGATTTCAACAGGTAAACTGAAATATTTTAAAAAATTTTTGTTACGCTCAGCCGTAAGGGGCGTCCTCGCGCCATTCCACCAGCTCTAAAACGGCGGCCGTATCCTCGTCCGGGGCGGGGTGGCGGCTGTGCAGCTTTTGCTTTGTGCTGAATAGCCCGGGCGCGTAGTGTGCCATCACGCTGGTCTGCACATCCCCGGCCAAAAAGGCGGCGGCATTCTTCTGGCG